>Ga0209719_1001339_pt1 | contig 30433 bp, 23 predicted proteins | sample AD_JPNAS2_MetaG_FD_184421 | JGI IMG/M metagenome (GOLD analysis project Ga0209719, IMG submission 184421) | Active sludge microbial communities of municipal wastewater-treating anaerobic digesters from Japan - AD_JPNAS2_MetaG (SPAdes) (version 2) | ecosystem: Engineered > Bioreactor > Anaerobic...
ACGCCATGCTGGACGGGTGGGAAGTTCTGTATGGTCTTGACCCCCTCGCGGACGACAGCCTCGATGATCCGGACCAAGACGGCCTTCCCAATGTCTACGAACAGTTCAACGATGCCAATCCCACGAACAGCGACGCCGCATCTGTGGCTTTCCTTCGCGTGGACCCGTCCGCATCGGGCTCGAATGTTTATGCCAATTTGAAAGCGGCATTCGATGCGTCTGAAGCATATTCGATCATCGAAGTGGCAGACGGTATTTACTCAGGTTCAGGCATCAACACGCATCTATGGTTCCCTGAATATCCCGTCATGCTGTGTTCCGACAATGTCGGTTCATCGAGACAAACGGTGTTTACATATTACGGCGAAGGGGTGGCCTTCTATTTCGATGCGCAACAGGACAACCATACGATTATGCGGGGCATTACTCTGCGCATGAGCGGCAACGGTTCTTACCAGTATGGATTTTGGCTGGGACCGGGAATTTACTACGGTCAGGCTGGTGCGGCGCCCATTTTTGACGGCGTGACGGTCGAAACCGGCGAGAGCGGAAATAATATTGCTTTTATGTGCTACGGCCCGGCCCCTGAACCCATCATTTTCAACAATTGCGTTTTTCGCGGCAAGCCCGGCAAATCAGTTCCAATGCGCGGAATTTATGCGATGGACAGTTCAGCCTTGCAGATCATCAACTGTTCGTTCCTGGACTTTCCTTCCGCTCCCTATGCCTACGGCGTTCAACTTCACTCGCGCTATCTTGCGGAAACAGGATTGGTGGAAATCGCAAATTGCCTGTGGGATTCGAGCTTCACCGCATCCAATCCAACCCCGCCATTCGTTAAGTACCTCCAGTTCACCAATTCCGCGCCCTATCTCGTTCACATCGCCGATTCCATCATGCCCGCCATGCCCACTTGGTTCCTGCCCGACGCTCAAACCAATCTCTATATTACCAACGCGCTGGTGGCTATGGGCGGGCATCTGCAAACCAATTCGCCGGGAATCGATGCCGGAGGGTCCACACTGACCTTGGCCGACTTCGAGGGGCAGCCACGCGATGCCACGCCCGACATCGGTGCGGATGAATATGCGGCGTTGGGCGCAGGCGACACCGACGGCGACGGTCTTTCGGATTCGTCGGAAGTGGATACTTATGGCACTGATCCTTACCGCGCGGATTCCGATGGCGACAATATTCCCGATGGCACCGAAGCGGCGGATGGCACCGATTTAACCGATCCGGCAAGCTATCGCTTCGAAGTGCTGGGCGTGGCTACGAACCAGACCGGCAATTCCTCGCCCGTTTGGATTTGCCGACGCTGGGGCGCGGGGGCTTGGGACACCAATACGGCAGCCATTGCCACCAACGGGAATTTCACTTTGGATGTAATGGCCACCAACCAAACCAACACCTTGAATGTGGGCGCGTTTTGCGACTACAACACGAACTGCCTGCCCGATGCAGTCGAGCCCGTATACTGGAAGACGGTTGCGGCAACCGGCTCCCTGATGCGCACCAGCTTTTTGCTCAAGGATTACGATGGGGATTATATCGACGACTGGCAGGAAGTGCTTTGCGGAACCGACCCCCTGTCCGCCAGCAACTACTGCGTTTCTGTTTCCGGGATTGTGACCAATGTCTATCTAGACACCGGGAATTTCTATGTTGGTCTCTCCCTTACCACCAATGCGGCAAGCATGGTCGCCGTTACGAATGTCGCTACGGACGGCACATTTGATTTTTCGCATGTTATTATGACCAACGCTTCGTCAATCCTTTACATCATGCATTATGACGATGTGAACACCAACGGCATGTGGGACACCACTGAACTGTATGGGTGGAACGCAACGAATCGGAGCAAAGGGCATACAATCTACTGGCCACTTGAAGCCCGCGACTACGACAACGATGACATGCCGGATTTCTGGGAGGCCCGTAAAAGTTTCAACTGGACCAATACGGCGGATTGCGTTGCGGATGCCGATTCGGATGGATTCTACAATGTGCTTGAATGTTGGATGAAGTCCGATCCCCATTCTGTCAACAATTCAAGCAATACGGCCATTCGCAATGCCATTGCCGCCGTGGATGAAAAGCTGGCCGGGCTCACACCTAGCGTAGCCTTGCCCATCTTCAGCGTCCAGGACCATGCTGCGACAAACTATGTGAGAAACACCAATTGCTGGGCCTACTCCTACGATCTGACTTGCTATAGTCCATGGAACAACACCAACACCAATGCGCCCTGGTACAGACCCGGGACGCTCATAAGTCCTCGCCATGTTATTTTTGCGGCACACTATGCGGCAGAGTCCAACAAGCTGATCCGCTTTGTAGATCGTCAAAACAATGTGGTTATTCGCCAAATTGTGAGAGTCATACCGCATCCCTCCTATCCAGGAACCAACGACTATGACTACCCAGATTTAGCAATTGGCCTTCTTGATTCGGATATCCCAACGAATCAAATTTCGTTTGCACAAGTATTGCCTGATAATTATACAAATTATTTGAGCCGGGGGACAAGATTGCCGTTACTAGGACTAAACCAGTTCCATAAGGCGTCGGTATTTGATTTCAAAGAAATCTCGGGGACATATTTCGACGCCACTATTCGCACTACGAGTAAGGGGCCAATTAATGAAACGCGGAATGGCTTCTATTCAGCCGTGTCTGGCGGCGATTCGGGCAGTCCATTTTTCATATTTCTCGATGGCAAGACCGTGTTAGTAACGGTATTAGCTCGAATTGATGGTTCCGGTCCCTCGGTAACCGCATTAAAGCATGATATTAATGCGATGATGACTGAATTAGGTGGCGGCTATCAGTTGACTGAGATCAACTTATCTACATTCCGGGCGCTAGACGAATAATGGTCATGCAAAGAGCACAATATGAAAATACAGCAGAGTTTGTTTGCGGGTATGATGGTCGTTTCGGTCTTTGCCGTCACGGCACAAGCCTTCCCCGTAGTTGAATGGAACACGGTAAGCCTTACATATGGCATGTTTAATTCAGTTCAGGGTCACTTTGGCCTGCACACAGAGAACCGCGATGGCGACGGTGCCAGCATTTTGGGGGGAGTGGAACAGGAAGCCGCAGGTCTTTGGACAATTTTAACGGCAACCGACGGGACCGCTGGAATTTCACAATGGTGGTTTCCCGTACAACTTGGTGAATTGATAGACATTGACTCTTTGGATGCAGCTGATCCTCTTGCCATTATCAACATCAGTCAAATTGAGTTCGGCAGCATTCAGTTGAATTATAATGAATCATATTACCTTGGATTTTGCGTCGGTTATCCTCAATGGGATTATGCCGAGTACGGGTGGGTGGAGTTGCTCTTTGACGGGGAAACGGTAAGCGCGGTGTCAAGCGCGACAGAGCGTACGGGATTAGGAATCTATGCGGGTACAGGAACGGCAATTCCAGAGCCGACGACCGCAGGATTATTGGTTCTCGGCGCAGGCGGATTGGCGTGGCGGCGGCGGATGCAGAAACGCGAGTAAAGCCGGTCCTCAAATATTATTTAGAACTCGGATTTAAGACGCGCGCGCCCCCACCCGAAGCCCGCAGGGCGGAAGAGCGCGGCAGAACGCCGCGAAGAACCCCGCCGATCTTCACGCGAGCCGCTTTGCCCGAAGGGCACAGGCCCGCGTGGCCGCCGAGGGCAACGCCCGAGGCGGAGGCGAGCGAGCGCACCGCGAGCGAGCTCCACCCGCAGCCGCGCCAGCGGCGAGGAAGGGCCGCCCCTGCCAAGGCCGCGCACCGCCGCGCCAGCGGCGGGGCCGTGGCCGCCAGCGGGGCGGCCATCCCCGAGCGGCGCCCACGCGCCGCGAGGGTTCAGCGTAGCGGCGCGGCAGCGCCGCGCGTACGGGGGGAAGCCGCGCAAAGGGGGGCAGCGTAGCGGCGGCGCAAGGGGGCTTGAGGAAGTCGCGGCGGAGGGGGGGAAGGAAGGTCGGGCGCAAGGGGGGAAGGCAAGGCCGCGCAAGGGGGGCTTGAGGAAGGCGGGCGCAAAGGGTGAAGGCCGCGGCAAGGGGGGAAAGATTATGGGCTTTTACTTCTGCAATCGCTTGGCATACTCGGGGTCATAGTGAGTTCGGACTGCTTCCGCTATCCGGCTCCATTGATTTTCAAAGGGAACAGCTTCACCACCCCGCGGAAGCGGGGCAGAAGTTTTTCAATTGTCGGTGGTCTGCGGGGTGTGAACGGGGAGGGGCTTTTTGAGGGATATTTTCTACTGGACAGGGTGGGGGCCTTATGGCTGAATGCGCGGCTTTGCTGAACTAATCATGCAAATTAGAGAAGCCATCATAGCGAACGAACAAGGGATTCACTGCCGGCCCTCGGCCTTGATTGTCAAGGCCTTCCAGGGGTATCCGGGCAAGATTCGTATCTCCAATGGAAATGGGTCGTGCGACGTGAGTTCCGTGATGCAATTGCTATCGCTGGAAATGCACCAGAATTGCCCGATCAAGATCGAGGTGATGGGCGAGAACGAGGCGGCGGTGGCCGACCGGCTGGTGGAAATGTTCCAAACGCATTTTGACTTTCCGCCGGCGGCGGAGGCCTGAATTTTTCTTTTTTGTGTGGCCGGTGGCGGTGCGGCCGATGGTTGCTTTTTTATCGCGTTTTGGGGCTCAGTTTGGCGCGAAGGGGAAGTGGTATTTCCGCAAGCCGAGTTCATCGCGCATGGCGAGGATTTCGCGCTGGGTTTCCAAATTCACGGGGATGCCGCGGCGTCGCCGCTCCCGGCGGGTGGCATATTCTTTTTCGCCGGCGGTATAAATCCGTTTTTGGCCGGGGGCTTTGCGGGAGGCGCGCAACTGGCGCAGGATGGCGCCGGCGATTTTTTTGAATGAGGCGAGGGGGGTGAAATGGCGGATGTTGATGGCGATGAAGAAGTGGCCCAACGGGATGGGGGTGGCGCATCCACGGGCATCGCGGCCACTGAGCATGTGCAGGAAAGCTCCTTGTTGTAGGGCGGCGGAGAGGATTTCGACCACGGTGGCATAGCCGTAGCCTTTGTAGCCGGCGAAATCTTCGCCCGCGCCACCCAACGGGAGGAGGGCGGCGGTGCCGGCGATGAGATCGGCAAGCACGGCGTGAGGGTCGGTTTGGGAACTGCCATCGTGGGCGATGACCCAGCCGGGGGGCAGGGGTTTGTTCAATTTGGCATGGATTTCCACTTTGCCGCGCTGAATGATGGAGGTGGCGCAGTCGAGGAGGAAGGGGAAGGGATCGTTGGTGGGCATGGCGAAGGTTAGCGGGTTGGTGCCGAGCATGTTTTCCACGCCAAAGGTGGGGGCAATGGAGGGGCGGGCATTGGTGCCGCAAATGCCAATCATGCCGGCTTTGACGGCCATGAGCGGGTAATAGCCGGCGATGCCGAAATGGGTGGAGTTGCGCACGGCCACCATGCCCAGGCCATATTGGCGGGCCTTTTGGATTGCCAGCGTCATGGCGCGGTGGGCGACTACATGGCCCATGCCGTTGCCGCCATCCAAGACAGCGGCGGCGCGCAAGTTTTTGACAACGCGTATTTTGGTTTTGGCGAGCTGGGTGCCGGCTTTGATGCGGTCGTAGTAAATGGGTTTGAGCCGAGAAATGCCGTGGGAGTCGAAACCGAATTCGTCCGCGGCCATCAAGACGTTGGCGCAAATGGCGGCCTCAGCGCGCGGAGTGCCGAGTTGGCAAAAGACATCGCGCATGAATCGTTCCAGTGTGGTGCAGGGTACCCAAACGGTGTCGTCGTGGCTGTTCATGGTGGCTACTCCTTGCCATGAGAGCCTAGGGGCCGGGTGGAAGGCGGTCAAGTGGGATCGCGCGGGGTGCGGGTGGCGGGATTCGGTGTTGAATGGACGGCGGGGGAGGGGCTAGAGTGGGCCTCCGATATGAATGTGACCACCCAGCCGCCCAACCACCTGTGGAACCCCCAGTGCGAAACGATGCCCCGCTCGGAATTGGCAGCACTGCAACTCAAGCGCCTGAAAAAGGTGGTGTCCACGGCGTGGAACAAGGTGCCATATTACCGGGAGAAAATGCGCGCGGCGGGCATCCGGCCGCGGGATATCCAAACGTTGGCGGATGTGGCGCATTTACCGTTCACCACCAAGGATGATTTGCGGGCGTGTTTCCCGTATCAGGCGTTTGCGGTGCCAATGGAAAACGTGGTGCGCATCCATGCCTCGTCCGGCACCACCGGGCAGGCGACCGTGGTGGGCTATACGCGGCGCGACATGGCGACATGGTCCGAGCTGATGGCGCGTCTGCAAACTGCGGCCGGAGTCACGCGCGGCGACATTGTCCAAATTGCCTTTGGCTATGGGTTTTTCACGGGGGGGCTGGGGCATCATTACGGCGTGGAAACGGTGGGGGCGGCGGTGTTGCCTGTGTCATCGGGCAAGAGCGAGCGGCAAATCCAAATCATGAAGGATTACGGGACGACGGTGCTGATTTGTACACCATCGTACGCGATGCACTTGGCGGAGTGGATGGCCAAAACGCCGGAGAAAGAGCGCATCCGCCTGCGGTTGGGGTTGTTCGGCGGCGAGGCTTGGACCGAAGGGATGCGACAGGCTCTGCAAAAAGGGCTGGGCGTGTTTGCCACGGATAACTACGGATTGAGCGAAGTCATGGGGCCCGGAGTTTCTCATGAGTGTGTGGAACAAAAAGGAATGCACATTGCCGAAGATCACTTTTTGCCGGAGCTGGTTGATTCGGCGACCGGCCAGCCGGTGACGGATCCCGCCGCCGGAGGTGAGCTGGTGATTACCACGCTGACCAAGGAAGCCATCCCCGTGGTGCGCTACCGCACGCGCGACCTGTGCCACTTTTTGCCCGGCGAATGCGTCTGTGGCCGCACGGGGCGGCGCATGAGCAAGGTGTCCGCGCGCAGCGACGACATGCTGATAATTCGCGGTGTGAATGTGTATCCGCAGCAAATCGAGCAGGCGTTGCTGGCGATTGAAGGCGTGGCGCCACATTATCAAATTGTGGTTAGCCGCGAAGGTACGCTGGACGAACTGGAAGTGCTGGTGGAAGTGACCGAAAGCATTTTCTTCGACGAAATGACGAAGCAACAGGCTTTCAAGGAAAAAATCGAACGGCGGCTGGCCACGGAATTGGCCGTGCACGCGCGGGTGCGTTTGGTGGAGCCCGGTAGTACGCCGCGCTCGGAGGGCAAGGCCATGCGCGTGGTGGATCGCCGGAAATCACCCTAGGGCGGAGCAAGCCGCGGCAAGATGATGGGTAGTTTGCAGGGCAAAGTGGTGTTGGTCACCGGCGGGGGGCGCCGAGTGGGCGCGGCCATTTGCCGAGAACTGGCGGCACGTTCTGCCGCGGTCGTGGTGCATTATCGTCATTCTGAAGCGGAGGCTCTGGCGTTGTGCCGCGAACTAAAAAATGGGGTTTTGGCAGTTCGTGGTGATTTGTCACAGCCGGCCCAGCGCGAATGGGTTTTTCGTGAAGCAATGGAATGGCTGGGGCGAGTGGATGTTCTGGTGAATAATGCGGCGTTGTTTGCCCGCGATGACGAAGCCGACCCTGCCCAGTTGGCCGCTGTGAATGTGGCGGCGCCATTGGATTTGGCGGCGCGGATTGCCGCGCAGCCCGGCGGGGGCTGCGTGATTCATTTGCTGGATAGCTGGGCGGCACGCCCCGAGGCCGCAGCTTTTGGCGAATATGCCGCCACCAAGCGCGAGCTGGCAGGTTCGATTGCCCGCTTAGCGCAACAGTGGGTGCCGCATACCCGTGTGAATGGTGTTGCGCCCGGCCCGGTGTTGGTTCCTGAGCGTACGGAAGCTGCGGGCACGGTGCCGTTGCAGCAGCGTCCAACGCCCGAACACGTGGCGCATGCTGTGGCCTTTCTGGCCGAAAATACGGCAGTGACGGGCCAGATTGTGTATGTGGATGGTGGCCAGCATTTACTGGCCGCCGCCCACGACGGGAGGCAACGGCCATGAGCTTGAGCGGCACGCCGCGCGGGGAGCGGTGGCATATTGCCATTTTCGGCCGGCGGAATGTCGGCAAGTCCAGCTTGATCAATGCGCTGACCGGGCAAGATGTGGCGATTGTGTCGCCCGTGAAAGGAACCACTACTGATCCCGTGGCCAAAGCCATGGAACTGCCGCCGCTGGGGCCGGTGGTGATTTTGGACACGCCGGGCTTGGACGATGCCGGCGAGCTCGGCGCGCAGCGGGTTCAGCGCGCGCACGATGTACTCCACCGGGCCGACATCGCTATTATGGTAACCGAAGTCCAATTTGGCTTTGGCGAGCACGAACAGGCCTTGGCCGTGCAAGCGCGGGCCAAGGGGATCCCGTTGTTGCTTGTCATCAACAAAGCCGATACCGCCGCGCCCACGCTGGCCGCGCGGCAAAGCATGGCCACGCAAGCACGGGCGCCGCTGGTGGTGGTTTCCGCCGTGACCGGGGAGGGGATGGATGAACTCAAGCTGGCATTGATCCGCATTCTGCCGGAAGAAGAATCCCCCCGGCGACTAGTTGGCGATTTGCTAAGGCCGGCGGATGTGGTCGTTTTGGTGGTGCCGTTGGACAAGGCTGCGCCGAAGGGCCGTCTGATTTTGCCACAGCAGCAGACCATCCGTGACATTTTGGAGGCGGGGGCGCAAGCGCTGGTGACCCGGGATACGGAGCTGCCGCAAACGCTGGCGCGTTTAAACGGCCGGCCGCGTTTGGTGATTACCGACTCACAAGTGTTTTCGCAAGTGGCTGCGGTGGTCCCCCGCGATGTGTGGTTGACCTCGTTTTCCATTTTATTTGCCCGCTATAAGGGGGATTTGACCGCGCTGGTACAGGGTGCCCGCGCGATCGATTCCTTGCCCGACAACGCGCGGGTGCTGGTGGCGGAGGGATGCACGCATCAACGGCAGTGCGATGATATCGGCACGGTGAAAATTCCCGCGCGGCTGCGGCAGTACACGGGCAAACAGTTGGTGTTTGAGCATTCGGCGGGGATGACGTATCCGCGCGAGCTGCGGGACTATGCCTTGGTGGTGCATTGTGGGGGCTGCATGCTAAACCGCCGTGAGATGCAATGGCGCTTGGCGCAGGCGCGCGAGGCGGGCGTACCGATTGTAAACTACGGGGTGCTCTTGGCGCACGTGAGCGGCATTCTGCCGCGGTGCCTCGAACCATTTCAATAAGCCGGCGCGGGCAATTTCGGCTCGGCTATGGGGATGTCGCCTCGGCTGTCTTGTGGCTGCCGGAAAACAAGTCCGGCAAATTCAGATTGACCGGTCGCCATCGCGGGTCCTCAAAGGTCCCCGTCAGGCGAAATTCCAGCAGGCGCGTGACCGGCAGGGTGGCCAACCGAACGATGGTGGCCAGCGTTCCATTTCGGAGCAGTTGCACTTCTACGCGGTAATTCAAATTGCCGTCTAAGAAGTAATCACCGGTGGCCTTCACGCTAAACATGGTGCCTTGCAGATCAATATCGCGAGAAGTGATGCGGCTGTTGCGGATGGTGAAATGACCGTTGGCATCGGTTTGGGCAAACAAGTTGAAGTCCGGCAAAATCTTGTCCAAAATAGCGGACAGACCGCTGAATAATTTGGTCTGAAAGAGCAGGCCGCCGCGGACCGTGGCCTGTCCGGAACCGACCACTTGGGGCCCGGTTCCTTGGCCAAAATAGCCGCCGACGCGAATCGTGCCGTCCAGCGTTCCCCGCATGTTTTTGACGGGCTTGGCAAAGGATGCTTCGAGAAGTTCCGTCAGGTTCACGTTGGTGGCAGTCAATTCCACTTCGTAACGCCAATTGGTGTCCGAGCCCACCGGGTAAAAATAGCCGCTGCCTACAGCCTGCCCGCCATAGGCAGTGGCCAGCGCGTTTGTGACGTGTATCCGCATCCCGTCGGCGGCCAAATCAAAGGTAGCCGTGTCGGCAACCCAACGGTCAAAGCCGAAGCCTTGCGCTTCCACCTGAGCCTGCAACTGGTTGAGTGAAAAGTTGCAATAATCCAGCAAGCCGTTGATTCGCAGGCGCAGCGGCCCGTTGAAAACAAACGGTTTGAGGAAGGTGGCAACCGCCGGGCCGAGCATGTCGGCCGTGGCGCGAGGGTCCAGTGTGCTTTCGACAGTGTCCAGCCGCAGCGTTTGGTTGGAAAAAGCCATGTGGATGTCGCCGCGCGCCATGCCCTCGGGACGGGCGAGAAGCGCCCGGGTCATGTGCATTACTTCGTTTGTGATGTTGAGTTGGGTTTGGAAAGATTGAATTGGGGTGTTGCGCAAAGAGAAGTTGGTGGCCTGTACCGGGCCGTAACAATAAATCGCGGGGTTGCCAACGGTGCCGCCGACCATAACGTCGCCCTGAATCGGCTCCTGAAACTCGAACCAATCCACAATGGCCTGCATGTTGGGGGTCAGGAGCGGCTTGAGCAGATGGGGGTTGATGGTGCCCCGTACCCGCGCCTGAAAATCGCGGCGGGTCAAGTTATAGCGCCCCTCTGGTACGGACAGTTTGCTCGCGTGGGGGCCGGTGTCGAATTGCACGCTTGCGGGTCCAATGGTGATTTCCGGCCCCGTGCGTGCAAAGGCCACGTCCAACGCTTCGATGGGCACATTCCGCAGTGCGGTGCGGCCAAAACTGAGACGCCCGGTGATCTGCTGCAGCAGATTGGTGGCGGCAGTGGGCCCCAGTTGCAGGTCCAGTTGCAAAGGAAATTGCAGGATGGGCACCGCCGCTGCCACTTGCGCCTGAATGCGAGGCGGCATGACGCGCAGCAACGTATCCGGCGGCAACGTGTTGTGCAAATTGACCAGGGTGGTTTGGTCGGCGAGGTCAAAATGGCCGGAGAGGGCAAGGATGCCAGCGGTGGTTAGAATTTGGATATTCGGTACCCGGACCTGTTGCTCGTTCAGCGCCACATCAAAATCAAGGCGGCTGAATGCGACACCCTGCACTTGCCCTCCCGAGGCGCTCCGTACTTGCAGCGAAAAAGACTGGCGCGCGGGTTGATCCGGCGCAATAGAGAAAACAAAATCCGCTTGCGGGGGTTGATCAAACGATATTCGGTTGAGTTGCTCCACGATATTTAGCACCCAGGCGGGGGCTTCCTCCATGCCTTGCTGAACGAGGGCCAATGGATTAGTGGCCGGGGCCTGTGGGCGGGCCGCCGGATAAAAAGCGCCGCGCCCGCGAAAATGAATGTCCAGAAAATCGGCGGCGAACTCGTGGAGGGTGATCTTGCGGTCGGCGATGCTTAGGCGGGCGTTTGCATGAGTTACTGCCAACTCGTGGGTGCCATGAGGCGTCTCTGGCTGATTTTGCCCGACCTGAAAACGCAAGGAACCTTCCACAATGGAAACCAACGGAACGGATTCCTGATGCCAGAGCAGGGGGATGGGATTGAGCGCCACTGACAGTTCGGCGGATTCCAAGAATGGCCGGGGCGCGTCTTCTTTGAGGAATAAACGCACATTTTTAGCCACCAAGCCGCGGTCCACTTCCAAGGTTAGCCGCTCAATTTGGAGAAAATAGCCTTGGGCCGCCAAGCGGTTGAGTAGGGCATCGGAAAAATAGGAAGGAAGACCGACCAGATGCAGATAAGCAAAAAACACCAGCGTGATGAGAAACAGCAAAAAAGCCGCCCGCAGTGTCCAACCGCATGCATGCCGCAGCCCAGTCAATAGCAATGCCACGTACCGCCGCCTGCCGAAAGCAGAAGCGGCCAAGGGTTGGGCTTTTCCTTCAGTCATGTGGGGCATCCTACGCCACCGCGGGGCACCGGAAAAGCCCGAATCGCCGAGGCGGCATCTCTAGACTGGAAACTCACGTGTTCTTGAGATACAACGGCGGGCGAACCTCGTGCCAGGCGACTTGCATTGCTGCTGTGGCTCGGCGGAAGCAATTGTGAACATTTTTTTAGGTGTCAACTTGAACCATCGGCAGATGCCAGTTAGAGAAAATATGTTGTCCGTTTGGCTGGCCATGGCAACGGGAGCAAGCGGGCCATGAGCCTTTGGGCCTTTCGTTTTCTGCTCTGGTATATCTGCGTGTTGTTGGTTCAACCACAAAACCGCTTCACATTTCTGTGGCCGCTGCGCATTGCCAATTTGTCATTTTTGATTGCCACCGGACTGCACATCCTTTCCTGCCTAGAAGCCCAAAAACCTTTGTTGCGGCTTGGCCCCGCGACACTGATGGCCTTTGCCCTGCTCTTTTTTGCCACCTTGTCGCAACATTTTGGGGTTTACCAGATTTCTCCCGCCTGGAATCCATATCTCGACATTATCGTAAAGAATTCTTTGCTGCTCATCATGGTCGAAGTGATGGTTACTTCGATCCAGCGGGTCTGGGCGGTGCAAATCACGTCATTGTTTTGCACGCTTTGGTGGATCAAAGGCGGCTTACGGCTGTCCGCCATGGGCGCGACCTATTCCGGGGATCGTTTGATGGGGGCAGCAGTTTCCATGATCGAGAATCCCAATGGATTCGCCTATATGATGTGCGTGTTTTTGCCGCTTTATTTGTATGCATACCAGCAGGCGCGGCACAAATGGGAGAAATGGTTTTTCTTGGCCTGTGCGTTAGCCGCCGTGTGGATTATTTTTGAAACAGGCAGCCGCACGGGATTGGTCACCTTGATTGCCATTGGGGTTTTTTTGGTGCCTTATTACGGACGGAAACATTTCCGGGCGCTATTGCTCATAACCGCCGTGCTGGTGGTCATGTTCCCAATGACCGGCGAGAAGAACCGCGAGCGTTTTCGGACAATTCCCCAGTCCATTGCCGCATTTTTTGGCGGTGCGAGCAAAGGGAAAGAGCCCATGACGATGATGACCCAAGATGAGCAGAGCGCTGAAGAACGCAGCGAAAAAAACAAGCACACGTGGGCACTCATAAAAGAAAACCTGCTGTTTGGTGTGGGAATTAACCCCGATTCTTCAAAATATGTGGATAGATACCCCATGGCTAGCGGGCAAGTGCATTGCGAAATCCTGATGGCTGGCCGGCAGATGGGAATTATCGGTATGGGACTTTACTCGGGATTTATTATTTTAATCTTTATTCAAGGCTGGCGAATCCGCAAGCAGGCTGTCGGCTGGCCGGCACTGCGCGATTTGGGCTGGACTTTTCAACTGCAAGCGGTTGCTTTTGCAGTCGGCGGGAGTTTTTCACCCGGGCCGTGGAATCCCGTAATGATGATACTTGCCGGCCTATCCTCCGCCATGATTCGGCTGGTCCACGAAGAGCGCGTTGACTTGCTGGCTTCCACGACGGCCGCCTGACGTATGCTGTTCAATTCCTACGAATTTTTATTTGCGCTCTTGCCACTAACATTGGTGGGCTATTTCCTGGTGTTCCCCAAGCCGTGGCGCCACGCTTGGCTGACGTTGTGCAGTTTTGTCTTCTATGGTTGGTGGGATTACCGCTATTGCGGACTCCTGTTGCTGGCCATCACCATTGATTATTTTGCTGGGGGACGGATTGCCGCCGCCAATGACCCCGCCAAGAAAAAGCGATGGCTGTTGGTTTCGATATGCAGCGACATGGGGATGTTGGGGTTCTTCAAATACTTTGATTTGGGTGCGCGCACCATCAACGCCGCCATGAGCCTGCTGGGCGCTGAACACCCGGTTATCCCGCTGCTGCATCTGGTACTGCCGGTGGGCATTTCATTCTACACCTTTCAGTCAATGAGCTACAGCATTGACATCTATCGGGGCAACGCCCGGCCCGCTCGCAATTTCATTGATTTCGCCTGTTATGTTTCGCTGTTCCCGCAATTGGTGGCGGGGCCGATTGTGCGCTATCATGAATTGGACAACCAGTTGCGTCAGCGCACCCACACTTGGGCCAAAGCCGGGGCCGGCATCACGTTGTTTGTGTTGGGACTGGCCAAAAAAGTGTTGTTGGCCGATGGGGTGGCGCCAATTGCCGATTGGGGATTTGCTCAGGCCACCATTGGCTTTGCCGGTGCATGGAGCAGCTTGCTTGCTTATACCTGCCAAATTTATTTTGATTTTAGTGGCTACTCCGACATGGCGGTCGGACTGGGCCTCATGTTGGGTTTTCAGTTCCCGCAAAATTTCAATTCGCCCTATCAGTCACTATCCATCACCGAATTTTGGCGGCGCTGGCACATTTCTCTTTCTTCGTGGCTGCGCGATTACTTGTATGTGACTCTTGGCGGCAACCGGAAAGGCCCCGTCCGGACCTATATCAATCTGTTTCTCACCATGCTGCTTGGCGGGTTGTGGCATGGTGCGAATTGGACATTCGTTATTTGGGGCGCCTACCACGGGGTGCTGCTGGCACTTGAACGCATGAATCATAAACGGGGCTTGGGATGGTGGTTGCCGCGACCGCTCCAGATGAGTTTTACTTTTATGCTGGTCATGGTGGGGTGGCTTTTGTTCCGCGCTCCCTCGTTGGAAGTGTTTAGTCGCTTGGCCAAGGGGATGTCGGGGCTTAACGGCTGGGGGGCTACTTATTCTTTTGTGGATGCCGGTGCACTGCAATGGGGTATCCTACTCTTTAGCCTGATTTTAGTGTTCGCGGCTCGCAATACGTGGGAAATACGCTGGCAACCCAGCCGCCGGCTGGCCTTGGGTCTAACATTTCTTTTCTTGGTTTGCGTGGCCGTATTTTTGGTCAATACCAGCTCACCTTTTTTGTATTTTCAATTTTGAGGCCCATTCATGCGCATGGATTATCCAGAAGTTTTGAATGACTTTGCCGCAGCGCCGCAACCGCGACAACGCCGGTGGATGATGTTTGCCTTGTGCGTGTGGGTCTTGCTTTTCGCCGGAGATTGGGTGGCGCGTTGGAAGGTGTTCCGTTGGCAGGATCAGTGGTGGCCGGCGCCGGTGACCTTGCCGCAATCAGGCCCTGCCGCAGCAAGCAAGCCGACAGTCCACCATGTGCCTGACCAAGTGGGAGCGGGCCTGACCAAAATGGTGCCACTTTCATGGGTTGCTGCCCCCTACGCGGAGTTTCATCCCGGTTACGTGGTGCAGCGGGATGCCTACGGTTATTGCAACGCGCCTGCGGTTGATGGGCGCGGCTACGCGGTTGTGGTTTTGGGCGATAGCTTTATGCTGGCGCTGGGCACTCAGACGGTGGCGCAGGTTTTAGCGGAGGTTAGTGGCCTCAGCGTGTATAACCACGCCCAGCAGGGGGCCGGGCCTTTCATGGAAATGCGGCGGTTTCTTGCCTCCGACCGCTTCGACCCGCCGCCGCGCTTTGTAGTGTGGAATCTTTCCGCCCGTGAGTTGGGCGCGCCTTTATTCCAACGACAACCGATAGATTATTGGTTCAGTCAACGCTCACAGGAGAGCCGGGCACAAAACAGCGCTGTTTCCGGCATCTCGTGGGAATATTTGAAGCCATCAGCATTACACGGGGCGTGGCCGAACACCTCGCTGATATCTTTCTGGAGTCGCCATTTTTGGGCACAGGCAAGGCTTTTGGTGTTCCGTGCCTGGCCGCACGATGTGCTGGGCGCAGAAGACCCCCAGTATGGCCCGATGCTGTTTTATCGCGAAAATCTACGAATGCTACCTCTCCTTGTGCCCGAGCGTAACGCAACGCCCATTGTGGAGGTTGTAACGCGGGTTGCCCAGCGCTTCCGGGAGCGTGGAATTACGCTGGTGGTTTTGTTGGTCCCGGAAAAGGAGCAAATCCATGTGGTCGCATTGCCGGCTGCTGATCAAAAAGCCTTGGCCCACGGGCCAGAACTTTTGGCGGCCATTCACGGCGGGTTAATCAGCAACGGGGTGGAATCAGTCAATTTGCTGCCCAAGTTCCGCGAGGTTACGGACCAAGGCACTCGTTTGTATTGGCGGGATGACACCCATTGGAACGATGCCGGTATCCGGTTGGCCGCGGAAGAACTGTGGCGGGTGATGGAGCCGCTTGAACAATGATAACTCCGCGTGTGGCCCATCTTGTTTATGACCTCATCAGAGGCGGCACGGAAGGCCAATGTGCCCGTGTTGCCATGGGGTTGTCCCAATGGGGAGCCCCCCAGCGAGTCGCCGTATTTCATCGTCGGGGATATTTCTTGGATGCAGTCGAAACAGCATGCGGACCTGTTCACGAAGTAGCCATTCGCCATCTATTCCGGCCGTCCACATTGCGCGAAATCCGGCGGCTGGCCATCTGGCTTCGGCAAATTAAAGCGGACATTCTTCATACCTGGGATGCCGATGCCGCGATTTTTGGCCAATACGCTGCCCGGTGGGCGGGGGTAAAACTGATTACCAGCCGACGTGATTTGGGGCAAATCTACCCGCGGTGGAAGAACGTCATGCTGCGCTGGGCCGATCAGCGGGCGGTGCGCGTGGTGGCCAATGCCGAGGCCATCAAAAAACGCTTTATGGCCCAAGGGTTGACAGCAGATAAAATGGTTGTGCTGCCTAACATGTTGGATTTGGAAGAATTTGATGCGTTGGCTCAGCGCCCGTTCTCGCGTGCAAGCGAACTGCCAGAAGGGCGGCGTCTTGTGATCGTGAACCGCTTGGACCCGGAAAAGAATACGGGTTTATTGATCAAGGCGTTGCCGCTTGTGCGCAACCAGATTCCCGATGCTGTTCTCATCATTGCCGGCGATGGCCCCGAAATGCCCCAGTTACGCCGCTTGGCAGCAGAGCAGGGAGTACAGGATGCGGTCTGCTTTCTCGGCGAGGTTCACGAAGTGCCGGCGTTATTGCGCCGGTGTGAAATCGGCGCGATGGTCCCAATTCGCAACGAGGGCCTATCTAATACAATTCTCGAATACATGGCCGCCGGTTTGCCGGTCCTCGCCACCGACTGCGGTGGCAACCGCGAGTTGGTGCGGAATCGGGAGACGGGGATAATGCTGCCTGTATCGGCTGATCCACCACGCACTGCAGATGTATGGATTGCACTGTTGCGATCGCTTGTCAGTTCAAGAGACGGCTATCATGACAATCGAAAGAAGTTAGAACATCACTATGGGCCCAAAAGGGTTCTTGCGGAATATTCTAGTTTATATTTACAAACGGATATTGGCGGCGAGGAAGGAAAAGCGGGAAAATACAGATGAAACTTAAATATATGATAAACCAGTTCTGCAAGCGGCGGGTTTATAGCGCGATTACACGCCGGGGATACAGCCTGTTCCCAGACCACTGTTCTTTGATTTTCGAGTACTATGTCGGGCTGTTAGTTAAGAAGGGCAATTTTACTTTTGTTCAAATCGGTGCCAACGATGGAATCATGTTTGATGATGTTCGAAACTTTATCGCCCGGCATGCACCCAATGCCTCAGGGCTGCTGGTTGAGCCGCTACCGGATGTATTTGTCTCGTTGCAAAAGAATTATGCTCCGTTTCCCAATGTGAAGGCGGTCAATGTGGCAATTCACAACAAGGCCAAGGAAATGACATTATTTCGTGTGTGCGATGCAGTTGCCCAAACAGACCGATACCGGTGGATGAGCGGCATTGCATCATTTTCAAAACAGCATTTGCTGAGTCATGGCGTGCGGCTGGAAGATATTGTTGAAGTGGTGGTTCCGGCCATGACCTATTCCGAACTCATTGCGCAACATATGCCGGGGCCAGTGGGATTGCTTCAAATTGACACTGAAGGCTATGACGCCGAAATTGTTGGTCAACTAGACCTCGGGCATGAGAATTCTCCAAGTATTATCCGGTTCGAACACAACATGATCAAAGAGGCGGGGCTGTCCTGGGCTCAAATGCAGGATATCATATCGCGGCTGCGCCAGCATGGTTATGAAATCGCCTTCGAGGAGGCGGATGTGCTGGCCTACCGCCCGTTCGCCTTGTTTGAGTTTGTGCAAGCCTAGTTGGAGAAAGCCATGTTGAGATGGTTCGCTTTGGGTCGCATATTTGAGCGGGGTTGATATTATGTGCTTCAACCGGTTGTTACCAGATGAGTAACGAAATTACCATTGTTGTTCCAGCCTATAATGCGGAGAGAGTATTGCCAAGATGCTTGGAATCGCTGTTGGCGCAGACCAAGTTGCCTCAAATCATTATTGCAAACGATGGTTCTGTCGATCGAACTGCAGAGATTGCCGATGCTGCGGCGGCCCAGTTCCCGGCGGTACATGTTATTCATATGTCCCACGGGGGGGTGAACGTTACACGCAAAAAAGCTGCTCAGGCCGTGGAAACCCCATATTTTGCATTTTTGGATGCCGACGACAGGTTGGATTCATTGTTTGTGGAAAAAATGATGAGCGCAGCGGTCGGGCAGAAGGCTGACATCGTGTATTGTTCTTACCGCTGCTTGTACGACGGGGTGGAAAGACATGTCTCATACGGGGGGGATGCCACCGACCTGCTGGAGCGGGAGTACCCGGTACAGGATAATCCCCAATTGCTCTTGTCCATTCCTACTTTCTTTTGGGGCAAGGTTTATCGAACAAAGTTTTTTCATGCCGTTATACAATTTGCGCCCGACGATTGTGTGCCTCTTGAGGACGTTCCCGCCATTGTACCGCTGCTGATTCAAACTCCGCGTCTAGCTAAAGTGAATGAGCCCCTGTACCGCTATACCATTTCAACTCATTCGGCGAGCCGGGTGTCCAAGCAAGAGCTCACGCGCTTGATTGCTTTGCGCATATTGCACCAACGCCTCAATGACAGCGGAGCAATGCCCAAATTCTTGCCCCAATTATACGCGCTTAACAGATGCTATCTCTATGATCAGTTGGAAAAACTAACACACTATTGTGATCCGCCGCATCAACATCAGGTGGTGCGCGAGTATTTTAAGCATTTGGATGAAACCTTGCCCCGCTGGCGACCTCATCCATTCCATCCCACATTCTATGCAGCCTATTGGCATTTGATGGTTACGCTTAATGCGTTGAAGGCCCGCGGCGTGCAAATACGCGATCGTTGGCGCGCGTGGTTCAGACGGCAGCATCGTGGAAATCGGCCGACTCCGAAGGCATGATGGCCTTTGGGCGGGCATGAGCAGGGAGGCCCGAGGCCATACCATGGCAAGCGTTATCCACAGATATGCCATCCCGATTTGTGAGGAACATGGGAATAAAAAGAGTCCTCTAAACCAAGCGAGAAAATGGTGCTATTGCTTAAGCACGCGCAGATGGCTATGTGTTTGAAATAGCCAAGGCATTACACCTCTGCCTCACAGTCTAGGTCAGACCGGCAAAATCGGACTGTCAAATTTATTGCGCGAGGGGATGGGGCGGGGTAAGGTGCGCGCGAAATATGAGACCGATTGGGCAGTTGGAGACGGAAGAGCAGGCGCGGGTGTTTGCTGATTACCTGTATTTGCGTGATATTGCGGCAGAAGTTGAGGAAATGGCGGCGGCGGGGTGGCGGGTTTGGGTAGTGGATGAAGACCGGGTGGACGAGGGTCGGGCCTTACTGTCCAGGTTCCTCAGCATGCCAGACGCGGAGGAGTTCTATCGGGCGCAAGACGCAGCAAAAGAACGCCGGCGCAACGAAGAAAAGGCTGTGACCGATGGGGCGGCCGTCAAACCGCGGGCCAAGCGAAAGCGTGCGCGCATTGCCAGTGGCCAAGGCATCCTGGTTTTGATCAGCTTTTGTCTTGTGGTGGGGCTATTCAGCCGGCTGGGAGCCGACCCCGGCTGGGTGAAGTGGTTGCAAATCGCCAGTATCCCTCCCGTTGACCCGTTCCATTTTTGGCAATCGTTGCATGAGGTGGCGCACGGTCAGGTGTGGCGACTTTTTACGCCTGTTTTTCTGCATTACTCTCTCTGGCATTTGTTAATTAATCTGTTGTGGTTGCAGGAGTTGGGCGGTGTGCTGGAAACCCGCTTGGGTACGCGTCATGTTTTGGTGTTGATGGGCTTGCTGGCGATGGTTTCCAATTTGGCGCAGTATGCGGTAGTTGGGGCGGACCAGTTTATGGGGATGAATGGCGTGGTATACGGCATGCTCGGTTATTATTGGGCTCGCCAGCGCTTAGATGGGTGGAATACCCCGGTAATTTCACCCGTAACCTACGGGGTGCTTCTGGTATTTTTAGGGCTGGGGGTGTTTGGTCTGATGGGCCCAGCGGCCAATGCGGCCCATTTTTCAGGTTTGCTTGCAGGCGCAGGGACAGGATGGGTGGTATCGAAGAATGGAAGATAAGGAGGGTGGGAGTTTAGGAGTATAGGAGTGTAGGAGTGTAGGAGGGTGGGAGTTTAGGAGTATAGGGGGGAGTAGTAGGCGAGGAGGAGTGTAGGGATGGAAGAGTTTGGGAGGGAGAGAGTGGGTGAACGGGCGGCGGCAAAATGTTTTGAGAATCTTGTGGTCTGGCAAAAAGCGCATCAGTTCGTTCTCTTGGTCTACCGTCTGACAAAAATGTTTCCACGCGAGGAGATATACGGTCTAACAGTTCAGTTCCGACGGGCGGCGGTATCCGTAGCCGCCAATATTGCCGAGGGTTTCCGTAAGCGGGGCCGTGCCGACAAGTTGCGCTTCCTGAACATCAGCCAAGGGTCAGCGGAGGAATGTCGGTATTATCTCATCTTGGCCAAAGATTTGGGTTACCAAACAGACCCTATGGCGGTTGCGTTGCTAGATGAGGTCGGCCGCTTGCTGGTCGCCTATGCCAAGGGCATTGCGCGGTCTACGGCCTGATTTTCCTACTATACTACCCGACTCCGTTATTTCTATACTCCCCCTAATGAAATCTTCTTCCATTCTCATCCTACCCTCCATTCTTTCGGCCCGAATGGGGTATTTGGCCGAAGACTGTCGCCACGCCATGGAGGCGGGGGCGGATGGGTTGCATGTGGATATCATGGATGGGCATTTTGTGCCGAATCTGACCATGGGGCCGGATGTCTTGCGGGCAGTGCGCGAGGCCGTACCGGCGGCCCATTTGAGCGTACATTTGATGGTCATGCGGCCGGATCTCTATGCGCCGCGATTTGTAGAAGCCGGCGCAGATACGGTACTTATCCATGTGGAAGCGCCGTGTGATCTGGCGGCTACGTTGCAGGGGATTCGCGCCGCCGGCAAACGGGCTGGCTTGACATTGTGTCCGGAAACACCGGTATCGGCCCTGCAAGGCTATGAATCGCTGCTGGATGAGGTGCTGATCATGACCGTGCATCCGGGTTTTGGCGGCCAGGCGTTTCTGGCCAGTGGCCTGGCCAAGATCGAGGAAGTGGCGCAGTTGTTGCCCGCAGTGGATATTTCAGTGGATGGGGGCATCAATGCCGAAACTGGGGCGCAATGCGCGGCAGCCGGCGCCAACATCCTGTTGGCGGGTTCTTTCCTGTTCAAGGCCGCCAACATGCGCGACGCGATTGCCGGGATGCGCTGGCAGGTAGAGTCCGCGCGGGGCGCCGGCTCTTGAGACGCCATCCGGCCATGAACATTGTGATTCAGTGACGATCATGAAGTTTTACAAGGAAAACTCCGAAGCCAACCCCGAGCAACCACCGGCACCCACGCCGGGGCCGGCGCACGATCTGACGTTGATCCGCAATTTCAGCATCATCGCGCACATTGACCACGGCAAAACGACGCTCTCCGACCGGCTGTTGGAACTGACCGGCGCGGTGACCAAGCGCGAGCAGCGCGACCAGTTGTTGGACGACATGGATCTGGAGCGCGAGCGCGGCATCACCATCAAGGCGCATCCAGTGACCATGAAATACGCCGCGCGCGACGGCCGGGTGTATGAGTTCAATTTCATTGATACCCCGGGGCATGTGGATTTTTCGTATGAAGTCAGTCGCAGTTTGGCGGCGTGTGAAGGGGCGCTCTTGGTGGTGGACACCACGCAGGGGGTGGAGGCGCAAACGGTGGCGCACGCCTTCCTTGCGGCGGCGTCGCACATCAAGATTATCCCAGTGCTGAACAAAACCGACATGCCGGCGGCCGAATCGGAGGTGGTTGCGCGGCAGATTGAAGATATGTTCGCCATTCCCCGTGAAGAGTGTTTCCACATCAGCGCCAAAACCGGCGTGGGGGTGGCGGAGGTGTTGGAAGCGCTGGTGGAGCGCATCCCTCCGCCGGTATCCAAGTATCCGGGCGACTTGCGGGCCCTCGTTTTTGACTCGGAATACAACACGTTCCGTGGCGGCATTATTTATGTGCGCGTTTTTGATGGCGCCATCCGGCGCGGGGATCGCATCCGGCTGATGGGGTCCGGTAAAAATTACGAAGTGCAGGAGGTCGGCATCTTCAATCCACGTCCGCAGCCGGTGGATGTCCTGCAAGCGGGGCAGGTGGGCTATTTTCTCGCCAACATTAAAAACACCGCCGAAATCATGATTGGCGACACGGTGACCGGTGCCCGCACACCGACGGAACACCCGTTGCCGGGCTTCAAGGCCATGCACCCGATGGTTTTCACCGGGCTTTATCCGGTGGATGCGGATGACTACGAAAAGCTGAAGTTTTCACTCGAAAAGCTGGCCTTGAACGACAGCTCTTTCCACTATCAAACCGAGTCCAGCGTGGCGCTGGGTTTTGGGTTCCGTTGCGGGTTTTTGGGGCTTTTGCACATGGAAATCGTGCAGGAGCGCCTGCGCCGGGAATACGACTGCGACATCATCGCCACCTATCCGGGCGTGGTGTACCGCGTGCGCATGAATGACGGCGCGGTGCGCGAAGTGGACAACCCGGTATTCCTGCCGGATCCCACCGAGTTTGAGGCCATTGAAGAACCCATCGTCAAATTGTATCTGATTTGCCTCGGGGAACAAATTGGCGACATGATGAAGCTGGTGATGGACAAGCGCGGACTGATTGAGCGCACGGAAAGCCTCGATACCAAGCGCGTGATGTTGACGTGCATCATTCCCCTCAACGAAATCCTGATTGATTTCCACGACCGGCTGAAGAGTATTTCGCGCGGCTATGCCTCGATGGATTATGAGCCGGCCGGTTACCGTGAAGACGATTTGGTGAAGCTGGATATTCTGGTGCACGGAGAGCCGGTGGAGGCGTTTTCCTGCATTGTGCACCGCGACAAAGCCGAAGCGCGCGGGCGGCAGATTTGCGAGGTGCTGGTGGATTTGATCCCGCCGCAACAGTTTGCCATTGCGATCCAAGCCGCGCTGGGCGCCAAGATCATCGCGCGCACGACAGTGCGGCCTTACCGCAAGGACGTGACCGCCAAGTGCTACGGCGGCGACATCACGCGCAAGCGCAAGCTGCTGGAAAAGCAAAAAGAAGGCAAAAAGCGCATGAAGCAATTTGGCAAGGTGGGCATTCCGCAAGAGGCCTTTATTGCGGTGCTCAAGAGCAAGCAATAGGGGCGCTCATGAATTTTCTGGCCCGGCGGCGATGGAAAAAAAACGTGCAGCAGGCGCAGCATGTGGTGCGCCATGCGCTGAATATGCGCGAGGACATCGCCCCCGCGGAGCACGTGGCGGCGGCCCGCGCGGCGGATGGCCGGTTGGAGCAATGCTGGGCGGCGCGGGATTGGGCCGCAATGGAAGCCGCATGCGAAGAGGCGCTGGCCGCCGCGGAACAACTGCTGCCGCCGCATCCATTCCCAAAATGGCGCGAAAACGTGGAAGTGCTCGTGGTGGCCATTGCGTTGGCGATGGCCTGTCGCACTTATTTCATCCAGCCGTTCAAAATCCCCACGGGCTCCATGCAGCCCACGCTCAACGGGGTGACCGCCACGCCGCAGGATGGCCAGCGGTGGTACGACCGACTGCCGTTCAATCTGGTGGGGTTGGCCCTGTTTGGCGAGCGCTATGTGGAGGTTCGCGCGCGCAACTCCGGGCGGCTGGAATATGCTGGAATTGTGAACGACCAATTCACCTACCGCATCGGGTTGGAGCTGTACCCGTTGCGATTGGCCATGCTGCCCGACAGCGCCCAAGTGGATCCGGCGCGCAGCATGAAACTCCACGCGCAGCCGGGCGAACGCGTGGCCAAAGGCCAGCTGATCGCGTCCGGCCGCGTACGGCAGGGCGACCATATTTTTGTCAACAAGGTCAAATACAACTACCAGCGTCCGCGGCGCGGGGACATTGTGGTTTTTGACACCAACTATATACCGGGCAAAGAGCGGCTGGGCATTGTGCCCAACAGTTTTTACATCAAGCGATTGACGGGACTGCCCGGCGAAACCATTGCCATCCGCGGGCGGCACTTGGTGGCGGATGGCGTGGAGATTACCGCGCCGGAACCCTTCCAGCGGTTGGTGCAGGATCCGCAATATCACGGTTATGTCACGCGGCCCGGCGCGCTGCTCAACGCGGCGGAATCCGAGCTGCCGGTGGGCGAAAAGCAATTTTTGCCGTTTGGCGACAACACCTATTCCAGCTTGGACGGCCGGTATTTTGGCCCGGTGACAGAGCAGGCGTTAGTCGGGCCATCCTTCTTTGTGTATTGGCCACTGGGCGCGCATTGGGGCCCCACGCGCTGAAGCGTGTGTTTTTGGGCGTGCGGGGGGCTACTTTTTGAGCGCCAGAATCACCACGCCCAGCGCCACGCAGGCAATGCCTGACCATTCGCGCAGGCTGGGCCTCTCGCCCAAAAATACAAACGCAAACAAAGCCACCAGCACCACGCTGAACTTATCCACCGGCGCGACCTTGGAAGCCTCGCCGATTTGTAGCGCACGGAAATAGCACACCCACGACGCGCCGGTGGCCAGCGCGGAGAGCGTCAAAAAAAGCCATGTTTTGCCGGGCAGGTGCAGCGGGTTGCTCCATTTGCCCAACGCGGCCACGTAGGCCATCAGCACAAAGAAAATGATAAATGTCCGCACCAGGGTGGCCAGATCGGAATCCACTCCGCGGATGCCGATTTTGGCAAAGATGGCGGTGCCGGCGGCGAATACGGCCGAGAGCAGGGCCCAGAAAAACCAAGCGGGCATGGTCATGGCGGATTTACCTTTCATGTTGCGGGCGGGGGAACTTTGGCGTTGCGGCGCAGGCGTTGCCAAACGGTGGCGGGAGTGCCACGGCGGCCTTGCCAACGCAAGTCTTTTGGGCCGTTGGCGAGCGCGGTTTTGAGTTCGGCCACCAAGCGGGCGGCATCGGCCAGCGCGGGCATGGTAAACGTGCAATGGTAGGAGCCGGCGCGAATTTCTTCGCCGCCGAAGGGTAGCGGATCGGAGCCGGCCAACACGGCGCGGCCCGCCCGGCGCGCAGAACGGAAGGCTGCGGGCGCGGGCCAGCCAAATGGCCGCAGCGAGGAATCCACCAGCACCAGTTGCGTCGGCGAAAAAGTCTGCAGCAAGGCCTTCACGGTTTTGCCGCGCGCGAACAACCATTTGCCCGGTGCCCAGTTGAGTGCGGGGAGACCGCCGGCCGTCAAAATAGCGCGGGCGAGCTCCACGGCTGGCTGGCCGTCGGCGTGGGGGACATCGCTACCCAACGCGCACAGTTCGAGGCGCTCGGCCGTCACAAATTGACGGCCCGCAATAATCCAAAGCTCGCGGGCATCGGGGAGGTGGCGTACTTTGACGCCGCCATCCGGGTCCCACGCGATGATGCGCCAGCGGTCGCCGGGCAACTGGATTTCATCCTGAGCCAACGCTTGAAAAAAAGAGCATTCCGCCCGTTCGGCCAACGCGAGCACGCGCAGATCGGTGGGGGCATGGCGGGGCATGTGATCGAGCGCGGCCACGAGCAGGCGCGGCACATCATAGAAAGGATAGATGTGCGCGTGGGCGTCCAGATGGATGCGGATGGTTCTCATGGGTTTTCGGCGGGCGGCAGAAGCGCCTCGATGGTCCAAGCGGGCAAAATAAAAAGGAAATCACGTCCGCGCAGGGTGGCGTAGCGCGCGCCGTCGGGCGTGGCCTGTCGGCCCACGGTAAGCGTGGTGGCCAAGGCGCTTTGGCCGCGCTGCTGGACCGTCAACAACAGGAAGGGGTGAATGGCGTCCACGGCGTCGCCAGGCGCTTCGGTGGCGGGCACGATGCTTTCGGCGCGCAGCGGGGTCAACACCGCCAGCAACCGGTCCACCCAGGGGGTTGGGGGGCTCCATTGGCCGGTGGCGGCATCGCGCTCCACCGTGATGCCCTGCGTGGGCGTGGCGATGCGGATGCGCTCGATATCGTCCAACGGAACGGAGGCGATATCCAGCGAGTGATAGCGCAGCGGATCCAGCGGGCTGGTCAGTGGGGCGGCGGGGGTGGCACGGCTGATGGCGGATTCGCCTTCAATGGCCAGCCAGCAGGCCGTGGGATCGTCGGGGATTGGAGCCACATGAATTTCGAGGGGCGCGGCCTTGGGCGAGCGCGGCGTAATGCGGATCAAACGTGACCACGGCGGCAGATTGGTGGGGGCATCGGGCGCGGGATCCAAACGGACATCGGCCCACGAGCGCAGCAAGTCCTGAATCGCCATGGGATTGGCGGCCACGCGCAGCGGCGTGATGATTTGCCACGTGTCGGTTGCGTCTTGTTGCAGTTCGAGCGCGGCATCAGCGGTTTCCACGCGCAGGGTGGCGATGGTGTCGGCATCGAGTCCGGGCAGGCGGCGGTCGCGCAAATCTTCCGGATGAACGAGCAAACTTTGGCGCGCGTCGGCAGGGACGGCATAAATTGAATTTTCGCCCTGCAGGCGGGCATAGACCAGCGACGGGTCGTTGGGGAGAGGATCGCCCAGGGCGAGCATTTGCGAGCCATTGCCGGAATCAGTATTGAACACCACGGTCACGGCGCTCTGGCTATCGAGGCCGTAGGGAGCCAGATCGCTGACGGTGTCCTGCACAAACTGCACGATGCTGCAGGCCAGCATTTTTTCGATGATGGCGGTGACGAGCGGCGCCGCAGCGCGCGCCGTGAAGGGCTGATAGATGCGCCAGGTGCCGGTTTCATCGCGCGCCAGTTGCACATAGCCGGCGGGGCCGCGAATATCCACCCGCACGATGTCGGCGGGCGCGCCGGCCAGCAGTGAGCGGTCGCGGAGGGCATCGGCGCTGGTGGGCAGCAAATCCAGCAGCGCCAGATTCAACCGGGCGAGGGCGGGTTGGTCGGCCTGCCGCACATAGATGCCATCGCCCAGCGGGGTTCGCCGACCAATCAGGATGCGGTTGGTGACCACGCCGGACACCAGGGAAAGAGTGGCGCGTGGCGGTTCGAGGCCGAAGGGCGCAAAGGTTCCTTCTGGGCGCGGCGGCGGCAACAAAATATCACCGCGGGGCAGCTCTTGCAGTGCGCCGAGCAGACGTTCCAGCGCGATGGGGTCCGCGCGCGCTTCCAGTGGACGGACGAGCCGCCACTCACGTTCGGCGCGGCGGCACTCGATGGTGAGCTCGCCGGCCTCCAGCAGCAGGCGGTCCACGCGGGCGGGATCAAAGCGGAACGCGCGGCGCGCTTGTTCAAGGCGGGCGCCGGTGGTGTTTTCATCGCCATCCCACAGCAGGATCAGCGCGCCGAGAAACGCGGCCAGCAGCGCCAGAAAACCGGTCAGCCGAAAGTTCATGGTCAGCGCCTCCGCCGCCAGATGGCGAACAAGCCCACCAGCATCACCGCGCCGGGCAGCGCCACCACAGCCAGCCAAAACAGTTGGCGCAACTGGCGGGCATTCATGACCAGTTGCAGCTCCGGGAGGGCGGGGGCGGTAATGGCCATGGCGATATCGCGGTCCAGCAGCCAATTCACCGCGCCGAGGAAAAAGTCGGCATTCGCGCCGGTGAGGCCGCCGTTGCTGACAAAATCGGAATCGCCGAACACCACGAGGCGGGTGGGGCGGATTTGTACGTGAACGCCGGCCACCGGGCCGCGCTCGACAGCTACGGCCACGGGCACCGGACCGGGGATATCCACCTGCGGATCAAAATGTACGGCGGCATCGTCGAGATTGAATTCTGCCCAGCCGGCGGAGGAGCACAGCGCGAGGGGGGTCACGATCGGCTGATCGCCCCCAGCTTCGGGGGTGCGGGCGCGCACGGAGCGCGGGAGAACAAAAACGCTGGCCAAATCTTGCAGCGGCGCAGTGATGGCGTGCGGCGGGTAGGAGGCCACATAAAGCTCGCGCCCGCTCAGGGTGTGCGCTTCATCCACCACAACATCGTCGCCGAGCGCGATGCCCCAATCGTGCAGCAAGGCTTCCAGGCCGGTGGACACGCGGGCATCCAGCAGCAGGAGCAGGCGGCCTTTGCGGGTGAGATAATCACGTAGCAGGGCCACTTCAAAGGGGGCAAGCTCGCGTTGCGGGCCGGCCACCACAAGCAGCGCGCAGCGCGCCGGCACCATTTTGGTTTGGCCGAGATCGAGCTGTTCGAGGTCGAGATTTTGGTCGCGCAGCAGGGCGGCCAGCCGCGAATAGCCGCGGAGGCGATCAAAATCCACCGGCGCGTGCTCGCCATGGCCTTCGAGGAAACACACGACCGGGCGGGTGGCTTGCGTGAGCGCATGGATGGCGCCGCTAATGAGCGCCTCGCCGCGGAAGAGGCGGCGCGGATTTTCGGTGGTGTTGGCGGGGAGGACATATTCCACGAGGTCCGCGGCCGGGATGGCCAGATGGCGCCCGCCGGTGGCCAGCACCACGCATTCCTCGCCGGAGAGGTTGAACTGCCGCGCCAGCTCCTTGGTGCGCGCGCCGGCCAAATCGGGGTCCACGAACTCCACGTTGACGTTGCCGCTGGCGGCGGCATATTCCTGCAAGAGCAGCGCGAGCGGGCCATAGGCTTCGTGGCCGGGGCGCACCAGCACATGAAGCCGGATTTCGTTGGCGGTGGCTTCCAGCAGGCGGCGGCTGGCATCCGCGAGGCGCACCGAGTGCGCCGCGCGCCAATGCCAGCGCGCGTAGTGGCGCTGCGCCAGATAATTCACCATGGCGAAGATGGCCACGCTCAACAGCACGGCCAGCGCCACGTTGGCCCGCAGCACGATGCGCTGCAGGCGGCTGGCGGCGAGAGGACTGGATGGCAGGAGACTCATGGCCGGTTAGCGCAGACGGCGCACCTCCAGCAGGCGGACGGCCGTGAACAACAGCAGCACGGTGGCGCTGGCATACCACAGAATCACGCGGGTATCCACGATGCCCACCGCGAAATCGGCCATGTGGCGCGGCGCGGCCAGTTGATGGGCCAACTGCCGGATTGCGGCCAACGGCGCATGCAGCGGCAGCAGGCCGCCGGTCAGCAGCAAACTCAATACGCCCAGGCACGCCATGGCGGCGATGGCCTGATGGCGGGTCAGCAGCGAGCAAAGCAAACCGATGGCCAGGAAGAGCGCGCCGACCAGCGCCGTGCCCAGATAGCCCGCTGCCACGGGGCCCCAATCCAGCGGCGGCAGGTGCGCGCCGCACCGCCGCAGCAGCACGGCGAATACCAGCGTGGGCAGCCACAGCGCGATGAACATCGTATAGGCCGCGGCAAACTTGGCCAGCACCACGGTGGTTCCGCCGATGGGCGCCACCAGCAGCGTGGGCAACGTCCCCATGCGCCGCTCTTCGGCAAACAGCCGCATGGTCAGCAGCGGGGTCACCAGCAGAATGGCCAGCCAGTAGCCGGTGGAGCCGAACAAATTGCCGGCCAAATCGCCTGCCAGCGGCCCCTGCGCAAGATTGGTGGCCAGCACCCACAGGCTAATGCCGGCAATCGCCAGAAACGTCGTGCCGATCACATAGCCAATGCCGGTGCGGAAATAGGCCGCCAATTCGCGGAACCACAAAGTCCAAAACGCGCTCATCGGGCGCTCCTCCCGCGCGGATTCTGCACCCGCGGCGGCAACGTCGTCAGGCGCAGAAACGCATCGGTGAACGAGCCGGTGGGCGTGGCGGCCGCCAATTGGGCGGGGGTGTCGTTGGCAGCAAGCCGCCCGCCATTCAGCACGAGCACCCGTTGGCAGAGCTGCTCCGCCTCGGCAAGGACGTGGGTGGAAAAAAGAATCGTCCGGCGGCCGCTTTGCTCGCGGAGCATTTCGTGAAAGCGCTGCGTTTGGCCGGCATCGAGGCCGGCCAACGGTTCATCCAGCAGGAGGATTTCCGGCTCGGTGAGCAGGCAATCCGCCATGCCCACGCGTTGGCGAAAGCCGCGCGAAAGCGTGCCAATCGGGCGGCGGGCCATCTCGCCCAAGCCGCAGGGTTCGAGGACTTGCCGTATGCGTTCCGCCAGCCGCTTGCCGCGCAGGCCTTTCAACCGGCCGCGAAAAGCCAGATATTCCTGCACGCGCATTTCGGGATAGAGCGGCACATTTTCCGGCAGGAAGCCGATGCGCCGGCGCACCTCCAGCCACTGGGTCGTGGGATCGAAACCGGCCACTCGCACCCGCCCGGTAGTCGGCACGAGCAGGCCGGTCAGAATCAGCAGGAGGGTGGTTTTGCCCGACGCGTTGGGGCCGAGAATGCCGGTCAGTTCGCCGCGCGGAACCTGGAACGACACGCCACCCAGCGCCTCGCAGCGCGGGAAACGCCGCGTCAGACCGTCCACTTCGATTGCCAGTTCCGTTGCCGCCATGGGGAGATATTCCGCGCCCACTCTACCCACCGCAAAAGGCTGAATCAATCCCATATCCCGGCGGCGGCTGTCGCGCGCGGCGCAGTTTTCCACAGT
>Ga0209719_1001346_pt1 | contig 30335 bp, 20 predicted proteins | sample AD_JPNAS2_MetaG_FD_184421 | JGI IMG/M metagenome (GOLD analysis project Ga0209719, IMG submission 184421) | Active sludge microbial communities of municipal wastewater-treating anaerobic digesters from Japan - AD_JPNAS2_MetaG (SPAdes) (version 2) | ecosystem: Engineered > Bioreactor > Anaerobic...
CGGGCGCGGGAGAGGAACCGGTGCTTCCCCTCCTCGTGCAGGTATTTCTGAGCGACCGGTCCCTCACGCTCGAGAAACCCGAGTATGAGGGTCCCCTGCGGGGCGAGGATCCGGTGAATCTCGCGAAACGCCGGGACCGGGTCGTCCAGGAAGCAGATGACCGTCACCACGAGCGCGGACGAGCACGCCCCGTCCCTGATCGGGATCGACTCTGCCCGCCCGCGGATGACCTCGATCCCTTGCTCCCGCGCCATCCTGCCGAGGGCCGGCGAGGGTTCGATGCCGATCGGGATACCGAGGGGCGCGGCAAACCGCCCGGACCCGATACCCACCTCGACGGCGCGGGCGTCCGGGCGGGGGAGGAGGCGCCGGACCCGGGCGAGTTCTGCGCGGTACTCGGCGCGGTGCTCGTCAAACCATCGGTCATAATCCTCCGCGAACTGCTCGAATATATCCCCGGGCATTCCGATCACGGCCCATAGAGGCGCTCTTTTACCCGCCTCTCGATCGCCTGCTCACGCTGTTTGAGGAGAGAGAGGTCCGCCGCTCCTTCTCGGTACGACGAGAAGAGAAGGTAAACGAAGTCTGCCGTCAGGTCCATCGCCTCCTTCTTGAACCTGACCTCGACCGTGGTGTCGCCGTTCATTCCCTTGATGGAGAACCAGTCGGTCTTCTCGAACTTGTAGAACCCCTCGCCGACGTTCCGGAGTGCTTCGACCTCCCCGAAGTTCTCGAGGTAGGCAAAGAACCCCGCAGTTACCGGCGCATCGAGGAGGAACTCCTTCATGAAGGAGCCGTCGGCACAGGACTTATGGCGAACCGACCGAAGGATCCGCATGCTGCGCAATCTCCCTTATCGCCCGGGCTGCAACCCGGCATTCTTCGTCCGTCGTGAACCAGGAGAGGCTGAGCCGCACGGAGCCTCTCCCCCCGTCGATCGCCCTGTGCGCCAGAGGTGCACAGTGGAGCCCCGTCCGGGCGACGATCCCGTAGGCCCGGGCGAGGATGAACCCCACGTCGTCGTTTTCCATGCCCCGGATGTTGAACGAGACGATCGGGAGGGAGGGGGACTCGTTGTAGACCGTTACGTTCGGTTCTTCCTTCAACTCCCCGATGATGAACGCCGTCTGGCGTTCTGCCTTCTCTGCGATCGTCTCCACCCCGATGCCCGCGATATACTCCGCTCCGGCCGCGAGGGCGGCAAGGCCGGGGTAGTTGTGGGTCCCTGACTCGAACCGCTCCGGCATATCCCGGGGCTGAAAGAGCGAGAAGGAGTCCGTCCCGGTCCCGCCGTAGCGGGTGGGGGCGATTGTTTCCGGGTCCCGCACGTAGAATCCGCCGGTGCCCGGTATGCCGAAGAGGCCCTTGTGACCGGTGAAGACGTAGGCGTCGACCGGGAGGGACCAGAGGTCGACGGGGATGTGGCCGGCAGTCTGAGCCCCGTCGACGATGAAGGAGATGTCGTGATCGTGCAGGATCTTCCCGATGCGGGCGATCTCCTGCACCGATCCGAGCACGTTGCTCCCGTGGGCCGTGACCATGAGCCGGGTATCGGGTGTTATGGCCGCCTCGACCGTATCGGGGGAGACGGCGCCGTCCTCGAAGGGGAGGACCGTCAATCGGATGCGGCCCTGCCGCGCAAGCTCGTGGAGCGGCCGCAGGACCGAGTTATGGTCGAGTTCGGTCGTGAGGACGTGGCAGCCGGCATCACACCCGGCGAGGAAACCCTGGATGAGGATGTTTAAGGAGTCGGTCGCGCTCGATGTGAAGACCACGTGCTCCGGCGGGTCCGCGGCAAGGAGGCTTGCGATCGCCTCCCGTGCCAGCGCGACGTAATCTTCGCCCTGGCTCCCGGTGGTCCTCCCCGAACCGAAGACCGGGAGGGCAAGGGATTGCGTGATGGCCGCAAGCACTCCCGGAGGTTTCGGCCAGGTCGTCGCGGCGTTGTTCAAGTAGATGATCGGCGGGCGGTCAATCGTGGGACTCATTTCCAGAGGATCTGTCCCCTGCGGTCAAAAAGGGATCGTTTCTCCCATCCGGTTCTCCCACCACGTTCGGGAATAGCAATATATATGCTGCCCGGTCCTCAATCCGGATATACCGAAAAGATGAGATAACGCCCGGAAAAGAGATTCTAACTCAAAATATAAAGCCTCGGGCGGGAATCGAACCCGCGACTTCTTCCTTACCAAGGAAGCGCGATACCGCTATGCCACCGAGGCGCCGAGATGTGAGAACCAGGCGGTTTCGGCACCGTCCTTACCAGGAACGCGCTCTACCGGCTGAGCCACTAATGCACAACGCACCAACTATGTTGGAGTTTTTCCCTATAAAAGGTTACGGCCGATGCCGGGAGAACGGCGTGCCGGATCGTTGCCCGGCCGGCCCTATCCGCCCCGCGCCGCGGCATCGATCGCCGTGAGCGCATCTATGCTTGCGGTCACCCCATCGAGGGTCTCCACCTCGACGATGGGGATGACGTTACTCCTCGCGACGGCATCCATGACGGCAGTAAAATCGATCGTTCCGGCGCCTACCGGGGAGTGCGTGTCCGCGGTGCCGTCGTTGTCGTGCAGGTGGAAATGCGCCGCAGGGTGGGTGAGGAAACAGTCCAGGCAGCCGTTCAGGTGCGCGTGGCCGACGTCGAGCGCAAGCCCGATCCCGTCGACGAGCGGCAGGTCCTCGCAGGAGCGCAGGAAAAAATACTCCCAGTTCCCCATGTTCTCCACAAAGAACGTGACCGAGAGATCGTCGGCGGCCGCCGTAAGCTCGTCAAGCGACTGCCGGAACCTTCCCGCCGCCCGCTCCCGCTCCTGGCTCCACGCGTAGTAGCCCGGGTGAATGACCACATCCGCCCCCACCTCGGCGGCTATGGCAAACGTCTGCGTCAGGACCTCGACGCTTGCCCGGCGGATGGGCTCAAGGATGCTTGCGATGTTGATCCCCCGGGCCGGCGCATGGATGAAGTAGAGGTACGAGTAACTCTCGAGCGGTTCCGCACTCTCCAGGAAGTGCAGCCCCTCATCCATCACCTCCACGCAGTCGGTTAGGGGAGCGAGCCTCTCGAGCGCCAGAGAGAGCGGTTCATGGTGGAGACAGTAGGTGGAGATGCCAAACATACAGGGTATTCCGGCCGGGACGATAAATAGATTCGGAATATGCACCTTCCGGACCCTGTTCCGGCTCGTTCCCACCCATTCTGCTCCATCGTGCTGGAAAAAACCCCCCCGGCACTTCGGCACGGGCGGCCGCCGCGAGAGGCCGAACACCCGCGGCACGGGTGGCCGATCCGCATGATTTATGCTAATCCCCCTCAATATGTTTGGATATGGCCGATGGCTTCATTCCTGAGATTGTCATCTCAAACCAGCTCGATAAATCAAAGGCCGAGATCTTCTCCTTCATCGAGTCCAACGCCGAAGCCATCGACGAGAACTTCCCCTCATTCTTTGGAAGAGTCGTCACGATCCTGGACCGTGCCGGGGTCCCCATCCCCGATGCGGCGCATGACGAGTTCATCGACGCTATCGCATACCGGGTCTTTGATGTCAGCAAACGGGCGGGAGACGTGAAGTTCGTCAACCGTGTCTGCGAGATCGCCTGCGGCATGAAACGGAAGAAAGAGCGGAAGGCCGGCGTCCACCTTGCAGCCGCCGTCAAGCTGATGAAGATCGGGATGCCGCTTACGGCGGCGGCCTACCTCCAGCCGTACAGGAGGCACGACGCCGTGGTGGGGTGCTGGCACGCCTACTGCTACTATACCCTCTACAAGGAAGGGTCGGCCGAACCCGGCTACTCGGCCGCGGAGCGATGGAACTACTTAAAGCTCGCACGCCAGCACCTCGACGAACTCGGGCAGCTCCGGCCGGGGCTCTGGCGGCTGGTCAGGGGAGAGCTCGAGCAGGACCGGTGGCTCGCCGAACCGTTCTGGATGATGATCTTCCTTGCGACCGAGTGGATGCCGGATAACCGCTGGTTCCTGGAGATCGGGCTTTCACGGGCAAAACAGGAGAACAACAGCGTGGCGCTGGTGAAACTGCTCCAGATCGGCCTCGTCCGGTTCCCGGGCGACATGCTCTTCTACCGGGAGGCCTACAACCTCAAGTTCGACCAGGGCGACCTTGCAGATGCCCTTGGCCTCATCAGCGACATGCTCCAGCGGTTCCCCGACGACCTCGAGCCCGTCTACTACGGTCTCCGAACCACCCTCTACCTCCCCCGGGAGGGGGAGTTCAACGGGTTTAGGACGCTTGCGGAAGAGAAGAAGATGCCGGGCCACGTCCTCTGTCTCATCGATTACGTCTACGCCTTTCTCCGGGGAAGGAAGGAGCAGGCGAACCTCTGCCTCGACGAGTTCCGCCGGAAGTATCCTTCGCTGAGTTACTACTCCGACCTGCTCCGGTTTGCCACCACCGCCGATCTCCCTGCCCGCCCGGAGGGCATCAACCAGGCAATCTTCTCATCGGTCGACCAGTTCTGCAAGAGGATGCTCAAGATCGGCGATACATGAGAGCAGAACGCCCGCTGTTGCCCCGGGGTGAAGACTGATGAACCTTCACCCCAAACCAGTCTGGTGACACCCCATGGCATACCGTTACCTCTTCGGTCCGGTCCCCTCCCGGCGCCTGGGCCGGTCGCTCGGGATCGACCTGGTGCCGCAGAAGACCTGCACGTTTGACTGCGCCTACTGCGAGTGCGGGAGAACGACCGTCCTCACCCTTGAACGGCGCGAGTACGTCCCGACGGATCGGGTCATCGCGGAGATCGACGACTGCCTTGCAAAGGCGCCGGATATCGACTACGTCACGTTCGCCGGCTCCGGGGAACCGACGCTTCACTCCGGGATCGGCGATATCATATCGTTCATCAAAGACCGTTATCCCCGCTACCGTGTTGCGGTCCTGACCAACGGCGCGCTTTTTGTGGACCCCGACGTTCGGGCCGCCCTCATGCGGGCGGACCTTGTCGTGCCGTCGCTCGATGCGGTCTCGGAAGATATCTTTCGCGATATCAACCGCCCCTCCCCCGGCATCACCGCCGGGCAGGTCGTCGCGGGTCTCGTCGCCTTCTCCCGGGAGTTTCCGGGCGTCATCTGGCTTGAGGTCTTCATCGTCCCGGGCAAGAACGATACGGATGAGGAGCTCCTCCGCCTGAGGGACGCCGTCGCCGTCATCGCGCCAGACCGCGTCCAGGTGAACACGCTCGACCGGCCCGGCACCGATATCAGGGTCCGGCGGGCGTCGCCCCGGACCCTTGAGCGGGCCAGGACGATCATCGGCGGGAACGCGGAGGTGATCGGGGCGGCATCGTGCGAACCGGCAACGGCGCCGGAGATGCGCGACGTCGCCGATATGCTGCTCGCCACGCTCCGGCGCCGCCCCTGCACCGTTGCCGACCTCTCCCGGATATCCGGCCTCCGGCCGGCCGAGGTGACGAAGCACCTCCGCATCCTGGAGGAGAAGGGGGCGGTCGAGCCCGTGCGGGAGCAGAGGGGCGTATTCTACCGGGCGGCCTGAGCCCGGGTCTGCCCGCTACCGGCACGAATATGCCCTATCGGCGAGAGATATGTATGAGGATCCATGGCGGTTGGTAAGGATATACTCACGGCGCTCTTCGATCTCGTCGACCGGGACATAACGCTCATGCACATCTGCGGCACCCACGAAGCGGCGATCGCCCGCGCCGGACTCCGGAGCATCCTCCCCGAGAGGCTCAAGATCGTGATGGGACCGGGGTGCCCGGTCTGCATCACGCCGCAGGGCGAGATCGACGCCGCGCTCGACCTTGTGGAACGGGGCTGCACCGTCGCCACCTACGGCGACCTGCTGCGTGTCCCCGGGTCGAAGGGCTCGCTTGAGTCGAGCGGCGGGGATGTCCGGGTGGTGCAGGGCATTCACAGGGCGGTGGAGATCGCAGAGAGGGAGCCCGACCGGGAGGTCGTCTTCATATCGGTCGGGTTCGAGACCACCGCGCCGACGGTCGCCGCCACGATCCTCTCCCGCCCGCCGGAGAACTTCTCGATCCTCTCCTGCCACCGGCTCGTCCCGCCGGCTATGGCGTGGCTCCTTGCCCGGGGCGAGGCGGCGCTCGAGGGGTTCCTTCTCCCCGGGCACGTCTGTGCCGTGATGGGCTACAAGGAGTACGAGCAGTTTCCCGTCCCGCAGGTCGTCGCGGGGTTCGAGCCGGAGGATATCCTCCTCGGTCTCCTCATGGCGGTGCGCCAGGTCCGCGAAGGGGTTCACCGGGTGGAGAACGCCTACCCGCGCGCGGTCTCCCGGGAAGGGAACGTCAAGGCGCAACGCCTCATGTATGAGGCCTTCGAGCCGTTCGACGTCGAGTGGCGCGGCTTTCCCGTTATACCGGCCTCGGGCCTTCGCCTGAAACCTGAGTTCGAGGACTACGATGCGCAGAAGAAGTTCGATATCGAGATCCGGCACGTGGACAAACATTCGGCCTGCATATGCGACAAAGTGCTGCGCGGCGTTGCCCGGCCGTCCGACTGCCGGCTCTTTGCGAAGGCCTGCACCCCGCGCACCCCCATCGGCCCCTGCATGGTCAGCCACGAGGGAGCGTGCAAGATCTGGCATCTCTACGAGTCGCGAAGGGCGTCAAACCCGCCCTCCCGCTGACCTTTTATACCATACAGGACAACATCATATGGCAGTCTCGGTAGGGTAGTGGATATCCTGAAAGCCTCCGGAGCTTTCGACCCGGGTTCGAATCCCGGCCGGGGCGTCTTTTCGTTTCTGTTTCAATTCCTGAGTCCGCATTTCTGTTCTTTTTGCCTCCCGCGCACCCCCCACGACAGGGGGCCGCGGGTCCCGATCTCCCCTTAGAGAGGACGATCGTAAGTACCTATTTTTTCTAACGACGTTCGATGTACTTTGCTATCGGTTATTAGCGGGGTGAGGTGCGAGATCCCGGTTACGTCAGGGGATGCGCCCGAAATCAGCCGATACGTGAATTTTATATAGTAGATATTGAGTACGACACATATTCAAAAAGATCTAAAAATATTCAAAATCCTCGATTTTATGCCGCCCTTAACCCCATTTACCCTCACATGGACGTTATTTTTGTGTGTATAAATATCTTGAAATCCAAAAACCTGCATGTGCAAGTTTTTACAGGCTCTCCGTTTAGATTGCCCGGATCAGACGAACTGACGAGCAGAAAACCCCGATCACTAACAACAAAAACCACCGTAAAACTTATAAACAGTTTTCCACAATTTTGTAATTGAGGTGAAATTACGGAAACTACGGCAAATTTTGTGCGACTGCTCACAGTCGCAGCAGTGTGCTCAATTTTAGGGGTTAGCCGGCCTACCGTCCACGCGCTGGTCCGGCGCGGGGCGTTGACCGGGATTCGGGTCGGGCGGGTCGTCAGGATCCCAGCGACGGACGTAGAGAGATTTTTAGTTGACCAGGGGCTCAATCCGAGCGATATCTACCGAGGACGGGGTTCGCCTGCCACAGCCAGCCCGTCCCCGGGCTCACCCGCCAGCCTACAGGCCGACACGGGGGCGATTACGCATTGACCCCCGTAGGCAAAAAAACCACTGGACCTGCAGATCCGATCCGACTGACATCGGCGGAATTGAGGGCTCTGCCCGAACTACACCGCCTGGTCGCGCAAATCTACCTGAACAGAGGCTCTGGAGAGGTCCTTTTAGTGGAATGAACTCAGAATGAGCATGTTTGTTAAGGGGGAATTAAAACGTCTCAAATCTGGAAATCGGCTGCCCCCACCACGGAGCAGCCAGAAAATCCGTTCGCCAGCCCCTCCACGGTACTGGTACGTAATAGTAGAACCGCATTGGTCATAACACTTTCGCCATCGGAACCGTTTGGAGCCGATGCGCGGCTCCCGGGCGGCCGGTATGCCCGGTACGTCAGCGACCCGGCGACGGGCCTCTGGCGGACGGTCGGCGGCTGCCCGCGGGAACTAGTTTCGCCGTACGCCCTAGTCGAGCTCGAGGTCGGCCGCCACGGGATCGCGATCGAGGCCGGCCTACCGGGGACCGGGGAAACCCTGGCGTTTGAGGGCGACACCGACAACGTTGCGACCGCCCTGTGGAGGGCTGCCCGGGCCCGTGGATGCCGGGCAGACCGGCAGGCGGTTTTTTGGGCGCTGTGCGAATTTACCGACCAGGCGCGGCGGCAGGCGGCGGCGCGGGGGGTGGCGGTATGAGTTGCCGCTACGCGCTCGCGACCGGCCCCGAGGTTGACCGCCGGCTGCTCCAGGCCGTAGGTGATCTCCTCGCGGAAGAGCGGCGAGCGGCCGAGGGGCAAGACTTCGGGCAGGTCGTAGGGGATCGGTCCGAGCGGACCCTCTCCACCCCGGCCGCCCTTGTGGCAGCCCTCCGGCAGACGTTGGAGGGTCGTGTCCTCGGCGGGCAGCGGGGAGGGCCTATTGTCGTTCGGACAGTCGAGCCCATAACCCTCGATATCCTGCGTAGGATAGAGGAAGCTGGGGCTCGGTTGGTTGCCCCGGACGCCGCGGGAGAGGACATTCAGTTCCTCCACCTCCAACACCTCCGCCGGCTGGCACACGCGGCTGCCAGCCGCATCCCGGCCCCGGAGCCCGACGCCGGGGAGGTGAACGTGGTAGTCCTGACTCCGGAGCAGTCTGCTCGCCGCGAGTCTCTGGCGCGCCTCCGGCACGACCTCGTAGAGACCGCCAGAGGGCAAATTTTACGGGGGGTGCCCGATGAGGATCTCATCACAATCCTCGCCCGGTGCCCCAGAGGGGAATTTATCTGGGATCTTCCGCTAAATGTCCTCATTACCTCAGCGCACCAAGATATTGCCACCGAGGACGAGCGAAACCTTGTGAAACACAACGCCGACGCCTGGCGGTACCGCCTGACCCCGGCAGCGGTCGCGGAGAGGTTCGCGGACAACTATCACGACGAACTCCGGTACGTCAGTGAGATTGGAGCATGGAGATACTGGGACCGGGTTGTATGGGCTCTTGACGAGGGAGAGGTTCGGGCCACCTCGCTTGTGAAGGGGATCGTCCTCCAGATTGCTCAGGAGATTGCGGCCACCGTGGAGTCAGACGTAATGACCAAAATCGCGGACAAGAAAGTCTCCCCATTACTCACTCCCTCTGGTATACGGAACGTCCTCTCGTTTGCGGCCAAGGATAGACGTATCCGGGTCTCGGCCGAAGTCTTTGACCAAGACCCTTACCTCCTAAACATGGTGGACGGTACTGTGGACCTCCGGACAGGGATCCGGCGGCTTCATCGACGCGACGATTATCTTACCCGGCTCGCAGGAGTAGTGGACGGCAAAGACGTTGGGCTCCGGTACGACTCTAACGCTACATGCCCTACATGGGAGACGTGCGTGACGGAATGGTTCGTTCAGGACGCCCGGAGCCGGGCCACGGATCGCGATACGATCCGAGCGGTCCAGCAGAGGGCGGGGTACTGGCTGAGTGGGCTAACCTGCGAGCACGAGTTCGTGACTTGGTACGCCCCCAAAGGTCGGAATGGGAAGGGGGTCTTTAAGAACGTCCTTCTGGCAATCTCTGGTCAGTATGGGGTAACTGGAGAAACCTCCACGTTTGTGAGGCGAGGGGCGGGTTCCAAGGGGGCTGCCCGGGGCGACCTCGCGGCCCTCTACGGGAAGCGGCTCGTGTTTATCTCTGAGCCAGATGAGGGGGACGTCCTAGACGAGGCGTTTGTGAAGCAGCTGACCGGAGATGACCGGATCTCGTTCAGGCCCCCCTATGGACGGAGCAACATCGATTTCCGGCCCGCGTTCAAATTGACAATCCTCGCGAACCACCCCCCGGCGATCAACGGCAATGATTCGATCTGGGACCGGCAAAAAATATTGGTTTGGAAACGCCGGTTTGAGCCGGAGGAGCAGAACAGAGACCTGGAAACCCTCCTCATGGCAGAGTTGCCCGGGATCCTAAATTGGATGATCGCAGGGTTCCGAGAGTACTACGCGGCCGGGCGGCTCTACGAGTCCCCAGAGATGGTTGATGCCAAGAGGAGGTACGAGGTTTCGCAGAGACCGCACTGGGTGGAGTACATCGAGGACCGCTGCGTGCTCCGATCCCAGGTGCCCGAACGGTATCAGGAGGCAGTAAAGTGCCACAAGCTGACCTTGCATAACTCCTACTTGCAGTGGTGCATGGAGAACGGTCTAACCACAAGAGAGCAACTGGGGCGGAATAAGTTCTACAGCTTGATCATCAACCAGTACGGTCTGCGTGAACAGAACGTACGGGGAGTGGGGCGGGCGATCGATGGGGTCACCACGAAAGAGCACTTCGAGGGGCTTCTAAACCCTGAAGATCGGCGGCTCATTATAGAGAGTCATATGGACCTTTCGGTATTGGCCTAACCCCCTTTTTTCAGACTCGCCTGAGATATTGAGTTCTCCTCTCAGGGGAGGACCTGCCGATGAAAAGTGGAGCTAAAATGATGAAAAGTGGAGCCACATAATTAAAATGTGGAGCTATGAATAATTATCTAACAAGTTCTTTTCAGATATACTCCCCTATATTCTAATATCTCTAAAATTATGATCCACTTATCCACTTTTTTCTGTCCAACATGTACATATACGCGCGCGCACGCATGAGAAAAGTCTTGGCTGGAAAAAAGTGGAAAAGTGGAGCTGTGGATCGCTCAGACCGATAAAAAGAGTTCAATCGTCACTATATCTCACCATATCGGTCAATTCAGAGTTCCGGTTTTTCAAAGTAAACTGGATCAGGTGATCGGCCGGGTCTTCTACAAATTGTGCAGCGCGGATATTCGCCCGAACGGGGATATGTAGAGCCATCTCTGTAGCTCCACTTTTTGATCTTTGAAAAGTGGAGCTGGACATGGTGATCTGAGCCAAACTAATCCACCGATCCAAATCTGCCCGCGCCTGGTGGAAACGGAATGTCCCAGACGTCAATATCCGGGGAACCGCGGACGTTACGTGGAGAAATAGGTAGCAAACCCATATTTTTCCAGTTGAATTTTGGAGTTATATCAAAGGAGCCACTGAAAGACGGTCAGAAAATCCGCCAATCGCGCTGTTCCGTCCACAAATTACATTCGGTTGGAGTGCCAAAAATGCACCCTTCACAACGACCTGTTTTGCTAGGACATAACGACTCGTTCCATACAAATGTGGGGATGTCTTTGCCCTCCATTTTTGTGCCTAGTACCATGGTGGGGGATATTCTGTTAATATATTTTAATGTTTTGTATTCTGGGCGGGGGCGGAGCCCAGATGTCAAGAGTTTGCAGGGACTCGCGGGGACACGCGGGAGACGCGGGCCGCCCCGCGTCTCAATCTCCAGAGGAAATTAGGTTCGCCTAAACTCAACTCAGATCAAAAGATAATATAGGGCCTGATCATGATATCTGTCTCTTTGCGTATAGTTTCCTAAGGAAATTTGGGGTTATATAATGGCCCTACAGAAAGAAGGTCAGTGACACCGGGCCGAGGCCACAAACGCCGCCAGCATCCCGTCCGCCACATCGGTTCCTCCCTGGGTCTCCAAGGCAAACAGGATTGTTCGATCCGTGCGATCGCAATACCATCCTCCAAGATATCCTGCAATATGAACCTCATCTGGAGAGATCTCCTCATACCTGGTGTCATACATGATCGGGATATAGGTGGCAGTGTGCCCGGCATCAAGAGCCCGCGTGTAATTCACACCAACGGCGAGGTTGTAGAATGCGGGATCCTTATTCAGATCGTCGATCCAAATTGACAGGGAATCTGATATGTCTGGGGACTCCGTGCCTGAATACCACCAAGTAGCCATGATCGATTCGTGGACCCCAGAGTCCTGCACCGTCACCATACCGTCGTCATAGGTATTCCAACCAGTTTCCGATTCGTCATCGTAGAGCCAGAGCCCTTTCGGGTACGAGAACGAGATACCATGCTTAGCATACGTATCTGTCGGGGAGTTTGCAGTTGAGTAGGTGTAATCGGACCATGCGGCAGAGGCCGTTGTGTATGAAGGGGTCTCTCTAGGAGATAGGGTGGGATCCATAACTACAAATGCGGCAACGGAAGCAGCAACGAAAACCATTGCGAGGGTCAGGGCCAGCATTCCCAAGATCATCGGAGGATACCCCGGGGTGTCTGGCTTTGGGATCGGATCAACCTTGAGGATATGCCGTTTGACTAGTTTTTTTATCCAGACCCAGAATAGAATGCCGATCACCGAGAAGATCAGGATCCCAAAACATTCGCCCATGAACCTTGCGGGATTGGTCGCGGGGAGCGATTCTATCGCTACAATGACCAAGGAGGGGATGGTCCAAAATGCAATTGCCGCAAGTTCCGCTCCGGATTCCCAGAAGCGGAGGACATTTAAGAGGTAGGCCACGTAGAGCCCACAAAAGCAGAGGAGCAACAGGGCAAGCCCCAGACCCGCGATCACCTCTGATCCGGCAAAACTTCCGATAGTGGCTATCAGGATTCCCGACCCGCCTAGAACTAGCGACCCTAGGGCAACATTCTTTGGAGAGAATTGTGTCATTTTATTGTGCGATGTATTAATGTATTATATACTTTGTGTTTTGCATATATTCATGTAAAGAGCGCTATATTGATAGTATAACTCAAAAATCACCGGCATCTGCAGGGAGAGTTTGTGGTATCTTTACTCATACTTGGCAGGGTGTCTACTTGGGGTGGCATCGAGTGCCAAGAATTGGTCTGGAAATACCTTGCCCTGCCGCGCCCCGTAGGCGGGCGATCTCTCCTCCACCCTACCCGTGGGCCGTCTTATATACGATCCACGGCCACACGTCCACAGCGCGGCCGCCCCCTCTCCTCTCGCCCCGGCCCTGCCCGGTCCTCGCCACGAGCCCCCGGCCGCCCACCACCACCCCCAAGGCCGCCCCCCGCCCCCTTCACATTCCGGGGATGCGCGGCCACCGTGGCTACTGATCTGGCACCTCCTCAATCGGGAGAGAGCAAGGGTGCGCGACCTCCTCCCCACTCGTCGCACCCCCATATCATCGCTGTGGTGGGCGATCTCGATTCGAGAGGTATCCCCCCACCTAAAATAGACCCATCTCTTCGCCTCACCCTTCCTGACCCGGACCCCCTGCCACCGCTCCTGGCTCGCGACGTAGGTTTCTGTCTCATCTCTCGTGAGGAAGACCACATCGCCGAAGGTCTCGAAGAACGCGAGAGGGTTATCGTTGATGACAATCCGCCTGATCGTCGCCTCCCCGACGTAGCCGGTGTCTTCGTGGGACTGGTAGAAGATAAGTTTCATACCCGGTTTGAGTGCCTTGAAGACGGTGGCGGGCTTGATGAAGACGGTTTTGCCGTCCTTGAAGAACCGGGGCATGAGGTTCTTGGGCACAGGGAAGGTGACGCCGGTGATCTCACTCATAAGCGCCCTCTGTTACTCCTGACCCATTATCAGCCGGTAGTCCTCTTCAGGGATGGTCCGCATGGCCTGGCCCCGGATGTGCCCGGACCACTGCGTCTTGTTAGTGATGAAGGTGAGCTTCGGAATCAGGGGCTTGAACTCGACCGGCGGGTCAAAGATTCTGATTGGCTGGAGTCTGATACGCAGGGGGAAGATCTCATCGCCCAGCTTGGGCGGAGTGGTGAAGATCCTGGACGTATCCTCATAGACCTCTGATGTGATATCAAAACACCCGGTGATCGCCGGAGGAAGGGTGGTCTCCTTATTGATCACCTGTTGCCCAACGTAGACAAGGAGAGTGTCGCCGGGCCGGGTCCTGCTTATCTGGTTGATAGATCGCTTCGGGACGCCCCAGATCCGTTTTTTAATCGTGATATCCGAGTTTGCACGGTTGGAGATGGCGAGCCAGTGTTCCATGCACGACACTTGTCCTTCATGGGATAAAAGAGAATTGCTTATGGTGTTTGGGAAAATATTGCTTCTCTGATTATTATTGCCTCTTTGGGTCCTTATAACACGGTGATCGCATGGGATATCGTTCAGGAGACATTGTATCATTGAGAAATCGTCTGTGGAGGGTTGATTCGGTCGAGGGGGACATCCTCAGTGCGTCCTGCATCGACAGTGACTCCGCAGAGCGGCACCGCTTCTTCACCCCATTCGAAAGAATTGAGCGAGGGCAGATCCGTTCACCGGATCCGGACAGGGTAGGGGATGTCGGGACCAACCGCCTGCTGGTTCAGGCATTCCGTTACTCCATGGTTCACGGGACCGCGCCGCTGATGAGCCTGCGGAAAAGTGCAGTCATCCCAACCGAGTACCAGCTGGCTCCCGTAATCATGGCTTTAAACCAGGGGGCACGGGTCCGGATGCTGATTGCCGATGATGTCGGGCTTGGTAAGACTATCGAGGCCGGGCTTATCACATCTGAGTTGAAGTCCCGAAACCTGGCATCCCGAATCCTCATCATCTGTCCACAGAACCTTCGGGAGCAGTGGAAGGATGCACTTCAGTACTTCTTCCAGATCGATGCCAAGATCCTCTCTTCGGTTCACCTTCGCGGCCTTGAGAGGGGTATTCCGCCGGGAGCGAACCCCTGGGCTCACTATTCGTGCATCATTACCTCCATCGATTACATCAAATCCGAGCGGGTCCGTCCCTTCGCGATCAGTGCGGACTGGGACCTTGTCATCATCGATGAGGCGCACCTTGCCGCAAAACCTCACCGGAGCAGCGAGGGGGAGAGTACTGCCATGCTCCGGCACACCCTGGCGAAGGAAGTCGCAAAGAAGACAAAACACCTCCTGCTGCTCACCGCAACACCCCATAACGGCTATACCGACACCTTCGCCAGCCTCCTCGCCATGCTCGACTGCGGGATTGTAACCGGCCCGCCGCACGAGCCGGTGATTAACCGGGAGGTTGCGAAAGACCATGTCTGCCAGCGGCGGCGAAAAGATGTGGTTGACTGGTTCAGCGCCCACGCTGCCGAGGACAATCCGTTCCCTGCCCGTGACCAGAAAGAGGTTGTCGTCGATCTGGCGTTCCCCGAGGAGTATGCGATCCTGAACGAACTCGACAATTATGGAACAGGCCTTCTCGATCTCGCAAAGCGGGATGACCGTATCGAAGTTCGGACGATGGCCCGGTGGGTGGTGTTGCACCTCCACCGCCGGGGGCTCTCCTCCCCCCGTGCACTACGGATATCGCTTGAGAACCGGCTCAAGCGGATTGAGGAGAAGATCCGGGAGAAGGACGACAGGACGGACCAGTCTATCTCGGAGGGGCATGCGAAGGCGGTCGCCCTCGATGAGGAAGCGGATAGTGATCTCTCTGATGAGGAGGCGTCCGAGCGTCTTGACCAGGTGGTTTACGGGAGCCTGTCGGTACTGGAAGCAGAGGCGGAACACCTCCGGGATCTGATGAAGAAAGCACGGGACGTGACTCCGGCAAAGGATAGCAAACTCCGTGAACTCACGAAGAAAGACGGTTACCTGGACCTGGCGATGCGGGGGCAGTATGGTCCTCGGAAAGTCCTGATCTTCACCCGCTACCGGGATACACTGGACTATCTTGTGGCGGAGATACCAAAACGGATGAAGAGGATCGACCCTGCGAACGTCTTTGCCGTGTATGGCGACCTGAACGATAAGAGCCGGCACGAAGTTATGGATGCGTTCATCGAGGCGGAGTATGGGGTTCTGGTCGCGACCGACTGCATCAGTGAGGGTGTTAACCTCCAGCACATGGCCAACCAGGTCATCCACTACGAACTGCCATGGAACCCAAACCGGCTTGAGCAGCGGAACGGCCGGCTGGACCGGTACGGACAGCCCGAGCGTGAGGTTCACATACGGACGTTTGTGATGCGGGATACACTCGATGCAAAGATTCTCCGGGTGCTGTATGAGAAGGCCCAGCAGATCCGGGAGGATTATGGGTTCTCCCCACCGTTCTTTGGGGACGACGCGGATGTGATCTCACTTATCGGGGAGATGGGGCTGGACGTAGATCTACCGCCAGCACAGCGGACGCTGTTTGATTCGTACCAGGAGAGGCCAGGTTCGAAGCGGCCGGTCGATCCGTTCAGCGAGGAGACTATCGAGAAGATCAAGAGCGAGAGTTTCTACGGGCAGACTGATGTTGATCTCGCTGATGTTCGGGCCCGGATGGCGCTTTCGGAGCGGATTATCGGGACAGAAAAGGATTTCGAGCGCTTTGTGCGATACGGGCTTACCCGCTATGGCTGCACGATCACGGAGAACCATGACCGCAACCGAACGCTACGGATCCTGCTCTCCAGTGATCTGGTGGTGCCGGGCTTACCCGATGTGATCGAAAAGGCCACGTTCGAGAAGCGGATCGCCCTCCAGGAGCTCGGCATCGAGCAGCTGAATACGGGTCATCCGGTGGTGCGCCGCCTGATCGAGCTCGTCAAGCGCGATGTCTTCTCACCGGAGACGGAGTTGTACGGCAGGGTCTGCGTGGTGGCGACCCCGGATGTGGCTCACGTCACTGCGTTATACCACTTCCTCGTTCGCTACAGCATCGGCGGGACACGTCCCTCGCTGATGGAAGAGATCGTGCCGGTCGCCTGCGATCTGGTCACAGAGTCTTTCCCGGGCGAGGAGGAGACCACCAGCCTCGATCGCGTGGAAATGGTGCCGTTGCCCCCCGGGCGTGAGACGAGCGTGAAGAAGCACCTTGTCCGGGCACTTACCGAGGATACATGGTCCCCAGTCTTTACCGGGCGGATCGAGGCCCGAAGGCTGGAGCTGGTGGCCGAGCGGGAGGTGCTGTGGGAGCAACTCGCGGCGGTCTACCCCGATCCTGATTGGCTTTCCGGCGCCACCGAGGTCTCAGTCGCCTCCCACGACCTGATATCGCTCCGGTTGCTTGAGCCGGTTCCGGCGGCGGGGGTGCGGCGATGAGGGGCAGGGAGCAGTCCTTTGTCCGGGTTTCGGGCGGGATTATCACGGAGCATTTTGTCTCCCTGCTGCAGGACGAGAAGCACGGGTTTGAGTATGCTCTGCCGGTGACTTTCGTCCGGCCCTGGCGGGAAGAGGATCTTCCACCGCAGGATGAGACGCAGTTCCTCGCGCAGGTCAGGGATGTGTGGGAGCGGCTCCTCCGCCGGTTTGACGAGAAGTTCAGGGAAATCTGGTCCGGGAGGATGAGTGCCGAGGAGGTCCGGCGTCTCTGGCAGCGGCCGGTGCTGGATGCGCTCGGGTTCGAGCCGACGTCCACGACGAAGCAGATCGTGATCAGCGACCGGCTGAAATACCGGTTCTCCCACCGGGGCTGGTTCGCTCGCGAGGGCATTCCGAAACCTCCGGTGATCCATATCCTTTTGCCGGGGACGGACCCGGACGCCCGTCCCTCCCGCGGGGAGCCTTCACCCCACGATGCCCTGCAGGACTGTCTGAACCGGCATGACGCTACCTGGGCGGTGCTGATGAACGAGACGGTGATCAGGGTCCTGCGGGATTACCACCATACGACGGTTCCGGGATATATCGAGTTCGATCTCGAGGGGATCTTCCTGAACCGGAGTTTCCCTGAGTTCCTTGCGCTCTACCGGCTCTGCCACGCGAGCCGGTTCGCCCGCGATCCTGCGACCGGCAAGGAGCCGCTGGAGGAGTACTATGAGGTGAGCCGCCAGGCGGGGGAGAAGATCGGTGAGAGCCTGCGGGTGAACGTGGTCCGGGCGATTGAGGAGTTCGGGAACGGGTTCCTGGACGGGGCGCTGATCGAGCGGCTGCGAGGGGATGATGAGGCGTGCCGGGTGTACTACCAGGAGATCCTGATGGTGGTGTACCGGATCATCTTCATGCTCTTTGCTGAGCAGCGGGGGATGCTCGGCGGCGGAGATCACGGGGATCTCTTCCTTGAGGAGTACTCGATCACGTCGCTCCGGGAGCGGGTGGATGCGTTTGAGGGGCGGGACGACCGGAACACCGACCTCTGGGGAGGGCTCTGCGTGACGTTCAAGATGCTTGAGGAGGGCGTGCCCGAACTCGGGGTGAACGCGTTTGACGGGATGCTGTTTGCCAGCGGCGGCGAGCGGTTCCTGGAGGACGCAAAGTGCCGGAACACGGCGCTGATGAACGCGATCCGGGCGCTGACCTGGACGGTGCCTGAGGCACGGGGTCACGGCCGCCAGCGGATCAGCTACGCCGACCTCTCGGTGGAGGAGATCGGGGCGATCTACGAGAGCCTGCTCGACTACACGCCGCGGATAACCACTGGCTTTGAGGAGGTTGAAGGGCGCGAGTACCGGCCGGGCCAGTTCATGCTGGACCCCCGGGGTTCAGAGCGGAAGACCACGGGGTCGTACTACACGAACCCGGACCTGATCGCCGAACTGATCAAGAGCGCTCTTGACCCGGTGATTGCCGACCGGCTATCCCGCGCAGGGCCGGAGCCTGCGGCGAGGGAGAAGGCGCTCCTCTCGATCCGGGTCTGTGACCCGGCGTGCGGAAGCGGTGCCTTCCTGATCGCGGCCTCAAACCGGCTCGGCCGGGAGCTGGCGAAGATCCGTGCCGGGACAGACCTGCCCTCCGCGGTGGAGGTGCAGGCAGCCCGACGAGATGTGCTCTCTCACTGCATCTACGGTGTGGACGTAAACCCGATGGCGGTGGAGCTCGCGAAAGTCTCGCTCTGGATCAACGCGCTCGTCGGGGACAAGCCGCTCTCCTTCCTCGATCACCACATCAAGTGCGGGAACTCGCTCATCGGGGCGACGCCGGAGCTGATCGCGGGGGGCATCCCGGACGGGGCCTATACCCCGGTGGAGGGAGACTCAAAAGAAATTGCACAGAAGATCAAAGCGGCGAACAAGGAACAGCGCCAGACCCGGACGTTCGAGGAGTTCTCCCCCCGGTCGACGGTGCTTGAGGCCTGTGCTGGCAGGTTTGCGGCGCTCGTGGAGGCTTCCGAGGACGACCGCGACAGCGTCGAGGCGAAGAAGGCCGAGTACAAACGGCTCATTGTCTCGTCCGAGTACGCAAAAGAGCGGCGGGCCGCGGACTGCTGGTGCGCCGCGTTCTTCTGGCCGCTGGATACAGAACACGCGAGGACGGCCCCTACGACCGCGACGGTGCGGCTGGTGCAGACCGCCGGGGGAGGGATGTTCATCGAGGATATGCTGGATGAAGTGCGGCGTATTGCACGTAAGCACCGGTTCTTCCACTGGCACCTCGAGTTCCCGGAGGTGTTTGCGGACGGAGGGTTTGACTGCGTACTAGGGAACCCGCCGTGGCAAAGGGTGAAGTTGCAGGGTAAAGACTTCTTTTCAACAAAAGATAAGGAATTTTCGACTGCAATTACTTCAGATCAGAGAAAACAGCGAATAGAGACCATCAGACTCTCGAAACCTGGACTATACCAAAATTACTTGGACGCACAAAGAGACAATGAAAAGCTTATGTCTTTTTTAAGTAACTCAATGAACTTCCCATTGACGAGTGGTGGAACTCTCAATACATATGCCCTTTTTACAGAGCAGTTTCACAAAAAACTACATGATGCCCGTGGGGCCACAGGCATACCGGATGAAAAGATCGGGGGCCATTTTCATACGAAAATCAATGGAAAAGGCTATGCGGGGATTGTAACTCAGACGGGAGTTGTGACCTACGATACTTACCAAGGTTTTTTCAAGTATTTAATTCAGAACAAAAAGATCGTCAGTATTTTTGATTTTATTAATAAATATAAGATTTTTAAAGATGTTCAAACCAACATGAAATTTTCCTTGATCACTCTTACGGGAGATACTTCTAATAAACTGATGATTGCGTGCCATCTTGAAAAGATTGAAGATCTCCATGCTCAAGGGCGTATTTTTGAGATCAAGTCAGCAGATGTTCAAAAAGTAAATCCGATCACGCTCACTTTACCAATGTTTCGAACCAACATTGATGCTAACATCATAATCTCAATTTACAATAAAATTCCGATATTAGAGAGAGATGATCCAAATGAACCAGATTCTTGGAAAATAGAGTTCTTAAGATTATTTGATATGACAAATGATAGACGATCATTTAAAACTAAAGAAGAGTTAGAGCGAAAAGGGTTGCAAAAAAGAGGAAATCTTTTTCAAGATGATGAAAGCATCTATCTTCCATTATATGAATCAAAATTGGTACGCCAATTTGATCATCGCAATGCAACTTTTGATGGAATTCCAGTTAAAGATAGATTCAAAATTCACGCTGGAACGAATAAACCAACAATTGATGATTTAAAAGATGCTCAATGGACTCCATTGCCTCGATACTGGGTGAAAGCATCAGATGTCACATCCAAATTAACCAATAACTGGAAATACAATTGGTTCATTGGTTTTAGAAATGCAATAAGTGCAACCGCCGATGCACGTAGCACAACCTTCTGCGTAGTACCTAAATATGGTGTTGGCCATTCAATGCCACTAATACACCCAAAATCAGATCTGAGTCGAATATTGGCTTTAATTGGTAACTTCAACTCATTTGTTCTAGACTATGTTGTCCGACAGAAGGTCAGCGGAGGGAATTTAACATACTACATTATCGAGCAATTACCAATCATCCCCCCCTCATCATATACTAAAAATATCTTGAACAAAATTGTTCCATGCATTGTAGAATTGGTTTACACCGCCTGGGACCTCGAACCCTTCTCCCGCGACGTCCTCGCCGAAGTCGGCGTAGCCCAATGGAACGCCTGGTTCCCGGCAAACCCCGTCGGGGAGGACGGCACGCCCCGACCGTTCGTCTGGGACGAGGAGCGGCGGTTCGACCTCCGGTGCGACCTCGACGCCCTCTACTTCCACCTCTACGAGATCTCGCGGGAGGACGTCGACTACATCATGGAGACCTTCCCAATCGTGAGGAGGAAGGACGAGGCCGCTTACGGGAGTTACCGGACGAAAGAGACGGTCCTGGAGAAGTATGACGAACTTGTCAGCAAGTTGGTCCCGGTTGTGCAGCCCCCGCTCCCGGCGATGGTGGAGGTCTCCGACTGGATGGCGCTCGTCGCCAGCGGCGAGAGTGGACGTGTTGGATTCGCGCAATCGCTCTCGTGGGACAGCAGGCTCATGCAGAGGAACCCGGCCCTGGAGCATGCCCTTGCCGGGATCGTTGCATCGTTCATGAACACCGGCGGGGGGGTAGTCTACCTCGGTGTCGATGACGACGGGACGATCGTCGGTCTCGACGGCGACCTGAAGATTGCTGAATTAAAGGACGAGGAGGGACTCCGGCACCGGTTCGATGACATCATGGCCGGCTACCTGGGCAAGCGTTTCCTCCAGAAGGTCATGATCCACTCGCTCGAAGATAGCGGAAGGCTCTTCTGGGCAGTTGAGGTCAAGCCCTCAGAAGAGCCTGTATTCGTGAAGAGCAGCGGTGAGGATGAGTTCTGGATCAGGCGGGCATCGTCGTCGCGCAAACTCTCCATGCGCGAAGCGGTGGAATACATTGGGACGAGGAAACCGGCAAGCGCAACGAGTCGGAGCCCAGATGAAGAGGCAGGTCATGAAGAATGATTGAAGAAGGCAACACACCCGGATACAACCCAAAGGACAGCATCCTCATCATCGGAATCTGTTCACGCACGAAGGACAGCAGCCCCGGAGAGCCGGGCTATCCCCCGGAATGTGGTATAGCACGGTTCCTCTCCGAGGGGAAGAGTGAGTTCCTGCGCCTGAAGCGTAACGAACTGAAACACAGCCTGAAGGATATCCTCTGGGGCAAGACGAAGTTCGTCTCCGAACTAGCCATGAACCGGAACCTCGTCGACGGTCCGGACTTTGCCGGCAATGAGGAGGGAAGGTATCTCCCCGCGCTCCAGCGTTACCAGGGCAAGTTCTACTTCCAGGGCCTTGGGGGGCCGGCGGAGGCGATGAAAGCCGTGTACGGGTCGGGACACCACTTCCTTATCCTTTCAGGCCTCTATGGGCTGGTCACCCCCGATGAGCCCCTCCAGCTCTACACCTGCCCGGTGGAGATCGAGTCAGTGGAAGTGCAGACGTTCTGGCGGAGGATAGATGCGCTTACGAGGATACTCATAGAATACATCCAGAAAGCGGGCATTAAAAGGGTCTTTGACCTTACCGCCCGCTCGATATACCGGAATCTGATCAACTGGGAGATGGTCAGGGAACAGACCCGGGTCGAGGTCCTCCACTGCTTCTCGGAGGAAGCAGCCGGAGACGCCGCTTTAGGTGACTACGGACGTTTTGCGCGCGAGTACCTCTTCCCGAAGACCGAAGAGGAACTCCTCAGGATTGCCCCGGATACACCCTTCATCACCAATAACGGCACGTTCTTCCTCAGCAGCAGGTCTACTCCCCCTGACGGCTATCCCAGAGAGCCGCTCATCGTTCTTCCCGAGGGCGAGACCGAAGAGGACGTCCGGAATATGAGGACGTATATCAACTACAAACTGGATGAGTTTGAGTTGAACCTCATCGAGTATCTCAAGAAGAAAGAGAAGAAGCACCCTGACCTCATCTATGCTCTTGATGTCGTCCATAGGGAAGGCGACATTAGCCGCAGGAAACAGGCTGAGATCCGGAGGAAGCAGTATTTCAAGGAACATCCGATGGAAAAGAATGCCGGCCTCTCACTGATCGAATTCCTTGAGTATTATGACTACCGGCTGCTCATCGAAGAACGCTGGCAGCACTTCAAGGATGACTTTGGTAAAAAAGACTTATTTATAGACCACTTTGAACGAGTCCACGCTCTGAGGAACAACATCAAGCACAATAACCCAGTCAGGCCGTCTGAGATGAAGATCGGTGAGGGAGCGCTCCTGTGGTTTGAAGACATCCTTCGGAGTAACTGATGAGCGACAGCCCGTACCCTGCAGCCTTCGCGGCGTTTGCCAGCCTGCTGGAAGAGCGCTTTGCTAAAGGGATCTATACCCACGAAAATAATATTCGGTACCTCTTCTTCTCCTCCCTTCTCACCCACGTCGGCCTCACTCCGAACGAGATCGTGCTCGAGTACCCTCACCCCTCCTTTGCCAGGAAGGCAGTTGACGCCTATGTTCTGCCCGCAGACGAACGGGAGGGGATGGTCGCCGAGTTCAAGTACGACAGGAGGATCCCCAGTGCAAAGAGCAAGCCTCGCTCCCAGCAGGCAGGCAAAATCTTTGGGGACATCGGCAGGCTCGCCCGTTTCGGTGTACGTGATGAGACGATACGCAGGCATCTGGTTTACGTCACCGATGGAGAGATGCAACGCTACTTCCAGAACGTACAAAATGGCCTGGAATGGTTTCTGGATGCGGAGATTGGGAGGGAGATGCTACTTGATCCCGGCCGGCTGAACGGTCTCTCAGCAACCTTCTGGGGGAATGCCGGCGAGATAGATCCACAGATCTCAATTACGCTTGTATACAGTTCACCTTCCGCAGTAAGACGATCGCGTCCTGGAATAATGAACGGGTGGACCAATTCACCGTATGGTGCGGGTTTGTGGGCGTGATCGCCAGCCGCACGCGGGGGAGCGCGAAGGGTGGCGGGGGGGGAAGACACGTCCTTCGCGATCTTCGCGTGAGACCTTGGTGGACTCAGCTTGCCCTGGCACTCTGATTTAACGAGGGTGTGAGAAAAATGCCCGGCCAGAACTCTTACTGGGATGAGCCGGGTAAGTGCCCCCGGAGAGAGCGCTTTTTGGGGTTATCCCGGTTGAACGCCTGTTCTGGTCATGGTGGGAGCGTGGGGCAGGGGACGGCGCCTCACCTGCCCCGACAGATCTCGCTGACGGCCGCAAGAAGAAGGTCGATCTCCTGCTCGGTTGTGTAGGCCGCAAGGCTCGCCCGCACCGTCCCGTTTGGAAGGCCGAGATGCTCCATGAGCGGCTGGCAGCAGTGGTACCCCGACCGCACCAGAATATCCGCCTCTTCGTCAAGCAGGTGGGCGGCCTCCTGCGGGTGGATGCCGTCGATGGTGAACGAGACGACACCAATGCGTGACCCGGGCTTCCGGGAGGTATAGACCCTGACCCCGTCGATCCGTGAGAGCCCGTCGATGAGCCGGGCGGTCAGGCGCTCCTCATACTGGTGTATCCTCTCCATCCCTATCGACGATAGGTAATCCACGGCGACGCCGAGCGCTATCCCGCCGCCGATGTTCGGCGTCCCGGCCTCGTAGCGCTGGTAGCCCTCGGCCGGCACATATCCCTCCGACGTCACGCTCTCGACCATACCGCCGCCGAGGACCTGCGGCTCAAGGATCGCCTCACGCATCCAGAGGACACCGGTGCCGGTCGGCCCGAAGACCTTGTGCCCCGAGAAGCAGAGGAAGTCGCAACCGAGCTGCGAGACATCCACCGGCATGTGCGGCAGGGACTGTGCGGCGTCCACCAGGAGCAGGGCACCGTGTTTTTGACACATCCGGGCGATCTCCGGAACAGGCGTCGTCACGCCGAGCACATTCGAGGCGTGGGTGACGGCGACAAGCCGGACGCCGCCTCTCTCCAGAGACTCCTCAAGCGCAGCGAGGTCGAGCAAGTAGTCGGCATCGATCCCGATCACGTCGAGGCCGACGCCCTGCTTGCCAAGCGCTCTCCACGGCAGGAGGTTTGAGTGGTGCTCAAGGATAGTGGTCACCACACAGTCGCCCGGCTTCCAGGAGAGCCCCTGTGCGACCATGTTGATCGCCTCCGTGGTGTTCTTCGTAAAGACGGTGACGCCCGCCTCCCCGCCGATGAACCGGGCCACCTTCTCGTGGGCATGCCAGTAGCGCTGGGTCGCGATCTGCGTCAGGCGGTGGATTCCCCGGCCGACGTTGGCCCGGTAACGGTGCTCGAACTCGACGAGCGCCTCTATCACCGGTTCAGGCGAGAAACTCGTCGCAGCGTTGTCCAGGTAGATGATATCGCCAAGGATCGGGAAATCCCGGCGGATCTCTTCTGCGGAAAATTCTTTTCCTGCCGGTGATGCCGGCTCACAGGATCGTGCAGTCTCCATCTCTGCCACCTCTACTACTTCCTTCACCGGGGCCGCCCGTAACGTAAAGTCATCGTTGAGGGGGACGCCCCGGTCCCTGCAGAGTTCACGCATCTTCGGCGGCAGCGCCCGCCACCGCCAGAGCCCCCACTGGTGGTAGGCGTCCGGCATCCCTGTCTTCTTTGCCCACCGGGTAAGGAACCCGTCCCAGCGTTCGGTCAGCTCCGGGTGCATCTTCCTGAGCCCCTCGTACTCGCTCTCGAGCGCCGCCGGGCAGAGGTAACAGCCTATCCGCTCAAGCCCCTTCTCGTAGAGCGGGTTTATGGGGGCCTTGCGCCACCAGAGGTAGAGGAAGACCTCGAGCGCCCGCCAGTTCCGTATCGGTGAGACGTTCAGTTGCAGGGGATTTGCCGGGTTCTGGCTCGTCTCGTCAAGGTCAGCACGGTTCCAGGACTCGTACCAGCGGTTCCCCTGGATGGTGACACAGGGGCCGACACCGCTAAGGTAGATCTTTAAGGGATGGAGTTTCAGGAGTTTGCAGCACCAGCGGAGGTCCTTCCCCGGCGGACCGGCCTTCTCGACTGCCTGGAAGAAGTCGCCGCCTTTCCTGATGATCTCGACGCCCTGCGACGCCACGAACTCCACCGTCTCCGGGAGTTCGATCCCGGTATCGATGAAGAACGCCTTCTCCACCCCTGCCTTACGGGCAAGGTGGAGGGCGGCGGTGCTGTCCTTGCCGCCGGAGAACGATACGTTCACGCACGGCCGGTCGTTCATGTGCTTTCTGATGGTGCGGACTGCGTTGCGCTCAAGGTTCTTCAGGTGATACCGGTTCTTCCCGATCACCACGTCCCAGCCAGGGTCGGGGCGAGTCCGGGGCTCGACAGGGACGAGTTCCTTCACCCGGACCTGCCCGTCCTTCACGACACCTGTGCCAAACCGGTTTTTGTAGGAGACGATAACCGTCCCGTCGGGCACAGGGGTCGATAAGGGGAACCGTTTCCCGCCGATACGCCCCTTGTGGGCGTTCACGGCATGCTCGGCTTCAAGGTCGACGATGCCGCGGGTTGCATGCGGCAGGATGTATGGGAGCGCCTCAGGGGCGATATCGAGGCTGAACTGCCGGGTGACCGGGTCAAACATGAGCCAGCCGAACCGGTCGCCATGCACGATCACAAGGTCGGCCCTGTCGGTACCGCCGGTCTTGTTCAGGAGCACGACTCCCGGCAGGGGGATATCGCCGAACTGCGCGGCAAGAAGGCCCCGGATAAGGGCCATATCCGCTGCCAGTGCAGGGCGGACATCATATGGCTGCAGGAGCGGGATCTCCCTGCTCCTGGCACCGCACGCGCAGGTGCGCCCGATGAGGGGGACGTTGCAGTTGTCGCACCAGTAGAGAATCTTTTTTACTGCCGGTTCACGCATTTCTGAAGAATACTTGGTTGTTGCAGGCATTAAGTGAACCGATGCTCATGGGCAGCCAGGCCGCCTGCCCCCGGGACGACCTGACTGCCCCGGATCGTCGATGAGGCTGTACTGGCCATCAACCCAACTGATGAGGATGCAGGGTACACCGGGTGCTTCGCGTGGCCGGTAGTCTACTGGGGAGTTTCACGCGGACCGGTCTGGTCATATAATCCCACCGGTGAGAGTCCGGGCGGCAAAGAAGCAGATCCCGGCCACGACCGCCGCCGCCGGTATGGTCAGGATCCATGCGATGAGGATCTCGCGAACCACACCCCACTTAACTGCCGAGTAGCCGCGGGTCGCGCCGACACCCATGATCGCGCCGGTTATCGCGTGAGTCGTCGAGACAGGAACGCCAAAGACGTTCATCAGCGAAAGGACACTCCCGGCAGCGGTCGAGGCGCAGAACCCCTGGTAGGGGCGTATCTTTGTGATCCGGTTGGCCATCTTATCCACGACGCGCCATCCGCCAAGGAGTGTTCCGACCGATATGGCGAGCGATGATGCCAGTATAACCCAGAGCGGGACGACAAACTCGGAGATCAGCCCGCCGGCAAGGAGCATGGCGGTGATGATACCCATCGCGTTCTGGGCATCGTTGCCGCCGTGACCTGCTGCCTGAAGCGATCCCGAGAATATCTGGAGGTTTCTGAAGTGACTCGTCAGGCGCCGTGGAGGGTAGTTGCGGAAGATGCGGGCGACGATGATACCGAGGGCAAACGCGGATATGAGCCCGAGCATGGGGGAGATGACGATGAAGATAATGACCGCCAGGATACCGCTGATCTTCAAAAACCCGGTTGCGATGGCGAGCGGAATAGCTATCGTCATCCCGATGAGCCCGCCGAGGAAGAGATACCACGGTTTGAAAGTACCATTCCAGAATGCAAGCACGCCGGCGATGAGGGCACCAGGAACTGCACCAAACAGGCTGTAGATAGCGACCTGCTTGAGCAGAGCAAGTGATGGCCAGAAGATCGCTCTGATTCCGGCGGCTGCAAAACCGGCGCCAAGGAGTCCTCCGATAAGTGCATGGCTACTGGATACAGGGATCCCGAAATACGATGTTGCGAGAACCCATATGACCGCACCGACAAGGCCCATGAGGAGGAGCGGCGGCGTGAGGAATACGGGATCAACGATCCCCCTCCCGATGGTCGCCGCAATTGCGGTGGTAAAGATAAGGGGACCGAGGAGGTTGAAGACCCCCGCGAGGAGGACCGCCTGCAGGGGCGTCAATGCCTTCGTGGCAATGATAGTGGCAATTGAGTTCGCGGCATCATTCAGGCCGTTTGCGAAGTTAAAGAGTAATGCAAGCAGGATGCCGAGAATAATGACTGGGTCCATAATGTTCAGGTATGTCTGATGGCTATATCGCTCAGGACATTTGCGACATCTTCGCACTTATCAGTCGCTATTTCCAGATTCTCATAGATATCCTTGAGTTTGATGATGGTGATCGCATCCTCCGTTTTGAAGAGGTCCATAATGGCATGACCTAGGACATTGTCTGCGATATTCTCCAGGCGATTCACCTCAATGCACCGTTCCTCGATCATGCCCGGATCGTTGATCGACCTGATGCTGTTGACGGCCTTCTCGATCTCGATGACGCTGAGCTGGATCAACTTTGCAAGTTCGACCATATGGGCGTCGGTCTCGGTGATGCCGTAGCCGTACATCTGCTGCACAGTGCCGTCGATGTAATCGAGGATGTCGTCCAGCGCCGATGCAAGCCGGGAGATCTCTTCCGGCTCAAGTGGCGTGATGAACGTCCGGTTCAGCTGCTCGTAGATCTGGTGCGTAATCTCGTCTCCCTGGTGCTCGATCTGCTTCATCCTGTAACACTGCTCTTTCACGTTCTCGAAATTCTCGACGAATTCGACCAGCAGATCGGCTGCGGTAACGACGGTCGCGGCCATCCTGTCGAAGAGATCAAAAAAAACCTTGTCCTGAGGGATTACCCACTCTTTAATGCCCACAATGATCGCTATAAGGTTTTTCTGTCAGGGGCTATATAGCGATCGGTCCTGACCCCCGTCAGGATGGTAAAATTTGCTGAATGAGGTTTATATCTTCAATCCGGGCGACCGATGCGGGTATGCAGTCAATCGCGATTGTACACAACAGGGCGCAAACGGGAAGACCGGGGAAGTGGATGCCCGGTATGCCCTTCGCCGGTATCGCCCCATGCACCGGACCGCGGTGAATATGTGCGACAAGAAGCTGTATCAAGGATTGAGGATCAATCCGTCGTCTTATCCGTTTGAGACGTACCTACCGTGGCATGCATCCCTGGTAACGGGATTGTGTGAAGCCCGCGGAACAACGTGGAGAAGAGCAGAACCCTGATCTGTTCCATCTGCCAGGTAAACGACGTCAGGGAGAAGCAAACGCTGAATCACCGAAAGGATCGTTACACGGAACAAGTGAAACCAGGGTGATACCCAAGCATGCATGACCGCGCGATGCAGGCCCTTTACGCTCTGGCTTTACAGCTAATAGCGGAGGCTGACGCCCGGTCATTTGGGTTCCGACTCTTCCGGTCGGCACAGGACGAATGCATAGATCTGGTGCCGCCCGCAGACAACAAAAATTCTTATGGAGGGGCGATCTCTCCCCATCCTGGATGAAGGGTGGGGTCTCCTTGCCCAACCGAGAGGAACAGTATTTCCCATAAATATATGGATAGTAAGAACAGAATCTATAATCAGATGTCGAGCGGGAGAGATAAGAATGCACGTTGCCACGAAGATCAGGATCCACATGACCCCTGATCAGGAGGACGTGTTCTGGCATCTCTCAGATATGGTCGGGGAGAGTCCCCCGCCCCTCGCAGAAAGTCCCCTGCTCAACAGGGGAGTAGTTCACGGATGATTGAGTATGAAGTACAGCCAGTTACCCGTTGCAAACCCTTCTATTGTGTTTCGCGAAGAGCTTGACGATTGGGCTCTTCTCTTCGACCCTGACACCGGTGAAGCGTATGGTATCAATCCGGTCGGGGCGTATATCTGGAAAGAACTGGGCGGGTCAAAAAATTTTACCGATCTCATCGACAAACTGCGGTCGGTTTTTGATGAAGTGCCCGAGACCGCTTCTGGAGATGTCGCAGCATTCCTCGACGATCTTGTAGCCAGGGGGTACGCAGGCTTTGAAGTAAATCGAACGTGATACGCGTATCGAGCACCTACGGGCTGTCGATCCCGCAACCATGAATAGATTCGGCCCGAATATGGCGTGCTGCAGTCGTTTTATGAAATAAGCTGGAAGAAAGCCCCCCGCTTCAGCCGAGGGAACAGTCACCGTTTCCGGGTCAGGAGAAGATACAGCACTGCCAGGATGATAAACAGGAGGATGACCGCTGGTACTACCAGGGATGGGATCTGCGGAACCTCCGGTTCCGGGCTCACTTCAGGGCTTACTTCAGGGCTCACTTCCGGCATAAACAGGCCGATCGTACCGATATGATCCACCCGGGCACGGACTGATCGAGTCGCCGGATCGCTCTCCATCTGCAGCTCCTTCCAGGTATCGAACTCATCGTCGTACTCCATGATGAGCCCCTTCGTCACCACCGCATCCCATTCATCTTCGGTCAGAGGGAATGTGGCGGTGATAGGGGTGGATATCCTGACACCCTGCGGGATGCACCGATAGATGTTCTGCTCGTAAACCTCCACACCCTCCGGGAGAGTGCCCGGTATATCGTCTCCGGAGAGCGGCTGCAGGATGATTTCCGATGCGGGATCGATACGCTCTCCGCTGGCGTCGGTGACTGTGACGCCGGGTGGGAAGACGATGAACATCTGCCTATCGGTAGACCAGACGATGATCGGGATATCCCCTTGAGCGCCGGTCGAGCTGCCGGTCGAGTTGCCTCCCTGGGTGTTGGTCGGGGTCGCATGCGACGACGACCGTCCTCCGGACGAGGAAGTAATCGGGGTTGATATCGGCCGCACCACCCAGACGGTCGTCTGGAGGCATTCCTGAGC
>Ga0209719_1001347_pt1 | contig 30324 bp, 44 predicted proteins | sample AD_JPNAS2_MetaG_FD_184421 | JGI IMG/M metagenome (GOLD analysis project Ga0209719, IMG submission 184421) | Active sludge microbial communities of municipal wastewater-treating anaerobic digesters from Japan - AD_JPNAS2_MetaG (SPAdes) (version 2) | ecosystem: Engineered > Bioreactor > Anaerobic...
CGTCGAAGAGCCGGGCGATGGTCTTGTAGCTGAGGGGATGGCCGGCGGCCGTGGCGTAGGCGGCCGCCCGGGTAGTGGTCAGGTAGTCTTCGCGCCTAGGTCTGCCTCGGCCGCGCTTCGTCATATCCGCTCAGCGGAGCCGCCTGCGGACCGCCCTGGCCGTCTGCTCGGCCCGCTTGCCCTTGCTGGTCAGGGTGACGACCGTCGGCTCCGGACCGCCGTCGTCGCTGACGCTCATCGCGAGGCTGGGAGCGCTCCTCGTCCAATAGAACGGCAAGTAGAAGAGGCCGGCCAGGAGCAGGAACCAGAGCCACGAGAACTTCTTGGCGAAGCTGGCGCTGAGGCCGGTGTCATGACGTGACAGTACCTGCCCCTTGTGGCGCACGACCTCCTCACCGGCGATGTCGAGGGCTTCTGCCGTACTGTAGTCCGTCTCGATTCTCATCGGCTCCCTCCCGTCTTTGGTCCCATCTATCAGGCTATCACCCCCGGGCCATACACGCCCTTGAGCGATGCTTGAGCCGTCGTATCTCAAGCTGCTGTCCTCCGCTGCCGATACTATCCAGTCAGGGAGACGGCAAGAGCCGGGACGACGGTAGGGGAACGTCGCCCCGGCTCGCGCGGCTCGTCACGCCTTCGGTGCCGCCGTCTTCGCCACGTCGTACAGGCCCGCAGCCGCCAATCCCAGAAGCAGCCCGGCGACCGCCGCGCCGTAGAGGCCGCTGGTCGCCCAGAGGTAGTCGGCCACGTTCAGCGCGACGGCCACGACGACCGCCGCGAGCAGCGCCCACTTGCCGGCCACGCCGAAGGACTTCAGCAGCTCCACGATAGCGACCACGGCAGGTACGCTCAGGATGGTGGTCATGGTGTCCATTCACTCACCTCCCTCCGCGTTCCCGTAGGTAGCGGTCGGCCTCGGACGCGAAGACGCGCCAGCGGGCGCGCACACGGCCGGGACGGTCCGCGTTCAGGTTCCGGCCGCGCAGGCGACCCTCGCGGAGCTGCGCGCGCGCCGTCTGCTCGGGCACGTCCGCCGCCGCGCAGAACTCCGCGACGGTGAGCAAGCGGCGTCCCCGGAGACGCGCCATCATGGGCGCACGCTCCATGCGCTCCACCCCGACAGTCGCTTGACCTTGAGCCCGTAGGCGAGATTCAGACGCGGGTCGAAGGGGTCGAACGACCACCTGCCGTCCCACCAGCACGGGTGGAGCTGCAGAAGCCCGGAACAGCGGCTGGAAGCGTTGAAGGCCCGTGGGTTCCCGCCGCTCTCGGCTCGGATGATGCGCAACAGCGTCGGCAGCTCGGCCTCGCTCCAGCCGACCTCGAGGGCCAGCCCGCGCCAGCGCTCGACCCCGCCGCCGTAGACCGCCGTGCTCTGTGCCGCCCGGGCTGCCGCCTCGCGTGCCGCCTCGCGTGCGGCCTTGCGTGCGGCCTTCTCGCGCTCGATGCGCCGCCGCTCCGCCCGCCAGCGCCGCCGCTCCCGGTCCGCCCGGTCCCGCGCGTCCGCCTTCACGGCACGCGTCGCGCGGTAAGCCTGGGTGGGCCCGACCTGTACCGGAGCCGGGTCGAACGTCATCGGCGCGGGGTTGAGTGTCAGGAACACCGTGAGAGCGAGGTAGACAACATCCATGCCTCCCCTTCCGTCGCCTGCGGGGCGGGGGTGACCGGCGGGTATGGGCAGCAGGCAGGGGTGCCGGTCACCCCCACGGCGAGGAGCACGCACGGCCGCAGGCACGCGGACGACCGCCGTGAGAGGAGACGCCCGGAGGAGGACCGGGCATCGCTTGTCGCCTGTCGGCCGTGCGGCTCCATCGCCATGACATGAGCCTAGGACGCGGGGCGCGCGTTGAATAACACACCGCGTATCAGGTTCCGTGCTCCGGGATGTCGCGCTCACAGACCAGCGTGCCGACCGTCAGCGTCACCACGTCGCCGTCGGCGAGCTTGGCCTCGATCTCGTAGGGCTGCCTCGCGATGGTCAGCGCTCGCGTGTCGGCTGCCGTAGGCTCGAAAGCGATGAGGTAGCCGTCGGCGGTCGACGTGACGCCCGTCGCGGTCCACGTCGCCTGAGTCGCCTTGAGGCGCACGACGACGCCCTCGGCGTCGAGCTTGAGCTTGTGCGCGGCGTCGTCCACGGCGAATGTCACGGCGCGGTCGTACTCAGCACTGTAGTCGTCTCCCTGATGGAGCGTCAGCGTGCCGGCCGTGGTGACCGGCGCGATGACGAGCGCCGAGGCCGTCCCGATGCGATCCGTCCTAAGCTTGATTGCGTCGGCCACGTCCGCGACCGCCTCCAGCGTCTCTTCCTGCGCCAGCGGAGCAACGGCGGCGTCAAGTTCGGCCTTCGTGGGGACAGGATAGGCGGCCAGAGCGGCGGCGGCGGCGTCTTCGACTTCCTCCGGGCTCACGTCGTTCAGCGCCGCGATGCTCGCCTCCTTGGCCACGGTTGCGTCTTTCGCTGTCGTGACCTCCTTGGCGACGGTAGCGTCCTTAGCCAGCGGAGCGACGGCGGCGTCAAGTTCGGCCTTCGTGGGGACAGGATAGGCGGCGAGAGCTGCTACAGCGGCCTCCTCTGCCTGTTCTTGACTGAGGTCGTTCAGTGCCGCGATAGAGGCCTCCTTGGCGACCGTGGCATCCTTGGCAAGCGGGAGCACGGCCGCATCCAATTCAGTCTTGGTCGACGGGTGGTAGGCAGTGAGAGCTGCCGCAGCCGCAGCCTGTGCCTCCTCGCTTGAGAGGTCGTTGAGGATGCGGTCCGTGACGAGCACGATGAACTGGTCTACGGCAGTAGCGGCAGTCGCGATGACCCCCACCTCGTCGGCGTCCATCTCGGTGGCCGTGAGCGTGACGGCGTAGACACCGGCGGAGCCGGGCTCCGTCGCTGAGTTCGTCGCTGCGGCGAAGGCTCCGCCGTCCTTCGAGACCATGACGGTCGGCGTGAGCCCAGTTGCCAACTCGGTCGGAGTCGCCGCCAAGTAGAGCGGGAAGACGAGCGGGCCATGAGAGCGCCTCCTGTATGCAGTCGCGCGTTCTATCGGGACGAGGGGAACGCAGTAGGCGGCGTTGAGGTCGAGGACGAGTCCATCCTTCACGTAGTCACGGCCGAACGGCCCAGCGGCGTAGTTCTGGGCGACCTGCGCGTCGCTGAGCCCGATGCCCTTGTAAATGCGAGCAAGCAGCACCTCGGTGCCGATGTACCGTGCCTCATAACTTCTGCTGATGCAAACGGGGTCGGTGTGCGCGAGGTCAGCGAGACTCGCTGGTGTAGTAGGGCCTACTCGGAGCACACCGTCCACATAGCAGCGATAGACGCCGGAGATGCGCGTGACAGCAAGCTGCCGATACCCGGCGGTCATTACTGGGAAGTTGATGAAGGCGTTGTAAGTCCCAGCAACGCTGCAATCACTGACTCTAACGCTATAAGGGTTAGTCCCCGCGGTGTGAAGCCCCCAACCGCCCGCTTTGGGAGTCGACGAGAACCCCTTACCGAAGATTCCAGCATTACCCAAGCCGAGAATCGTAAGAGGAAACTGCACGATAAGCTCTACCGTGAAGTCGCCCGTGCCGAGACGCAGACTATCGCCGTCAGCGACTTTGACGTAATCGTTGTCACCAGCCAGCTTCAGCGCCGGGTACGGCGTCCAGCCGTCCGTCACGCCGTCCCACGCCGTGAAGCCGCTGAGCGTGCCGTGATTGCCGTTGCCCGAGAGGTCCGGCCACTTCGCCCGGTCGGTCTCGTCGTTGCGACGTGGGCGCATCCAGAGGGTCATGTCAGTCTCCCAGAGCCTTCCAGAGCGCCACCGTAGGCTGCGTTCCCTGCTCGACGCCCGTCAGCGCCCCGGAGACGCGCCACGCCAGCTTGCGGGCAGGTTCCCCCCAGCCGTTCGACGGAGTGCCGTCCCGGGCGATGATGGTGAGCTTCCCGGCCACGTCCTCCAGCGAGAGGTCGTTGCGGAGCGCGTACCAGAGCATCCGCTCCTTGAGCAGAGCACGCTTGCCGGTGTCCACGAGAGGTAGTGCCACGCTGCCGCCTTTCAGTAGCTCGTTGAGTGGGAAGTAGCGCCCCGGGCAGGCGGTCGGATTGAAGTCTTTGTGTCTGCGCACCTTCGCCTTCGGGTAGCGCCGCCGGAGGTCGGCCAGAAGCTCGCGACCGGCAGCGAGTTGCTTGGCCGGCATCGTCTTGCGCGTCTCGTAGTTTCCGGAGAAGCAGACGCCAATCGACTCGTCGTTGTGCTCGTTGCAGTGCGCCCCGACCTTGCCCTCCGGCCGCCCACGGTGAATGTCGCCGTCCAGCTCCACGACGTACTGGTAGCCGATGCCCGACCACTTCTTGTCCAGATGGACGCGGTGTATGGCCTCGGCGGTCAGGTCACCCGCCGCGTGGTGGACGACGAGGTACTTGACCGCCTTGCGTCGCGTGACCAGCGGCGCGGCCCACGTCCAGTCGTGCTCGATGATGTGCATAGCGAGTCCTTCCGTCAGCGTAGGAACGAGACGAGCAGCGTCAGCCACGAGCCGACGACCGCGCCGACCAGCAGGCGGTACCACCAGACGAGGCTGCCCACGTCCTTCTGCATCCGCACGATGGTCGTCTTCAGGCCCTCCTTGCCGTTACCGAAGACGCATTCCTGCAGCGCCGCCACGCGTTCGTCGTGGTCGTTCGCCTCGCGGACGCCCTCGCGGATGAGCGCCTTGAGCGCCCACGTCTGCTCGGGCGTGAAGCCGGGTATCTGGCGGCTGTCCGGCATCACTTGCGCTTCTTCCACCAGCCGCGTTTGAGCCGCTTCCCCGGAGCGGCCACGTCCCGCGCCGCCTCCAGCCGCGCCACGAACTCCTCGCGCGTCTCCCCGATGCTCAGGGTCACGGCCCCGTTGGAGGTGTCCACGTCCACGCCCGTGATGGGCAGCTTCTCGTAGCCCGGCCAGTTGGTGATGGTGAGCCGGTCCCCGCCGCGCATGTAGGCCGCGAGCATCTGCCCCTGCCCGTCCGCCCGCTCGATGTAGGGGACGGTCAGCTTCACGGTTCCGGAGGCGGGCTGGGAACCCACCCACGCAAGAATCTGGTCAGCCAGGTCCACGGCCTCGTCGTGCGTCATGGCCACGTCCGAGAACTCCGTCCACACGTCCACCGCCGCGTCCGCCGCCGCGCGGTCGAGCATGTCTTCCGGTCGGTAGACCGCCGCCTCGATGCCGTCCGGGTAGTTGGACTTCTTGTACGAGTCGGGGTCCTCCGCGTTCTTGTGCGCCCGGTAGGCATAGATAAGCTTGATGGTCCCGGGGACGCCCTCGGCCTCGCGGAGCACGTTCACGTCCACACCCGCCGCCGTGGCGTCTACTGCGAAGTGCCGGTCCGCCGGTGGCGGGTCGGGTATCGTCTTGATGACGAACGTCCGGTCGTCCCAGAAACCGTAGTCGAACGGCTGCGGGGAGAGCATCGCCCAGCGGTTGAGGGTATCGGCACGCGACTCGTGCGGACGAGCGGTCAGGTTCCAATGGACGTTGCCGATAGGCGCGGCGTCCACGTCCACGGCCAGCCCCGTGGTCAGCCCCAGCTCCACGCCCGCCGCGACCTCCGCCATCGCCTCGTCGATGCGCCACGCCCGGCAGACGGTCCCGGCAGTACCCGCCGTCGTGACGTTCACGGCGACGGTGAAGGTCGTAGGAGAGAGGACCGTCACGGTCCGCCAGCCATCGACCTTCGGCGCACCGTTCGCGCCGTGGATGAACACGCGGTCGCCGGTCGTGAGCCCGTGCGGCGCGGCGGTAGTGATGACCGTGGGGTTGGCCTTGGAGATAGCCGTGATAGCCGCCTCGCGGAGCGGAGCGCAGACCACGCACGGGTCCCACACTTCGAACTCGCGCGGCACTCCGAATCCGTCCGTGCCGCCGGGGACGGTGATGCGCAGGCGCAGCGCCTTTGCGTTCAGCCCGGTAAGGTCCTGCCGCAGCGCGTACCCCGTAGTGGTCGCACCGACCGCCCAGGTCCGGAGGTTCACCCACGGCGAGGCGACGCCCGTGCCGAACGGGGTTATCACTGAGTAGTCGAGCGTGATGTTCGTCTCGCCGCCGGATACGGGAGTGGACCAGCGCACGACGCCCAGGAACTCGCGTATCGCGGCGAACTGCCCGCCCATGCCGTCCAGCAGCCAGTAGAAGACGCCTGCCGACTTCCCGGATTCGGTCGCCTGCTTGGCCTCGATGGCGAGAAAGATGCGCCCGTCCAGGTCCAGCGTGTAACCCTTGGCCGCCAGCGGCGACGGGAACCACTCCGCAAGGTCGTCGTCGAAAAGCACGGCTGCGAAGTCCTTACGCTGGCCGGCACGCCACCACAGCCCGGCGCTGCTCACGTCGTAGTAGAGCGTCCCGCCGTCCGAGATGGGGTGGCTCACGTCGCCCGTGATTTCGCCCTCGTGCAGGACTACCGGCGGGTCGCCGTGGGTGACAGTCACGAGGTTGCCCTTGGCGAGCAGCGGGTGGTACGGACCGGCGGCTTCGTCGGTGGACAGCCGCCACGATGCCCCGCCGAAGCCGCCCGGCCCGGAGTTGGAGACCTTCAAGCCGATGCACGGAGCGTCCGCCAGCTCAACCTCCGCGTGCTCGTAGGCGGGCGTGTAGGTGACCTCCAGCTGCATGGCGTTCCAGATGGAGCTGCCCTCGGCGGAGTGGAGCGTCACGTACTCCGCCCCGCTCGGCGTCGTCGCGGCACGCATCCGGCCCGAGGCCAGCACGAGGCGGAGTTTGCGCCCGGCCAGCGCCGCCTGTACCGCGTCTACCAGCGCCACCTTGGAGTGCAGCATCCCCTTCACGTCGTCGAACTTGAAACCCACGTCCACGGCCAGCCCCGCCGTCGCCTTGGTGGCCACCCGGGTGAGCGCAGCCAGTTGACCGCTGCTGCGCCAGTCGGCCGCCTCCAGCGACGCGCCGAAGTCGAAGACGGACGCCTCGATGGTGAAGTCCGCCCCGCCCGTAGACAGGCCCATCGGCGTCGCCTTGAGCGTGACCGCCTCCACGGTCGCGTCCGCGGGGACAACCGCGCCCACGGTGTCGAAGTCGAACTCCACGAACCCTTGGTGCAGGCGGTAGAGCGGGCTGGTCGCCGCCTTGTTCTGGCCGACGTACATGAACTCGCCCGCCGTATCCACTTGGTCCACAGCCGCGCCGCCGTTCCGCGCCGTCGCGTAGCTGTCGCTCGCGCTCCGCAGCCGTCCGTCCATGGTCGGGAAGAGGCGCACGCGCACCGACGACGGTGGCCGCGTCTCGACCTTCACCGACAGCGTGCCGTCGTGGAACGGGTTGGGGTGAGAACTGGTCACGGGAGCGGCAGCCTCTTGGGCTGGAAGTCGATGAACGCGGCGAACGCCCTCAGGTGCTCGTTGGAGTAGGAGACGCGCCGGGAGCGCACGCACGAGTACGAGGTGGTCGCGCCCGACTCCCCGTATTCCAGCGTTTGCTCACCGGCCGCTATCTTGGCGTTGAGCGCCGCCACCTTGGCCTCTAGGTCCGCCAGGCTCGTGCCCTGGATGAGCAGCGGCACGTGCATGTCGATGAGGTGCGCTTCCGAGACGTTCACCTGCACCACGGTGCCGTCCGCTCCCGCCACCTCATCATAGGAAAGGTCCTCAGCGCCCGGGTCGAAGCCGGTCAGGAGGTGGTAGCCGGTCCCGTCGTTCAGGTCCAAGCCGCCGTACTTGCAGACCGTCCGCGCCACGTCTTATCGCCTCCGCGCCCGGTGCCGCGCCGCTGCGTCCGCCGAGCGCCTCACGTGCGGCGCGAGTGCGCTGCCGACCTCGCTAGCCATGCCGACCAGCGCCGTCCCGCCGGGAAGGTGGACGTGGTGGTGCTCGTGGATGACCGGGGCCGCGCCTGCGGCCCCGTAGCCGCCTGCGGCTAGGGGGGGAACCCTTCCGCCCAGCGGCGCGACCACCAGCGACGCCGTGACGCCGCCCATCGTGGCCGCGAGCGCCGGTCCCCGGTCCCCGATGCCGCGAATCAGGCCGTCCATGATGGCCTGGCCTGCCGGGCGGAGCAGAACGCGGTCGTAGTCGAGCGGTCCCTTGAGGTCGCGTATCCGCCCGGCGATGCCGGACACCTTGCCCCACAGCTCGCCGAGCTTGCCCGTGATGCCGTTGATGAGTCCTTGGATGAGCGAGCGGCCCGCGTCCACGAGCAGGCCGCCGAGGTTGCCGATAGCCGACCGAATCTTGCCGGGCAGGCTCCGCACGAAGCCGACCACGTGGGAGACGCCTGCCGATACTGCGCCCTTGAGCGCGTTCCACGCCGCCCGGGTGGCCGCCACGGCGAGGTTCCAGGCGAGGCGGAGCGCCGCCACGGCCAGCTTGCCGAGGCCCTTCACGATGGCCACGATTACCTGGGACGCGCCCTTGGCTATCTGCTTGATGCCGTCCCACGCTCCGGACCAGTCGCCGCGTATCAACGCGAGGACGGTCTTGATGATGCCGGCGATGATGTTCATCACGCCGCGTATCACGCCGAGGATAGCCTCGAACGTGGCCTTCACGGCATCCCAGAGCGGAGCCAGTATGGCCTTCACGGCGTCGCCGTGCTCGGCCCACCACGCGGACAGATGGTCGAGCGTCTTCTTGACCTCCCGCCCCAGCTCCTGGATATGCCCCCAGAGGTCGCGGAGCACGTCCATCAGCCCGGCGTCGACGAGCGCCTGCGCCAGCGTCTCAAACGCGCCGCGAATCACATCGAAGGACTCTCTCGCCGCGTCCATCACGCTGCCGAAGAACTCACGCATCTCGTCGCTCTTGAGAGCGCCGCCGAGCGCGTCCCCGAGACGTTCCGCGAGCGGCCCGACCTTCTCGGTGAGCCCGTCGATGAGCTTGATAGCGCCGCCGAACACGTCCTTGAAGATGGGGAAGACGCCTTGCAGCAGCGACGCGCCGAAGCGGCTCATGGCCGCCTTCACGTTGCGCAGCGCCCCCATCGTCGTATTGCCGGACTCCAGCGCGGCCCCGCCGAGGCCCTCTTCCATCGCCTTGGCAAACATCGGGAAGTCGACCTGCCCTCGGCTCACCATCTCGCGGACCTCGGCGGTCGTCTTGCCGAGCGTCTTGCCTAGCATCTGCAGGATGGGGACACCGCGCTCGTTGAGCTGATTGATGTTCTCGCCGGAGAGCTTTCCGGCCGAGGCGACCTTGTTGAAGACCATCCCCATGTCGGCCATCGGCACCTTCGCGATGGTGGCCGCGTCAGCGACCAGCTTGAGCGTGCTCTCCAGCTCCTTGCCCGGCTTGATGCCGGCCGCTACGGCGCTGCCCGCGATGGTAGCCGCCTCGTCCAGCCCGTAGGCGGTCCCCTTCACCGAGGCCAACGCGTTGTCCATGATGCCCTTGACCTCGCCCGCGCTGTGCCCCAGACCTTTCAGCGACGCCTCCGCATCCTCGATGGCGGCGAGCCGCTTGAAGCCCAGCGCCAGCGACGTGCCGACCGCCGCCGCGATAGCTGCGCCGCCCGTCTTCGCCAGCCCGGAGGCGATGCCCATCAGCTTGCCGCCCGCGTCCTTGAACCGTCCGCCGAGTCCGTTCATGTCGCGGTTGAGCGGACCGTCGTCCAGCCCCAGCGTGGCGACCAGCTCAGCTACCGTCAGCGCCACTACTTCTCACCTCGCTTGGGGAACCGCGCGAAGAACGCGGGCGCGTCCTTGGCCGTGAGCGGGCGCGGCTTGCCGCCGCCTCCGGAGAGGATGCGGAACACGGAGTCCGGGGACAGCCCGTAGACAAGCGTGCTGAAGCGCCGCCAGCTCATGCCGTCCCTCAGCGCCGCCGGGAGGTCGATTTGGTACTCGCGCCGGAAGTCCGCTTCGAGTGCCCGCCAGTGGCGGAGGATGGCTGCCCCGTCTTGGGGCGAGCCGCTTCCCCCGCCTCCTCGCCTCCCGTCTTGTACGCGGCAATGACGGCCTGCAGGAGTTGCGACATCGCGTCCACGCTCATGCCGCCGTCCAGCCACGCCTCCAGTACGTTGGCGGGCACCATCTCAGACAGGCAGCCCACCGTCTCGGAGAGCGACGGCTCGCGCTCGCCTTCGCCTTCCGCCTCCATCTGCAGGAGACGTAGGACCGGCTTGGCCGGGAGCGATGCGTACAGCGTCCAGTCACGGCCCAGGTAGCGGACCACTACCGGCGTCTCTTCGGCCTCGGCTAGCGCCGCGTCGAAGTCGATGAAGCGGTCAGCCATAGGTCACGCCCTCTCCGGAGCGCCGTAGACCTTCAGCTCCGCGCCCCACGTGGCCTTGTCCGAGCCGCCGAACGGCGTCACGGTCGCCCACGCCTTGAACTCCAGCACCTCAGCCCCGGAAGCGGCCGGAGACTCGATTTTGTACTCCAGCAGCGCCTCCGGCCCCATCGCATCCATGACGGCCTCGACGGCCGCCTGCCCGGGGTCGCGCTCGCCGGTGTCGGCGTCCTCGATGCGAGCGCCCTTCAAGGTCACGGTGTAGCCGCGCCCGATGGGTACCGGCTTGGCGAATCCGCCGTCGTCGGCGTCCATGAAGTCCACCTCGCGGCCGGACTCGGCCCAGGTGATGCCGTCCTCATCGAGCCCGAGAATCGGCGTCCACGTAGGGCTCTCTTCGGTGCCCGTGTTCACCGAGATATCGAAGTCCCGGGAGAGCACCTTGTCGTCGCTTGTCACAGTCATCGGTCAGCGTCCTTTCAGTCGCGGTGTTCCGTCTCTCGCCTGACGTGCAGGGCGAAGTTGAGGGTGAAGCGGTAGCGGTCCCGCTCGTCGCGCCCGAGGTTGAACGGTCCGGTCTGGAGCGAGGAGCAGACGCACAGCCGCACCTCGTCCTCGCCGCCCGGGTCGAGCGTCACGTAGCGCAGTCCCTGCAGCGCGTCGTAGATGGCCTGCGCCGTCGCCTGCGGCGTCTCCGGGTCCTCCGGTACGCCGCGCACCATGAGCTGCACGGTCGGCTCGTCCCAGCCGTAGGTCGCCGCCGGTCCTAGCGGGTTGCCGCCCGTCGAGAGGACCATCAGCGCCTCGTCCGGTGTGTCGGGCAGGTGCTCCAGGAATACGTCCCCGCTCGTGCCGGTAACGTCGTAGCGGACCAGCCCGGCCGCGTCCAAGTGCTTGGCCAGCGCCCGGGCAATCACAGCCGCCCTTTCACCTGAGAGCCGACCCAGCGCATGATGCGCGGCCCGTCTTCCTTCGCCGCCAGCTCCAGCCACTTGGCCCGCCGTCCCGGCGCGTGCCGCCAGCCCGTCTCCTCGTGCTGCCGCGCTGCGTAGGCCGAGGCTGCGCCGCCGTAGCCGACCTTGGCCACGAGGTCGGACGCCGTAGCCTGCTCGACGTTCCCAGAGTCAGACAGCACGCCCTCTTGGTAGGGCACCGTATTGTTGGCGACCCGCAGCAGCTCCGCCGCGCCGTCGTTCAGCGCCCCGGCAGCCGCCTCACGTATCTGGCGGAGCACCTTCTCGCGGTGGTCGCGCGCTATGCGGATAGAGGCCAGCTTGGTCACTTGTCGCTCCGTCCCAACGAGACGCGCAGCGCCTCCGGGCGCAGCAGTCCGTCCAGCACGTCCACGGCGACCACGCTGTACGTCCGTCCGGCGCACGTCACGCGGTCCCCGACCTTCACGGCCGCGTCCGGGCGCAGGTAGACCGTGGCCTCAGAGGCAATCACGGCGTCCTCGGTGACGCGCACCAGCCGTCGCGTGCGCTCGACGCGAGCCGGATAGGTAGCGGGAGCCTCGTAGACCGGTCCGGTCGCGCTCTCGCCGCTGTACGGCTCCACGGCGAGCGTCTGGCGGAGTAGCGCCGTAGGCATCACAGCAGCATCGCTTTCCGGAGGATGCGCAGCGCCTGCGGAGCAAGCACCGGAGGCCGCTTGCCGGAGACGCCGCCGATGCTCACGGTGGTGCCGGCCAGCCCGTCGATATCGTGTTCCTCGCCCGTCTCGGTCCAGAAGCGGACCTGAGCGCACGCCGCGTCACGCAGCGCCTCTGCCACCGCAGAGTCGGTCGGTACGCCGTCCTCGTCCACGAGGAACGGAGCCGTGACCGTATCGTCCAGCAGCTCAGACGCGCGGAGGAGCAGCCGCTCCGCGTCCGGCGGCGCAGCCAGCCCGCTCCACGTCCCGTACTCCCCTGCAGTCGCGTAGGGTGTCCAGCTCATGCGTCCTCGGCCTCCGGGGTATCCGGCGCGTCGAACGCGTCCGGGAAGTCCACAGGCGTCTCAACCGGCGTCTCGACGGGCGACGGCGCGGGCGCTTCGCGCTGCCGGTCGCGCACCGGCTCCAAGCGCCGCGAACGGCGCAACCAGATGGTCTTTCCGTCCGTGTGTGGCAGGTGGTAGTAGGGCACGCGGCTCACCTCTCTCCGTCCCTCGCCCCGACCGGCACGCGTTCGCGCCGGAAGATAGGCGGGTGGTCAACGCGCAGCCGTGGCGTCCCGGGTGCGCTCAGGTTCGCGGCCTCGCCCGTCCAGTCCACGTCCAGCGCCGAGGCGTGCTCGCCGATGAAGGTATGCGCCACCCGTGGCCGGCCAGCGGTGCGGCTGCGGTCGGTCCCGCCCCGCCCCTCCACGAGCGACGGTCCGTCGGCGTGGTCCACGAGCGACGGCCACGTGTACCAGATGCGGGAGCGGCGGACGAGGCTCCAGTACCGGCTGAGCCGCCGGTCGTAGTTGGGCACGCCCGCCAGTGAGTCGTAGTGGGCAATCATGTCGGGGATGGCGTCCGTCGGCACGACGACGAGCGGCCCCCAGTTGAGGGTATGCATAGTCAGCCACGAGATATGCGTGTGGCGGTGCTTGCGCAGCGCCTTGTCGATGAGCCTCCTGTACGGCAGCACGCGGCTCGCGTAGCCGCACAGCGGCACGTCGGCGGGGAGATAGTCCAGCGCCCGCTCCAGCCCCGCGCAGAGGTCGCGGCAGACCAGCACGTCGTCCTGGATGACGGCGTGGTAGTCAGCCTCCGGGTCGTAGGCCAGCATCGCCCGCCGCCCGGTGTCGTGGCGGTCGTTCCTCTCGTCCCACACAACGGGGCACTCGCGGTCCAGCGCGGAGAGAATCCGCTCGACGCTCGCCGCCCGCGCCGGGTGCGCCATCATCGCCACGGACAGCCTCATCGTGCCGCCTCCCGTTCGAACACCCAGAAGCCGATGGCCCGGTCCGGCCCCTCGTGCACGCAGCGCCAGCCCCGGGGAACGTCCGGCAGGAACTCGCGGTGGAGCACGTGCGCCTCCCCGGCCTCGTCGTGGTTGGAGGAATGGATGCAGACGACCGGAGCGGAGCCGAACAGCAGCTTGAGGTGCCGCCGGTAGAGCCGTTCCTCGGTCAGGTGGAAGAGCACGTCCAGCGAGAGCGCCAGCCCGGCCGGAGGCAGCTCGGGTGCGCGGATGCCGTCGAAGTAGACCCACGCCCGGCGCGGCAGGCGGACGCGCTCCCGGCAGATAGCCAGCGCCGCCGCCGATACGTCCAGCCCCACGTAGCGCCGCACCTTCAGCCGCGCGGCAATCTCGCCGTCGCCGCAGCCCCAGTCGATGATGCGGTTGACGCGGTAACGGTCCGTCAGGCGGTTGACGAACTTCGCCTTGCGCCGCGCCGCCGTCCCGCGCGAGCCTTCGCCGGAGCCGCGCCGCCCCGCGAGGTAACGCGACTCCCAGTACTCGATGGCAGTCCGGCTCACAGCGGTCGCCTCCGGAGCCGTCGCTGGTTGGCCCAGTGGTGGACGGCATACGCCTTGGGGAAGTCCTCGCTCGCACGGTGGAGCTGGTCACAGCGGTACGGGTAGAACAGCTCCTGGCCGAACACGGTCACGCCTTCGGGGTGTGCGCGGTACTGCGCGGTGAGGAAGTGCGGCCCGCTCACCTTGGACGGACGCCGCTTGCCCTTGCCGGCCAGCACGGACGCGGGCAGCGCCTCCACGAGACGGGCGAGGAACGGATGGCCCGGCACCGCACCCATGATGGCGTTGTTCACCACGTTGTCCTGCCGCTCCCACGCGGCGAAGCAGGAGACGCCCTCCAGCAGCTTGTCGAGCGGCATGCGTGGCTCGAAGTCGGTGTCCACCCAGACGCCGCCGAAGAGGTACAGCAGCTCGTAGCGCAGCACGTCCGCGCGGAGCTGGCCCGCGAAGCCCGGGCAGAGACGCCCCGCCGCGTCGTACAGCTCCCGGTTGCGAAGCACCGGAAGGTGCGCGTCAGTCCAGAGCCGGTATGCCCAGCCTGGGTGGAGCCGCCGCCAGCCCTCCGCGAACTCGCGGTACGCGGCGGGCAGAGGCGACCCCACCCAGAACTGGTGCAGGATGCGTGGAATCACGCGACACTGGAGCCTTACGAGCTGGTCCGGTTGGCGGCCGCGACGACGACGCCTTTGGGGCGCAGGAGCTTGGCCCCGTACAGGAGCAGACCGCGCACCACGTCCGCGAAGTGGTCCTGGCTACGCATCGCCTCCACCTCGTTGACCTGGGTCACGAGGCCGAGAGCGGACGGCGTGCCGCACCACACGAGATAGTCGTCCCCGCCGCTCGTGAGGACCGGGTTGGAGTTGGACTCGTACACGTCGAACCCCGCGCCCCGGCCGATGTGGCCGTTGAGCAGCGCGTCAGCCGCCGTCTGGCCAAGAGCCGGGTTCTTCACGAACTTGTCGTTGTTCAGGAGCTGCCCCGCGAACCACGGCGGCACGACGCACCAGCGGTCTGTGTCGGGGATGTCCTTCTCGGCGCAGGCGGTACGCAGCTCCAGCAGGAGGTCGTAGGCGTCGTCGCCGCTCCCCACGTTGACCGAGCCGAGGTCGTTGCCCGCGTCCACGGCGTCGTAGAGGTCCACGATATGCTCATCGACCGTCTTGGCGAAGCCGTACCCGGCGTTGCGGGTGGCCTCCCCCACGAGGTCGCCGGCCATCTGCCGCTTGTCCACGTCGTCGACCTCGAACGCGAAGTAGTGCGCCTGGTCGATGACGAGCGCCTGCTTGGTCGTTGCCAGCGTCTCCGGGGTGACGGTCGTGCTCCCCGGGGAGTACGCGCCCACGGACACGTCGCCCAGGGTGTTGATGTGGACGGTATCGCCTGCCTGCGAGACTTCGCCCTCGTAGTCTCGGCTGGCGAGGTCCGCGTAGACCAGCTTGCGCTCGAAGTTGAGCAGCAACTTGGCGGACCAGATTTCAGGAACGAAGTCGGCAACGCTCACGGTAGAGCCTCCCTGTACGGAGTGGATGATTCCGCTTATCGCCCGTCGGCGGCCCGTGGTAGGGGCAGCTTCCGCGCCTCACAGGTGAGGCTCCGTGTTTAGCGTCCCGTCGGACGTGCCCTAATGGTAGGCGAGGAACGGCCGGAAGAACGCGGGCATCATTCGCGGATACGGCCCTCGCGCAGCGCCGCGTCAATCTCTTCCTCGTGCTTGGCGTACTCACTCGGCTTCTTGGCCAGCTCCGCTATCTGCGCCCGGGTCCAGACGCGCTTGTCGCCCTCGCCGGCCTCCATGTCCGCGCCGGACCGCTTCGACGGAGCGCCGCCGAACAGCTCCGGGATATCGTCCTTGAGCGCCGCCACCGCCGATGCGACGGCCTTCGCGTCCGGGGTGCCGTCCTCCACGGTCACGGCGTCGAGGTCCAGCAGGCGCAGCACGCGGTCCAGCCGCTCCGGCTTGGCCCCGGCCGCAGCCGCCGCCACCCGCGCCTCGGCCGCAACGAGCGTACGGTCGGCCCGCGCCAGCGCCTCTGCGGCCTGCTTCACGGCGTCTTCCTTCTCTGCCTTCAACCGTTCCGTCTCGTCCATCTGCGCCCGCTTGGCGGCCTCATTCGCCTCTTCCTTGGCTCTCTGCGCCGCAGCCCGCTCCGCGCGGCGCACGCGCTCCGCCACCAGCTCATCGATGGCGGCCTGCTGCTCCGGCGTGAACTCCACCCGGCCCGTGCCCTGCTGCCGGTCCTCTTCCCGGCGCTCGTTTTGCTGCTGCCCGCCCTGTTGTTGCTGCTGTTCCTTGTCCACGTCTTCCGTCTCCTGTCCGTCAGATGGCCTTGCCTATCTGCTCGCGGTAGCGCAGGCGCGGCAGGTCGTGCTCGGCCACATGGCCGCGTAGCCGCCCCTGCCACTCCCGGACCTTGCGCCGCGCCTTGGCCGCGCTCACCTCGTCCATTGCCACAGCCTCCCGCGTCTTCCAGTAGCGGACGCCGCGCTCCAAGTGCCGTTGCTGCTGCTCCGCCGCGTAGCGGTCCGGGTCGCCTGCCTGGGTATCGTCCGTCCGGGTCAAGCCCTCCACGTAGGGCGCGAGCGTGTGGCGGCAGGACGGGTGGAACAGTCCGTCACGCTCGGCGTCCGCCAGCGTGGGGTAGCCCGGCGTCAACCCGTCGAGCGACAGCACTTCGCCCTCCCACGGGGTGCAGAGCGGACAGCTCCCCGGCGAGCCGGATACCGTCACGAGGTCACGACCCGATGCCCGCACCCCGTCCATGACGCCCTGCCGCTCGGCGTTGTGGATGGCGGTCCGGGTCGCCATCTCGGTGTAGCTGGCGAGGTTCCAGCGCCGCCCCGCCCGGTCCACGAAGCCGGTGACGCCGTGGCCGGCCAGCGCATCGAGCGCCGCCTGAGCTGCCTGCCGTCGCGTGAGGTCCCCGGCGAGCGCCTGCATGGTCGCCCGTCCGACCGCCTGGCGGTAGATGTCGTTCACGGCGCGGAGCACGTGCAGGTCCGTCTCCGCCAGCCGCCCCGCCAGCGCCCGCGCCAGCGCCCGGGTAGCGGCCTCGGAGTCCACCCGGGCCAGCGTCGTGGCGATGCGGCCCCGGAGGACGACCGCCCGCGCCGCGTTCGCGCCGCGCTCATGCGCCGCCGTGACGGCCGCCAGGGCCGCCCTGTCGCGCTTGGCATGCATGCCGCGCATCAGACGCCGCGCCGCCGCGCTCAGCGCCGCAGAAGCGGCCACAGCGACGCCCGCGCCGCGTTCCTGGTCGGCCAGCCAGCGCCGCACCTGCAGAGCGAGGTTCGCCAGCAGGGCCAGCTCCAGTCCGCGCGCCAGGCCGAGCAGGGTGTCGCGCTCGTCGGCCATCAGAAGGCGGGCTCGCTCACGGCGCGCCCGGAGTCCTCGCGGATGCGCTCGACCTCGGCGGCCAGCTTCTCGTCGTCCAGGTCCGGCTGGGCCCGCCGCACCGCCGTCTCGATGGACACCGCCTCGGCGGTCCGAAGCAGGGTCAGCGTCTGCGCCTGCTCCTGCGGCGTCTCGCGCGCCTTCGGCCACGCCAGCACCGGCGTCTCGACCACGGTCGGGTGCCCGAGCACCGCCCCGTCCACGGCGAGCAACGCGGCGCAGGCCTCTTTCATCGCCGGTGCCCAGTAGCGCCGCTTGCGCTCGATGGTCTGGAGCGTCTTGCCCTCGCGCAGGCGGAGCGCCGTACCGGAGTCCGCGCGGCCCTCGATACGCAGGCCGAACGTCTGCGGCGAGTAGCCCGCGCGAGACACGGCGGACTCCATCAGCCGCAGGACGGTCTGCTCGTGTTCCTCCGCCCGGATAGCGGGCTGGTGGACGACGATGCTCATCTCGCCCGGACTCATGCCGTCCAGCTCTGTGAACACCTCGGCGTCGGCGTTGAAGTAGCGCCCGCCGCCGCGCTCCGGACTGATGGTCTCCAAGGCGTCGTGCGGCACGAGGATGCGCGTCTTTGCGAGTCGCACGTCACGCGCCCACGAGCTGTACGCCTCGTCCAGAGCGTCCAGGAGGTCCTCAGCCCCGGCCACGTCCGCGCGACCGTAGGGCGAGCCCAGCGAGTCGGTGAGCGGTCGTATGTTGGGCACGTACCAGACCAACAGCGGCGGGACGCCCTCCGGCAACGAGACGACCGGCTCCAGTGCCGCTGTCGCCTCGTGTTCCTCCAGACCGTAGCGGGTCCCGACGTGCGTCTTGTCGCCCACGTACAGACCGTGCAGGATGACGCCCGGCTCGTACCGTTCGAGGTGTCGCCAGACGCCTTTACCCTTGGCGTCCAGCTCGCGCCAGAAGGTGACCGCCCGCAGCCGCCCGTAGCGGAACTCGGGAGCAGCGTGGTCGGCCGCCACCGTGGTCAGGAACGGCGCATCGGCCACTTCCGTGTCCCAGCTCACGCGCAGGAAGACGCCGCCGATAGCGGCGCAGACTTCCGCCGCCTCCAGCAAGACGTTGGCCAGCCCCGTCTCCGCCCCCAGCTCGTCGAGCCGCTGCTGAGCCCGGTCGCTCACCATGAGGTCCGGCATCTCGCCGAACAGCAGGTCAGCGGAGGTCTGGGCAATCTCCGCCGCGAGCGGGACGTGGACCGGCGGGGCTTGACGTGGTGCGCTCAGGGAGCGGTCGCGCTGCCTCCGCCAGAAGAACGGGAAGCGCGAGCGCCCGGCACTCGGCGGGGACGCGTCCGAGGCCAGCCGCGCCGGACTGCCGGAGTACCACGCCCGCCAGGTGTGGATGTCGGCCGGCATCGCGCCGTGCGGTGGCCAGAGTGCGTTGGGGTCGGTCGGTAGACTCATGCTGCGGCCTCCTGTTCGTCTCTGTCGGCCGCGACCCAGCGGCGGGTGTAACGGCGGGTGGTGAACACCAGATAGCGGAGCGCGTCGCAGTTATGCACGAGCACGCCGTTGGCGTAGAACTCGTGGGCGTCCGCGATGAGAAGGTTGTAGACGGGGACGCGCTCAGTCAGAGCGCGAACGGTAAGCACACGAAGCGGAGCACGTTCTGGTCGGCAGGTAGCGGTTAGTCCTGAAACTCTTGCCGCAGACGACACAGACCCGGGTCTCGTCATCGACCATGCTGGCACGCCGTGCCGCACTTCTGCAGTTGTTGGAACAGAACTTGGCCCAAGGCTGGAGCGATTCAAAGCGCCCGCCGCAGTGGCGGCAGACAAGACGTACCGGCTCGCGCTTCGCCATAGCCCTAGTAGCGTGTTCACGGTGCCAGGCGCGGCCCTCTTCGGAGCGATGCCATTCGGATGCGAGCGGCCTGATACGCGCGAGATGCGCCCGTGCTTCAGGCGTCTGCATACGGCGACTGGTCCTCTCGGCGTGGACGCGGCGGTGTTCCTCTTGCGAGAGACAGACGAGATTGGCCGACTCGTTGTTGAGCGGGTCGAAATCGGCATGGTGGATGACGCAGCCGTTCGGTATCCGGCCGTGTTCCGCCTTCCAGATTTCCTCATGCAGGCGGCCGACACCACGTGACTTATCAGCCTTACCGGGAGTGAAGTAAACGGCCTCGGCCCACGTGTGGGAGGTCGGGTAGCGCCTGAACCTGATTCCGTTGAACTCGATGACCTCGACCATGAGCGTAGTATATCACCATATCGCAGCGCATCTATACTCACCCAGCCCTTCCCCTCTACCCACACGGGATGGTCGGCGGTCCCGCTGAACCGGCGACCGTCGGAGAGGACGACTTCATGCACCTTAGCCGCAGCGCAAGTCATGACGCTCGCTCTGACCTCCCGCCAGCCGTCGCGCGTCATCGCCTTGTCGCCGGTCCTCACGCGCTCAATCGCTACTTGGCCGCGTGACGTGACAACCGGCGTCCCTGCGACGAAGCAGCCGTGGTCGTCGGCCTTGATAGGCGCGTCATCTCCCCGCGCCTGCGCTTTGGCATCCCAGAGGTAGCCGCTCAGCTCACGCAGCAGGTGCTCGCACGAGCGGTGGATGCGGAGCCGGTCCGCCGCCAGGAGGCTGGCCGTGTAGCGGATGCCGTCCAGCACGGCGTTGTCGGCGGAGCGCGGCGTCACCCAGCGGTCGCGGCGTAGCTGCTCGGTAAATGACACGGCGGACGGGTCCACGAAGGCGCGGTCCACGGGGACCGGAGCAGGCTTAGCATTGAGCCGGTAGGCTCCGTCCGCGCCGCTGCGCACCCACTCCCGCAGCCGCTCGGAGTACTCGGCGTCGGTGAGCTGCCTGCGTTTCTCGCCTGCGTCCCAACGCCACTCCCGGGCCACGTACAGGCGCTGGTCCGCCCCCAGCCCGGCCAGCAGCGCGTGCGTGACCGTGGCAGTACCGTAGTCAACAGCCAGCCACCAGCGCGTGATGGGCGGCAGCTCGTCGGTGCCGTGAATGTCCGGGTCGAGCATGTCGTAGACCGCGCCCTCGGCGGCCACCCACTCGCCGAGCACGAAGCGCCGGTACCAGAGTCCCGCGAACTCGCGCCGGATGCCCTCCACGTAGTCTTCCGGGAGGTAGGGGTTGTCCTCCAGGCGGAACGAGAAACGGGCTAAGTCCAGCTCGTCCGCGCGGTCCAGCCAGTCGCGCTTGAGCCAGTGCAGCGGCGCGTCCGGGTTGGTCGTGGCGAGCATCCGCGCGCCCTCCGCTGAGAGCCGCGAGCGGAGCATCGTCCAGAAGGACTCCGGGATGGTGGACGCCTCGTCGACGTATGCGCCGGTGAGCGTGATGCCGCGTATCTTCTCGGCTGCCCGCTCGTCGTTCGCGCCGACCACGTAGACGCGGCGGTTGTCGATGTAGAACTCCCGCGTGCCCCGGTTGTAGCGGCAGACGGCTCCGCCGAAGAGGTCCATCATCGGATAGATGATGTTGCGCGTCACCGAGTCCTGCGTCTTGCCGGCCAGCAGCAGGTTACCCGGGGGACCGTGCATCGCGAAGTCCACGAACGCGTGGTCGGCCCCGACGCTCTTGCCGCTCCGCACCGCGCCCTCGCAGACGACCATGCGGTGCCTATCCAGCGCCCACCACGCGGCCCGCTGCTTGTCCGTAAGCGCCTCGATGCTCACAGCGGCTCGCCCTTCTGCCGCCGCAGGTACTCTTCCGCCGCCGTGCGGCTGTTCTCGTCCCCGTCCGGACGGTCGCGCTGGCCGAGGTACTGCTTGCCCAGCCAGATGAGCATGGCGTCGGTGTTCTTCTGGAACTGCTTGCGCCGGATGCTGATGCGCCCCTTCTGCTGGCCGCGCTCCCACACGTCCCGGTATCGCTTCTGCCGCAGCTTGCGCGTAAACGTCTCCCGCGCGATATCGAAGTAGCCCGCCGCCTCCTCGTGCGTGCAGAGCATGGCGGCCAGCTTCTCCAGCGCCTCGAGGTCGATAGCTGCCGGCCTACGCCCCACGGGACGCCTCCGCAGGCTTGCCCCGGTGCCAGCCCGTCGTCTCTTCCAAGCGGAAGCGGTACGGGTTGGTGGCCGGAGGAACGTAGTCGCTGCGCTTGATGAGCGGCATCCGCTTGAAGCGGCTGTAATCCACGTGGTGATGCCAGCGCCCGAAGCGCCACACGACCCGCGCCACGTCCGGGTGCATGTCGGCCAGCATCTGGCTCTTGGGCAGCGTCCCCTCGTGGTCGTAAAACGCCTCGCTGTTGCCGCCCCGCAGCTTCTGGGTCGTCTCCTTCCACTGCTGGAAGGCGTTGAACTGGACCGTCTGCCAGCCCGCCTTGAGCATCCGCAGGCTGAGGTCGGTGTCCTCGTTGTAGCGCCCGCGCCAGCGGAAGGGCACGTCGTTACGGATGAGGTTGCACGAGTAAATCCGCGTCCCCACGGTGAACGGCGGGTGCGGGTTGCGGGAGGTCACGAACATCCAGTAGTTGGGTCCCGCCATCGCGATGTTCTCGTAGCGCAGGCAGAAGTCTTCCATCGCGTAGAAGCAGGTCCCGTCCCCGACCGGGATGCGCTGATTGCGGTGGAGGCGCGAGAAGAGCCTAATGTTGTCGTCCATCACCCAATGCCACGCGTGGCCCTCCGCGACGGAGTGGTCCCAGATGAAGTTGCGCGCCGGTCCCGGTCCCTTGCTCTTCTCATCACCGAGGTCGTCGAACGTGTCGTAGTCGCGCTGGTAGGTAGGGTCCAGCACCAGCAGCTTCTCGGGCGGGAAGTGCTCCGCGTACTCCGCGAGCTGCTGCTCTTCCACGACCAGCCGATAGGGCACGCCCATACGGTCCAAGGCTCGCGGGGTCAGCGCGATAGCCGCCCGGCTCTTGGACGGGATGTAGAGCGGGAAGCGGGGCGAGAACGCCATCAGCTCACGCCACCGCGTCTCCGTCTCCGTCCACGGCCACGTACTGATGATGCAGGCTGCTTCCCACGTGCCCGTCCGACTCCGGCCACCACAGCCAGCTCCGCTTCTCGCTGCCGATGAGCCGGAAGAACGCCTCGGCGTCCTCGTCGCTCTTGAAGTGGACGGTGACGTTGAAGACGGAACCCTTGTCGCCCTGCTCGAACTCGGGCATCGCCTCCCACTCCGCGTAGGGGTCTGTCTCCCCGGGAGCGCCGGAGCGGTAGGCCATCAGCTCCGCGGGTTCGAACCCGGTCAGCGCCAGGTCCAGGTCGAACTCCGCCAGCTCGTCCAGCTCGATGGGCAGGAGGGTCAAATCCCACGTCGTCTCTTGCGCGGTCCGGTTGTCCGCGAGGCGGTACGCCTTCACTTGCTCCGGCGAGAGGTCTGCGGCCACCAGGACGGGCACGCGCTCCAGGCCGAGCTGCTTCGCGGCGGCGAGCCGGGTATGGCCGGCGATGACCACTCCCTTGCCGTCCACGACGATGGGCTGCCGGAAGCCGAACTCCCGGATGGAGGCGGCGACCTTGGCGATAGCCGCCTCCGGGGCGAGTCGCGGGTTCTTCGTGTACGGGATGACCTCCGCGACAGGACGCCACTCCAGGACGGTGGCCGGGGTCTCGCGCTTTTTAGCGCTGTGAGCTTTTGCGGGCATGGCACCTCATTGTCGCTCGTGACCGGACCTAGGAACGCGGGCATCATTCGGCCCGCGGACGTAGACGTACCCGCCGGACTGCCCGACGCGGCCGCGGATGTGGTGCCCGTTTCGTCGTAGCGTCTCGATGCGGTCGTGTATGGCGTCCCGCGCCTCCCGCGAGGACGGACAGACCTTGCCCGCGCGGCGCAGCTCCAGAAGCGGCTGTACGAGCCGCCCGCGGCGTCTGCGGAGGACGCACAGCAGCCAGCTCTCGAACTCGGGGTCGGTGCGCGGGTCGTAAGGCGGGTGGGAGGTACAAGCGCCGGACGCGTTGTCCGGAGCCAAGGTCGCGCCGCAGACCGCACAGCGCCGTGATTTGCCGGGTACCGGGATGCCCATCACGGCCAGCCTAGGCTGGCCGGTCCGTGGAGTCTAAAACGCCCTAGTCAGCGAACATCGGCGGCGCGTCGATGCGCATCCCGTCCAGCAGGCTCAGGTCGGCTACTCCTCAGGCTCGCGGGAACTCCCCTCGGAAGTCTTTTCCGAGCCTAGAAGCGACAACTGCCCGGGTAGTACCTCCGGCGGGTGGTCCGGCTGCGGCAACAAACGCGGCAACAGTTGCCCCGTCTCTTCGTCGCGCCGTATCTCGACGCCGCCGAACCCGCGCATCGGCCGGTAGCGCCGTTCCCACTCCGTCACGACGTAGCCCGGCTGGCCGCGTTCACCGCGAGCGATGATGCCGTGGCGGGTGCCCAGGTGCCGCACCGCCAGCCCCACCGTCCACGAGTCGGCTGCGATGCCGTAGGCTGCCAACTCCAGAGCGAGGTTGACCGGCTCCCCGGGACAGAGCGCGTCGTTGATGAGCAGGATACCGGCCACCAGCCGCTCGATAGCGTCGGCTGCCGTCTCGGCAGCTGGCTCCGTTTCCGCCTTCCGGCGGCAGAGGGCGCATAGTCCGTCCCGGTCCGTGTTGTAGCGCGAGAGGACCGTACCGCAGCCGCCCGCGCAGACGGAACGGGTAGCGGCAGCTGTGGCAGTAGCCGGGGTCACGCAGCATCGCCTCCAGTCGTCGTCGTGTCGTTGTGCTCGCCCAGGACGGTGCGCAACTGCCGTCGTGGCCTCCCGGTCCTCGCGTAGTTCGCGAGCGCCACGAAGTCGTGCAGCGAGTCCACGAGATAGGTGTCCACGCCACAGCTCCGCCGCCGCTCCGCCGCCGCTATCTGGTCGAGCGAGCAGCGCCCGGCGCGGGAGTGCCGTGCCTTCGGCCTCTTGAACTCCACGAGGAGCGAGCGCCCACCCGCGTGCAGCACCGCGTCCGGGAAGCCTCTATCCTGCCCGGCTTTGTCGGCACGGTACTGGCCGGCCACTTCGAGCACCACGCTCATCGCCTCCGCCGCGCGGCGGCAGTCGGCCACCAGCTCCGCCTCCAACTCGTAGCCCTTCACAGGGTACGCCTCGGGTCACGGTCGTCGCGGCCGTTGATGGTGACCAGCGCCATGAGCAGCACGCCCGCCGCGCCGCCCGCCAGGACGCCGATGATGAACACGAGCAGGAACGTCAGCATGGCGGGGCGTCCACGTTCATGACTCCCTCCTCTCCCATCGGCTCGGCGTGAAGTGGCAGCGGTCGTGGTTCTTGGCCGGACGGAGGCAGGGGCAGGGTCAGGCGCAGGTTCGTCATGCCTCCACATCCATCCGCAACTGCGCCGCCGCTGCGTCGATGCGGCGGCGGGCAATCTCCACGTACTCGGCCTCGCGCTCGATGCCGATGAAGTCCCGGCCCTCCATCGCGCAGGCGACGCCGGTTGTGCCGCTGCCCGCGAACGGGTCCAGCACCACGTCACCGGGACGGGCCACGAGACGCACCAGCCAGCGCATGAGGGCGACGGGCTTGACGGTGGGATGGTGGTTGCGCGATGTGGGGTATTGGTTGCGCGGCGTCCCATCCCCGTTCCTGCTCAGGCCAGTGCCGGCGGCGAACGTCGTCTGGGCCGCCGCCATACCCTCGCACCCCTCGTTCCGCTCCGACCGCGACGCCTTCGCGCAGTAGAAGAAGCGGGACGCGCCGCCGGAGTCGGCGTACGTCACGTCGGCTGTGTCGCACTTGAACGTGCCATAGACGGATGCAGGCTTGTCGCTGGCCGCGTCCCTGTTCCGATTCACAGACACGCCGCCGCGCAGTCCAGCCGTCTGCTCATCCAGCATCGCCGCCGCCTCCTCATCCAGCACGAGGTTCGCGGGCCAGCGACCGGCGGGGGACGGCACGAAGCCCTCGGGCTTGTCAAATCCATAGGTGACGCCGCCGCCATTCCCACTGACTGTGCCGTTCGGATGCGACCTCGCGGCCATGAGGGCGAGGTCGGCTGCGTCTGTCCCTATCCGGCACTCCTCAATCCCCAGTTCCCGCATCGGCCCCGGCTTGCGGGCGAGGATGACCGGCTCCCACGCGGGCTTGAGACACGCCTTGCCCTTGGGGAATCCAGACCCGTACAGCCACATGAGCGTGTCGCGTATCTCGAACCCGGCGTCTTCAAGGGCGCAGGCGAGGCGGTGCCAGGTGCGGGTGCCACCGAAGGCGAGGAGGTAGTGGGAGGGCTTGAGGACGCGGAGGGCTTCGGTGGCCCATGCTTCGTGCCATTCCTGAGCCGGGGAGCCGCCCTTGTACGTAACCTTGGCGGCGAGGAACGGGTCAGTCGTGCGACCGCCAGCACCGTCGTTCTTGAATCCGCGTTCGGCTCGCGTGTCGCGCTTGTCAATGAGCTTGTCCCATTCCTTGCCCATGAACTCCAGCCCGTAGGGCGGGTCCGTCACCACGGCGTCCACCGACCCGGCCTCCATCCCGGCCATGACTTCCAGACAATCCCCGTGGTGGAGTGTGTAGGTCACTGATGCCTCCACGCTAAGCCCGCCTCGCTACGGAGGCCCCAGGCGGAGCGGCCGTCAAGCATGGGGCGGTCTTTCGCGGCGCGTCACGGTTCTCCAGTCCCATGCGGCGCAGTTCATCGGGGGTCATGAGGCTGCCCCTCCCCTCGTGAACGTGAAGTCGCTGTCACAGTCGAAGCACAGGCCCGGACCTCCGATGGTGCCGGCCGTGCGCAGTGAGCCGCAGCGCGGGCAGCTCCAGTCGTACAGGTCTCCGCTCGCGGCCTCTTCTTGGCAGCGCCGCAGCACCAGCGCGACCGGCGGCAAGTCCGTCTCCTCGCGGATGAGGCGGGAAACGGCAGCGAGCGCCGCCCCGGTGCTCACCCGCGCCTGAGCGAGCGCCGCCACGTACACGGCCTCACTCTCCCGCCCCCAGCTCCCGCGCGGCCATGCCGCCGCCAACATCTGAACGGCCTTCAGCAGCTCGCGTGGGTCCGCCGCCGAGCGCCTTGCGACCTCCGTTGCCATTGTCGTTCCCTCCGTTCAGGCCGAATGCCTCGGCCGCAGTCGTCATCACGTCCATCAGGCGACGGTCGCCGCGAGCGTCCATCGAGCCGTGCTGCTCCCCTTCCGCCCACTCGTACCAGCGGGCACGAGCGCCCTTGGGTGGCTTGGCCAGGAACGTACGGGCGTGCTGCATCTTGCAGTCGGTCGCGGTGCAGTGGTCGCGGTAGATTCGGGCGGCCGTCAGCAGGTCCGCCCGCTCCGCTCCCTTGTCCCTCCAGAAGCGGTACAGCCGTTCGGCGTCGGCCTTGCTCCCGATACGGCCGTACTCCGCCCACCACTCTGTGAAGTCGTCGTCGGTCACGTCGGGTTGCTTTGCCGATTCGGCAATCGCCGCATGTTCTTGACGACATTCGTCGTTATCGCGCTCGCCGGCGGGAGCTTCAGCTTCCGCCAACGCTCTTAAAGAACCGGACCGGACCGGACCGGACCGGACCGGACCGGACCGGGGACCGAGTACGGTGTCTGTACGGTGTCTGTACGGTGTCTGTACAGAATCTGTACGGACTTCCTTACCTGTCGGTACGGCATCCTCAACTACTCTGTAGGAGCACCGTCGCCAGCGCTTTCCGTCCGTCGAGACGCCTTCGGGACGTTCGCAGATGAGCCACGGCGGTAGCGGCAGGTCTGGCTGTTGTGGGTTACGCGGTAGCTCGTGCTTGTGGAACGAGCTGATGTAGAGGCAGCGCTTGCCCTCCGCCTCGTAGGGGATGAGCTTGCCGTCCGCGACCAGCTCGTCCCGCCACTGCGCCAGTACCTCCACGCTGATATCCGCGTCCAGCGGGGACGGCCAGAGCAGCACCTTCCACGTCAGCGGGTCATCCTCCAGGCACCCGGAGTCTTCCGCCAGCGCCCAGAGTCCGCTGTACGTGGTCCGCTTGTCGCGCGGCCATCGCAGCAGCTCGCCGTCGCTGAAGTAGTCGGCCTTGCGGATGCGGTTGCGGAGACGGGCCATCAGGTCTCGCCCTTGTCCAGCCAGCGCGTCGGCAGCCAGCACTTGCGACCCGCGTACTCCCTTAGCCGCTGGGGTTCCTTCGGCATCCGCACGAGCGATGCCATGCCGTTAGGCGAGCGGTCCAGGACTTCCACGGCGGTACCCTCCTCGCCGACCCAGACGCCGCCCGCGTTGCCGTTGATGGTGGCGGTGTCGAATCCAGCTCGCGTGAGTACTTCCGTCATGGGCTTTCCCTCCCGACCACTAACCCTCCGCAGAGACGGGTAGCAGCCTCGAAGTCGGCCAGCTCGTCGGCCGTCACTTCACGGGCACCGTCCGCCTCTGCGTAGTAGGGCACCAGCAGGTAGCCGGTGCCGTCGCGCTTCGCCTTGGAGACGTAGAACGGCCCATCCTCACGAGGGCGCATGATGACGCTCATCCCGACCACCCCGCCGCATCGTCCGTCAGCGCTCGGAGGGTCACGCCTCCGGCCGACTCCCACCACTCCACGAACGCCTGGGTGGGGAAGCGCTTGGTGCGGCCGGAGACGATGCACGGGACGTAGCGGCTCGCCGCCGCCCGGTCACCTTGACGCATGGCTGCGTCGTAGCGGATGCCGTGGTGGTAGACGGTCGACTCGGCTACGCCCATGACGTGAGCGACCTGCCACGCTGGGGTGAACGGCCAGTCCAACTGTTCGGCCAACGGGGCGCGAGGGTCGAAACCCTCGCGCCACGCGGCCCGCTTCGCTTCTATCTGCGGGGAGGCCATGAGTCACGACTCCCCAAAGGGGATTTCGTCGTCGTCCAGGGAGCCGTCGAGCACCTCGCCCGTCTCCGGGTCCACGTCCGGGTCCGGCGTAGAGTCCGCGCCGATGCGGTCGGCCACGCGGTCGGCAAGGTCGGACGGCTCACGCGGCGTCTCCGCCACGCCTGCCGCCACGCGGTCGTTGAACAGGGCATCGCTGTCGGCCTGTAGCGCCGCCGCCAGTCGCTCGGACTCCTTCGGGGCCAGCTTCAGAGCTTGGATGAGGACCGTCTTGGCTCCCATCGCGGCGTAGTCGCTCGTCCATGGCCCCACGACCACGCCGCCCTTGTTCGTCGGCGCGAAGCGGTCCCGGATGGCGTCCACGTCGGGACGGCGCATGACCTTCATCAGCTTGCCGCCGTTACGCAACCGCACCACGGCGTAGAAGGCCATTACGTCCTCGTCTCGGCGCTCGCCCTCCATGTCGGGGACGTGCTCGATGCGCGGGTCCGAGCCGAGCTGGTAGGTGAAGTGGTCGCCTCGGTAGACCGCCTCGGCCACGATGTCCGAGACTTCCCCGGAGCGGTACGCGAGCTGCGCAAGGCCCATATAGCCGGGCTGAAACTGCGCCTCCATGCTGCGCGTCTTCTTGGAGTAGCGGGGGATGAGGAAGCCTTCCCCGAACATCCCCGGGCGGAGTCCGGCCTGCGCCGCCTTGAGCAAAGCGCCCATGAACGACGGCACGGTGCACTTCTGAAGGTCGGGGTTCATCCGGACCTCCGTCAGCGCGATACGCATCATGGAGTCGGCGGAGATGTGCGCCGGGAGCGCCGCCGCCACCTGCCGCTTGAAGGACTCGGAGCTGAACACCTCCAGCACGCTCTGCGGCGTGCCGTTCCTTGCCGGAGCCTGTGCGTCGCGCGTAGCGACGGCCTGCGAGTCAGTCATTTGGTCTCCTTGGGAGTACCGAAGACGCGCGTCTCGGTCGTGCGGGAGAACTCGCCCGCGATGGCCGGGTACGCGTCCCGGAGTGCTTTCGTGTCAAGCGTGGTGCGGCGCTGCGTCTTCCAGGTCAGCAGGTAGCCGTCCACGAGCGCCTTCTCGTGCTCGCCCATGAGGGCGCAGAGCTGTTGCTTCGCCGACTCGGCCTCGCGCTTGGCGGAGTCCGCCGTGCCCTTGGCTTCGAGGTACGTCCGGAGCAGCCGCGCCGCCTCGGGGTCGTCCAGCGGTACGGCCGGGTCCGGGAGCGGGTCCCGGTAGAGGTCGCGCAGGACCGCCGCGTCTCCGTCCGAGCCGTTCGGCTGCGGCGGCTGACCGGTCAGAACGTGCCGCTCCCAGAACTCCCGCGCCGCCTCGATGCAGCGGCGCTGGATGCGCCGGTCCGGCCGGGTTGGGATGATGCGGAGCGCCCCGGGGTCGCCTATGTCTGCGGCCCCGTAGGACAGCGGCAGCTCGGTGACGGCCAGATACCACTGCTGCTGGATGTAGTACGCGGGAGGCAGGTCGCCCGTCTCCTCGTTCCAGTCCCGCCAGCCGTACTTGAACGCGGTCTTGGCCTCCAGGATGGCGACCGGCGTGCGCGGGTGCTCCGTGGTCGCCACCATGCGGTCCACCGACGCTCCCGCCGGGAATCCCCAGTCGGTGCGCACGACCGGCTTCGGCCGGTAGGTGACGAGCCCCGGCTTCGCCCGGGTGAACTCGTCCGCGATGAAGTCCTCCAGCGCCAGCCCGCGCCTCATGGCGAGGGAGCTGCCGTCTGTCTCCGGGACGGGGTTCGTCTTCTCGCGCCAGACCTGCAGCGGGCTGGACCAAGGCGAGATTCCGAGGATGGCGGCCACGTCGGTGCCGCCGATGTAGGTGCGCCGTCCCTCCAGGAACGCGCGGCGTTTGCGCTCTGCGACGGTGCTCATAGCCCCGCCGCCCAGAGCTGTGCATCTTCGCGCGCCTCGCGGACCATCTCGTCGTGCCCCAAGGGCTCGGCGTAGACCTCGCCGCAGTACGGGCAAGACCACGCCTGCGCTCCGTCGTCGTCCTGGACTTCCTGCGCGTCCTCGCCGTTCGCGTAGCAGTAGGGGCAGTAACATCTGTCGTCTGGCGTCGTCGTCTTCCAAGCGTCGTAGCTGCTCATGAGACCACCGCCCAGATGCCCCATATCAGCAGCGCGGCCAAGCCGATGCCGGCCAGCGTGAAGGGGAGGGCGAGAAGGTGGTAGAGCAGCGCCTCGCGCCGCTTAGGCGAGGCTACGACGTTGCGCCCCGCCGTTTTGCTGCTACCATACGCGTACAGCGACGGGGTTCCTGTAGTGGGTTTGGTGGACACTTCATCCTCCTGTGTGCGGGTTTCCTCTCACTGCGTTAGTCCGTCTCTCTACCTCCTGCCCTAGCTGTTACTACGTCGTAGTCTATACTAGAGTGCCCTCTCGGGGTTGTCCAGTGTCGTTGCGAGAAAATTATCCAGGGAGTCGCGGAGGATACGCCTTGGGCCGCCCGGTGTGCGGTGTCCCTGGAGGACTCCGGCGTCGAAGAGCCGGGCGATGGTCTTGTAGCTGAGGGGATGGCCGGCGGCCGTGGCGTAGGCGGCCGCCCGGGTAGTGGTCAGGTAGTCTTCGCGCCTAGGTCTGCCTCGGCCGCGCTTCGTCATATC
>Ga0209719_1001354_pt1 | contig 30272 bp, 23 predicted proteins | sample AD_JPNAS2_MetaG_FD_184421 | JGI IMG/M metagenome (GOLD analysis project Ga0209719, IMG submission 184421) | Active sludge microbial communities of municipal wastewater-treating anaerobic digesters from Japan - AD_JPNAS2_MetaG (SPAdes) (version 2) | ecosystem: Engineered > Bioreactor > Anaerobic...
CAAAATTATAAATACCGAAAAATATCTAAAAAAAATCGCTTAAAAATCAAAATAATATTGTATTTTTGAAAAAAAATATTAAAAATTAGGGTTATTGGACAGACTGCCGTTGGCGGTCAGCTTAAAAGACAGTACAGACAAAAAGATATAAAATACTCTAAGAATGATTCGAAATTTTTTATTCCATCGTGTTAATCCAGAAAGAGACAAACTTTGGGACCCAATGAGCGTTGACCTTTTTGACAAATGTATTCGCTACATTTCTAAAAAATATAACGTGATACAATTTGAAGAACTTGCTTTCTCTAATGATTACAAGAAAAATCATAAAAGGAAATTAGCGACAATTATGTTTGATGATGGCTATAAAGACAATATTGATTTTGCGGCACCAATTTTGAAAAAATATGATATTAAAGCATCATTTTATGTAGTAACCGAATGTATTGACAAAAATATTCCAACGTGGACACATATTTTAGAGCATTTGTTTCAGTTCACATCAGTTGTAAATATTGATATGAGTTTTAATTTTTTACCACAAGAATTAAGAATTTTTAAATTAAGTAGCCACGAAGAACGACTAAATTATGTAGGTAAATTGAAACCGTTTTTAAAAACACTTTCGCACGATAACAGACAAATGGTTTTAAATAGAGTAATTGAAGTATACAATGACATTGAATTTCCAAAGTTAATGATGAATTGGGATGATTTACGAAAATTGAGAGAAGAAGGTCATTACATTGGTTCGCATACTGTTACACATTGTATGCTTGGTACTATGGATAACGAAAATGATATTATTTCAGAATTAACATTATCGGGGAAACGTATTCAAGAAGAATTGGGATATTTTCCATTAACAATTTCTTACCCTGTTGGTAGTTTCAATAAAACAACAAAAGACCTTTCACAAAAGGTGGGTTATAAAATTGGATTAGCAGTAAAGCAAAACGTTCATAATCCATACAAGGAAGACTTGTACGAAGTTTCAAGAATTGAACTATATAATGAACCTTGGTGGAAAACTCGTTTGAGAATAACAAATACATTAGAAAATATAAAATCATTTATTCGATACAGATGAAAATCATTTTATGGATTGGTAATGAACCCAATCAAAAAGCCTTAGCAAATAAATTGCACGCAGTTTTTCCCATTACAGCAATTGTTACTGAAACACGCCAGTCAAAAAGGAAACTCACAATTTGGCTGATTATAGAAAAAATAATTGAAAAATTATTTCTTTCTTCTATTGGGAAAGCGTGGTGGGGTATGCTCAAATATTATGAAGAAAAATATCCGAAATATCCTAATACAGAAATTTTAGACGTTGAAAATATTAACTCTGAATCTGTATTTGATTTTACGAACAATTACAAGCCCGATTTAATTATGGTTTCAGGAACACGCATTATAAAGGAAAAAATGTTATCAATAAATCCTTCAATCGGCATCTTAAATCTACATACAGGTCTCTCACCATACGTTAAAGGTGGACCGAATTGTACAAATTGGTGTATTGCTAATCAAGACTTCCATTTAATTGGCAACACAATTATGTGGATAGACAAAGGAATTGACACGGGAAATATTTTGACAACGGAATTTACATTAATCAATGGTAATGAAAACTTATCAGAATTACACTTAAAAGTTATGGAACACGCTCATAATTTATACATAAGTGCAGTAAAATTTCTTGTAAAGGGAAAGAGACAAAGCGTTAAACAATCCGACATAGCTGATGGAGTAACTTTTTATACAAAACAATGGAATTTAAAACAAAAATTTAAATTAGTGAAAAATTTTTCGCAATTAAAAAAACAATTTGACAAGGAAGACATAATTATTAAACGAAAAGACATTAAAACAATTGAAATATAACTAACATAAAAAGCCGAACCGCCAACAAAGGTTATATGCAATAAGGGCTTCAGTGGTAATTCAAGCATTCTGCACCGCTCAAACTTCGGTGTAGGTGGACAGGAAAGTAGCCCGCAAACCCTTACTGCATATAGCCTAACCCGTTATAATTGCGAAAGGAAACACCAATCACTTGATTATCAAACACCTGAAAAATTATTTAAAAAAATTGTGTAAAACACTTGAAAGTTTCAAAAAAATCTTTAACTTTGAAAAATAAAATATTAACAAATTAAAAAAACTGTCCTAATAAAAGGGGACACTTAAAACATAATGCTTAAAAATTTGTATATTAATAAAATAGAAAAAATAAATTTAATAATAACACTTTAAAACTAAATAAAAATGATAAAATTAAAACAACTACCTTACGAAATGAACGCACTAGAACCATATATAAGTGCAAAGACTGTTGAGTTTCATTACACAAAACACCATCAAGGTTATGTGAATAATTTGAATAATTTAATTGAAGGCACTGAGTTTGCCGGCAAAGATTTAGAAGAAATTATAAAAACTTCTGAAGGTCCAATATTTAATAATGCTGCTCAAGTTTGGAATCATACTTTTTACTGGGAAGGCTTTTCGGCTGATCCACAAAAAGAACCAAAAGGAAAACTTGCAGAATTAATAAATGCTAAATGGGGCTCTTTTGAGAAATTTAAAGAAGAATTTACAAAAACCGCAACAGGTTTATTTGGCTCGGCATGGGCTTGGTTAGTTATTGACCCAAAAGGTGAACTAAAAATTGTAGGAACTTCAAATGCTGCTACACCGCTAACCACAAACGATAAAGCCTTGCTAACAGCAGACGTTTGGGAACATGCTTATTATCTAGATTATCAAAATCTTAGAGCAACTTATTTAAAAAGTTTTTGGGAATTAGTAGATTGGAAAAAAGTTGAAGCAAGAATGTAAAAGTTTGTGGCGGGCAATTATTTTGACCCGCTCAGCTTTTTAATTTCATTTAATTTATTTAGAGCTTCTAAGGGAGTAAGACTGTCAATGTCAATTCCTTGAAGCTCTTTCTTTATTTGGGAAAGTACTGGGTCGTCTAATTGGAAAAAACTTAGCTGATAACCTTCGCGACTAGTAGCAATTTTTTCTACAGGCTTGTTTAAATTTACACCTTTGTTCATTTCTTTAGATTTGCCTTCAAGTTGTTCTAAGATTTTTTTTGCTCTATATACCACAGACTTTGGCATACCAGCCATTTGAGCAACATGAATTCCAAAACTATGTTCACTGCCACCTTCTTTAAGTTTTCTTAAAAAGATTACCTTATCTTTTGATTCTTGAACTGAAACGTTGAAATTTTTAATACGCTTAAAAGATTTTTCCATCTCGTTTAGTTCGTGATAGTGAGTAGCAAATAAAGTTTTTGCTTTTGCTGTAGGATGTTCGTGAATATATTCTGCAATAGCCCAAGCAATGCTTATCCCATCATAAGTTGATGTGCCTCTACCAAGTTCGTCTAAAAGTATTAAACTTTTTGGAGATAAATTATTCATAATGCTTGCAGCTTCGAGCATTTCGACCATAAAAGTTGATTCGCCCATAGAAATATTATCAGAAGCACCAACTCGAGTAAAAATCTTATCAACAATTCCAATTTCGGCTGAACTTGCAGGCACGTAAGAACCAATTTGTGCCATAATGCAAATCAAAGCTGTTTGACGCAAAAGTGCAGATTTACCAGACATGTTAGGACCGGTAATCATCATTATTTGAGTAGTTTTGTCGTCGAGATAAACATCGTTTGGAACATATTCTTCACCAAAATCAAGCATTTTTTCAATAACTGGATGTCGTCCATCTTTTATATCTAAAACATTGGATTCGTTGAGCTTTGGTTTGCAATAATTATTTTGAATTGCGGTAACGGCGTAAGAATGTAAACAATCAATTTCTGCAATTATGCCAGCAGTTTTTTGAATTAAACCAACATATTCGCCAGCAAAAAGAACTAAATCATTAAAAATTTGGTTTTCTATGGACTGAATTCTTTCTTCAGCACCCATAATTTTTTCTTCGTAAAGTTTTAATTCTTCATTAATATATCTTTCTGCCGAAACTAAAGTTTGTTTTCTTACCCATTCTTCAGGAACTTTATCTTTATGGGTATTTCTGACTTCGAAAAAGTAACCGAAGACATTGTTAAAACCAATTTTTAAAGAAGTAATACCTGTTCGTTCGGCTTCGCTTTTTTCTAAATTTTCTAAATATTCTTTACCACCCGATGCTAAGGATCTTAACTCATCTAATTCGTTTGAAACACCTTGAGCAATAACATTTCCACGATTTAGCAAAGCAGGACATTCGGGATTAATTTCAAGAGAGATTTTTTTCACTAATTCATCGCATAGTTCAATGTTTTCGCCTAAATTTTGAATTATTTTGTTGTCAGAATTTTTAAACATTTCTGCTATTGGTTGTATAGCGACTAATGAATTTCGTAGCGACAGCAATTCTCTTGGATTAACTCTTAAAACCGCAATCTTTGAGGATAATCTTTCAATATCAGAAATTTGGTGTAATTGTTCTTTTAATTTTGTGAAAAAATCAGGATTATTTATAAAAAATTCTACAACATCAAGTCTTCTATTGATAGCATCTAAATTTTTTAAAGGTAAGCTAAGCCATCTTTTTATTAAACGTCCACCCATTGGACTTAGAGTGTTGTCAAGAATTTCGATTAGGCTTTTACCTTCTTCGTTACTACTTCCAAAAAGCTCTAAGTTTCTAATGGTAAACTTATCCAACCAAACGTAATTGCTTTCGTCAATTCGCGAAATACTTGCAATATGTTCGCGTGCTGTGTGATGTGTAAAATCGAGATATTCGATAATAGCACCTGCGGCAATTATGGCAGATTCTAAATTTGAAATTCCAAAACCTTTTAAATTTGCAGTTCCAAATTGTTTATTTAGTTTTTCTTTAGCGTGTTCAATGGTAAAAACCCAGTCATCAAAACCAAAGTCTTTGAAATTTCCTGAAAAATTTTCTTCGAATTTTTTCTTCTTATTTTTTTCATAAATTACTTCTTTAGGTTTAAAACTTTGAAGCAATTTATCAATATAGTTTGCTTGTCCTTGAGCTACAAAAAATTCTCCAGTAGAAATATCAAGAAAAGCAATGCCTATAAATTGTTTTCCGATATAAATTGAAGCTAAAAAATTATTTTCTTTTCTTTCTAAAACATTGTCATTTAGTGAAAGTCCGGGAGTTACGAGTTCTGTAATTCCGCGTTTGACAATAGTTTTTGCCATTTTTGGGTCTTCTAACTGTTCGCATATTGCAACTCTTTGTCCGGCTCTTACTAATTTTGGCAAATAATTATCCAAAGCATGATGTGGAAAACCTGCTAAATCAATATGACTAGCTGTGCCATTAGCTCTTTTTGTTAAAGTAATATCAAGAATAGAACTTGTTTTAATGGCATCTTCTTCAAAAGTTTCATAAAAATCGCCTACCCTAAATAGTAAAATAGCATCAGGGTGTTTTGCTTTTATGCTGTAATATTGCTTCATTAAAGGAGTTTCGGCACTCTTCTTCATAAAATAATCTTCAAAAATAATTGCGTAAAGATACAAAATTAAAATGTTAATTTTACAGTTCTTAATACTTTGTTGAAAACTTAATTAATGATAAAGAGTTTTTAGTTGTGAGTTTTTAGTTTTTAGTTGTGAGTTTTTAAAAACTTCACATTGATAAAATTTCTTTAGAGCAGAGTTTGTCTATACTTGCTTCGCAGAGTTCGCTTCGCTCACTCTTATTAGTTTTTAGTGTTGAGTTTTTAGTTTTTAGTATGAAGATAATTGAGAATTAAGAATTATTTGCTCGCTTTGCTCGCTCGGGTTTAGCTTCGCTGAGCTCGTCCTGCGGACTTCGGTTGCAATCCGAGTGCTTGGTAGTTTTACACTCGGATTACAAATCCGAGCGAGCGGGTAAGTGGCAGGGTTCAACTAAGCTAAATCCAGCAAAGCATAAGAAAAAAGGCTGTTTTAAAAGTAAAAACAGCCTTTTTATAATTATTTATAACTATATTTTATCTTAAGCACCCTTGGTTAGCATTATATATACTATCCATTATTGCTTGTTGATTCATTGCCCTTGTCGCAGTTGTTTTTGCACTATCTACCAACTCTTCATGTCCAATCAAATATTCTGGGTAATTAACATATAATTTTATAGAGTTTATAACACTTAATAATGAATCATCTCTTGGTAAGCAATAATCATACACCCCTTTAAACCCTTCTATTTCATCAAAGCATCTTGGCAAATAAATTTGCAAACAAACTACTCTGGATTCAAAATAATTATCAGAAGCTAAAGCATAGTCTAATTGTATTTGGTAGCATGAGTCATAGTTTGGGCAATCGGGGTTTGTGGGGTCATTGCAGGGCTCAACATAATTTGGGCAGTCAGGATTTGTGGAATCTGTACATGGTGCAACGTAGTTAGGACAGTCGGGGTTTGTGGGGTCGTCACAGTCTTTATCGCAAGATATTGTTATAATAATTGGTGCAAAAATCAATAATGCTAATATAAGCAATGCTTTGTTTTTTGAGTTTGATAATAATTTTTTCATAGTTTTAGTACTTTTTGTAATACCCATAATGAGCTGATTTTTATTATTTTCTGTTACAAATTTAGTAAGTTATTTTAATTGTGATTGTGCAAAAAAAAACAGAGGTTTTTTTAAGTTTTTAGTTTTTAGTGTTGAGTTTTTAGTATGAAGATAATTAAGAATTAAGAATGAATAATTAAGAATTATATGCTCGCTTTGCTCGCTTGGGGTTGCTTCGCAGAGTTCGCAAGCTCACTCTTATTAGTTTTTAGTGTTGAGTTTTTAGTAAAATTTGTAAAAAGTTAAAACAATTCAGTTAAAAGTTAAAAGTGGTTTTTTGCTTGGCATTCCTTTATGATCTTTTTACTTTATAAACTTTTAACTGAATACGCGTCAGCCACTTTTAACTTTACCTTCGGTGAGCTCGCAAGCTCGGTTCAACTTTTAACTTTTAACTGAATACGCGTCAGCCACTTTACCTTCGGTGAGCTCGTAAACTCGGTTCGACTTTTAACACTTCAACTACGTTCAGTGCATCGCTTTTAACTTTTAACTGAGTGTAGCAGTTTGACATTTATGAAACACCGTAATTCAAAACAACAATTTTTAGTGTGCAATAAAAAAAAGAGAATTAATATTTTATATATTCGATTTAAAAATATAACTTTGCACACTTTAAATTTGAAAAAAAATATTTTAGTAAGAATTATTTTATTATTATGGCAAAGAGAAATAAAAAAGCTGCAGAAAAAGATGGTTTTAAATCAGTAGAATCTGCATTTAGTCGTGCAGAAAATTTTATTCAAACTAATCAAAAAGCATTTATATATGGCTTAGCAGGAGTGTTGGTTGTTGTTTTAGGTATAATTGGATACTTTAAGCTAATACGCGAACCTCATGTAAAAGAAGCTTACTCTGTTTCGTTTATGGCAGAAAGATATTTTGTACAAGATTCTTTTAATTTGGCTTTAAACGGCGATGGCGACAATCTTGGATTTATTGATATTGTTGACGAATACAATAATACTCCTATGGGAAATGCTGCTAAATATTATGCAGGTGTTTGTTTTATGAGACTAAAAGATTTTGAATCTGCTATAGAATATTTAGAAAAATTCAAATCAAAAGATCCTATGGTTGGAGCATTAGCAAAAAGCCTTATCGGAGATGCAAATTTAGAATTAGGAAATATTGATGCAGCTCTAGATAATTATCTAAAAGCTATTGAACAGGCTGATAATGAGCTGTTGTCGCCTATGCTTTTAATGAAAGCAGGAAGAACTTATGAATTGCAAAAAGATTATGCAAAAGCTCTTGAAATTTATAAAAGAATAGAAACTGAATATTACGGAACAACCGAGCATAGAAATATTGAAAAATATATTAAAAGATGCGAAATGAACTTGTAAAAAGTTCAAAATATTTTGTTCTCTTTATCGCTTTACACTCTATTTTTATAAAATAAAAAAATTATGGCTAGTTCACTAAAAAATTTATCTCAATATTCAGAACAAGGAATTGCAAAAAACACTAAGAAAATTCCTTTAAAAATTGGTATTGCTGTTTCTGAATGGAATCAAGAAGTTACTGCTTCGCTCGCTAAAGGAGCAATTGAAACTTTAAAAAAATATGGTTTTAAAGATAAAGATATAATACTTAAATCTGCACCAGGAAGTTTTGAATTGCCTTTGCTTGCACAATACTTAGCAGTAGAGGCTGATGTAGATGCTGTAATATGTTTGGGCTGTGTAATTCAAGGCGAAACTCGACATTTTGATTATGTATGTTCGGGAGTTACACAAGGAATTATGCAAGTGAGTTTGGAATATAATATTCCAGTTGCTTTTGGAGTATTAACTACAGATACTCTGCAACAAGCTTTAGATAGAGCTGGAGGAAAGCATGGAAATAAAGGGGTTGAAGCTGCTATTGCTGCTCTAAAAATGTTGCAAATAAAATTAGATTTTGAAGAAGAAGATGAATTAAGGTTTCAAGAAATGAACAGATCTTTTTTTGAATAATAAAACCAAAATATTAATTTCAATATTAAACATTGCTTTAATATTTACTTTGTTTTCGTGTTCATTTTCAAAAGAATGGATAGAAGCTGAAGTAACTTATACAAACCACGAAACAGAAAATCTTTTAGTTAGACCTCAAAATTTTTCTTACTATACTTACATAAAAAGCAAAAAAACTATTGATGAAAAAACAAAAGTATTAATTCCTGAAAATGTTTATAAAATTAAAGGAAAAGATTTTGCTTATGTTGCAATGTTTTTCGATGAGGCTAACTATGGAATGGAGTCTTGGAGTTTTGGAAAAGTTTTTGCAGGCGATAATATTATGTTAGTTGAAACCAAATATCAAGCTAAAACTTGTGCATGCAATACTTCGGGTAAGTTTTTTAAAGATTATTTTTTAGTTTATGGAAATTATTTTTTAAAAATAAAAACTTATAAAAAAACTAATATATGCGACAAGCAAGAAATTTATTCTTTTTTAGACACATACTACAAAAATAGTTACAATAAGGAATTTAATAATATCGAGGATTTAACTAAGTTGATAAGAGATATTAACAATTAATATTTTTAAACCACACAACATCAACAAGATAGATTTTGTGATTTTTAAAATTGTTAATAAGTTAAAAAAAACTAAGTTGTAAATCTTCGTAATTATCTTAATTTGTAGTATTTTTGAGCTTTTAAAATTAATTGATTAAATGGGAAAAATTATTGTTTTAGCCAACCAAAAGGGTGGGGTAGGAAAAACTACTACAGCTATAAATTTAGCTGCAAGTTTAGCGGTGTTAGAATATAAAGTTTTGGTTGTAGATGCTGACCCTCAGGCAAATGCAACATCGGGCTTAGGGTTTGATGTTAGACATATAAAAACTGGTCTGTACGAAACCTTAATAAAAGATGAAGACCCTCGTGGCTTAATTTTATCTTGTAATATCCCTGGGCTATTTTTGCTTCCCAGTCATATCGACTTAGTTGGTGCCGAAATCGAAATGTTGGATTTACCTAATAGAGAAAAAATTCTAAAGCATGTTTTAGAAAAAGTTAAAGACGATTACGACTTTATTTTGATAGACTGTTCGCCTTCTTTAGGACTTATTGTTGTAAATGCACTTACAGCAGCAGATTCTGTACTTATTCCTGTGCAATGCGAATACTTTGCTTTAGAAGGACTTAGCAAACTACTAAATACTATTAGGATAATTCAAGAACATTTGAATCCAGATTTAGATATTGAAGGTTTTGTAATGACTATGTATGATTCTCGCTTAAGATTATCTGACCAAATTTATGAAGAAGTTAGAAAACATTTTGATACTATGGTTTTTGAAACAGTAATACATAGAAATGTGAAACTTGGCGAAGCTCCTAGTTTTGGACAAACAATTTTTGATTATGATGTAACATCTAAAGGAGCAACAAATTATCTAAATCTTGCTAGAGAATTGCTACAGAGAAACAATATGACAAAAATTAAAAACGAAGAAAAAATTCTTGAATAATATGGCAAAGAAAAATGCTTTAGGACGTGGTTTAAACGCTTTAATTGAAAGTAGCGATTATGAAAATTTGAATAAAACGCGTGAACCTAACGAAATAAAAATAGATTTAATAGAAGCAAATCCTTTTCAACCTCGCAGTAATTTTGATGAAGAAGCATTGCAAGAACTTGCAGATTCTATCAAAGAACTTGGAGTTATTCAACCAATTACTGTTAGAGCTTTAGAAAATGGAAAATACCAACTTATTTCCGGAGAAAGAAGATTAAGAGCAGCTAAACTTGTTGGATTAAAAAAAATTCCAGCATATATACGAAGTACAGATGACCAAGGAATGTTAGAAATGGCATTGGTAGAAAATATCCAACGCGAAGACTTAAATGCTATTGAAGTTGCAATTTCTTACCAAAGGCTAATGGACGAATGTAATTTAACTCAAGATATGCTAAGCCAAAGAGTTGGTAAAAAACGCTCTACTGTCGCTAATTATACAAGACTTTTAAATTTACCAGCAAAAATTCAGCTTGGAATAAAAGAAGATAAAATTAGCATGGGACACGCGAGGGCTTTGTTGGCAGTTAAAGATACTGACACACAACTAATGGTTTATGACCAAATCTTAAAATATGATTTTTCTGTTAGAAAAGTAGAAGAGATTGTTAAAGAACTTTCAAACGAAGAAAAAGTAAAAGAACCAGCAAAACCAAAGAAGACACCAAAAACAACAGAAGATTATTTACAACTACAAAAACATTTGTCATCTTGTTTTGCAGCAGACGTAGAGTTTAAACGTTCTGCAAAAGGTAGTGGCAAAATTGTTATCCCTTTTAAAAATGATTATGATTTAGAAAGAATCATTGCTTTACTTGACAAATTAAATGTTTAGGTTTTGAATTGTAAAACTTTCATATATATAGTTTTTATATTATTCTTTTTCCCTAATTTAATATTTGCACAAAATATTGAAGCAAATAAATCAAAACCTAAACATTCGCCTCGAAAAGCAAGTATAATGTCGGCTTGTTTACCAGGATTAGGGCAGGCATACAATAAAAAATATTGGAAAATTCCTATAGTTTATGCAGGAATAGGTGGTTTTGGATATTTGGCAATCAACAATCAAGTTCAATTTAATAAATATAAAAACGCCTACAAACTTTTAGAAAACGGACAGCCTAATGATTATCCAGATTTTAATCAAGAAGCATTAGTGCATATGATGGATGGATATAGAAAAAAAAGAGATTTGTGCATTTTGGGAACAGTAGCGTTTTATGTGCTTCAAATTGTTGACGCAAGTGTTGATGCAAACCTCTTTGATTTTGATGTTGACGATAATTTAAGTGTGAGTATAAAACCTCAACTTCAATCAGATTTTACTAGTTCTACAATAATACCAGGTCTGTCTTGTTCTATAAATATAAAGTAATGAAGAAAGTACTGTCAATATTATTAATTCTGTTAAGCTTGGCAAGTTTTGCACAACAAGACGAAGATACTGTTTTTCAGCATAGAAAAAATGACGGTTATTCTATGGCAGACCATTTAGATAGCTTACTTGCTTCGTGGTATTATTACACAGGACGAGATACTATTGCTTATTTATCCTTAACAGAAAGACATACTCATCACTATTTAGACATTCCAGATTCAATTTTTGAAAAAAGAATTAGAAAAATTGTTACACCAATTGAATTAACTTACAATAAAAATGTTCAAAAATATTTGGATAAATATGTAAAAAAAGGAAAATGGATAGCACCAAAATTTCTTGGACTTTCCTTGCAATATTTTTCTCTTTTTGAAGAAAAACTTGATGCTTATGATATACCTCTTGAACTGAAATATTTACCAATTATTGAATCTGCTTTAAATCCAAAGGCAAAGTCGCGTGCTGGTGCGGTTGGACTTTGGCAGTTTATGTACAAAACAGGTCTTGGAATGGGTTTAGAAATAAATTCTTATGTTGACGAAAGAATGGACCCAGAAAAATCAACAGACGCAGCGTGTAGATATTTAAAAAGCCTGCATGCAATGTATGATAATTGGACTTTAGCTCTTGCGGCTTATAACGCAGGACCAGGAACAATTAACAATGCAATTAGGCGTTCGGGCGGAAAGACAAATTATTGGGAACTTTATCCATATTTGCCTAACGAAACCAGAAATTATGTGCCAGGATTTACAGCAATAGTTTATTTATTTACTTATGCCGATAAACATGGATATAAGCCAGAATATATCGAATTTATAGAAGATTTTGATACTGTTATGGTAAGAAAAGAATTGCATTTTGCTCAACTAGATTCTGTTTTAGGTATTTCTGTTGGCGAGTCAAGAGAATTAAATCCGCAATATAAATTAGATATTATTCCTGCAAAAAATAAGGAATATCCATTAAAAATTCGGCGAAAATATTTAAGCAAATTTATGGAATTAGAAGATTCCATATACAATTTTATGGATACTCTTTTCTTTAATCCTAAAACTCCAGTTGTTATTTCAGATAAATATGTTGAAACTATTGTCCCTGCAACTCAACCAGAAGGAACTGTAGCTTTACAATACACAGTAAAATCAGGAGATGCTGTAGGTTTAATTTCTTCTTGGTATGGCATAAGTATAAATCAGCTAAAAGCATGGAATGGACTTGCAAGCAACAATATTAGAGTTGGGCAAGTTTTAAAAATTTATGTGCCAGCAGCTTTAGAGACTAAGTATAAAATTGTAAATAGCTTGACTTTTGAAGAAAAACAAAGAATGGCAGGAGTAAATACTTCGAGTACTCCAGTAAAAGAAGAACCTATCGACCCAGCATGGGAATATTATACTGTAAAATCTGGCGACACTCCTTATGGAATTTCTTTAAAATATCCAGGAGTTAGTGTAGATGATATTATGAAAAATAATAATATTACAAATGCTTCTGGCTTGAGAATAGGACAAAAATTAAAAATTAGAAAAAAATAAAACAATCAAAATATGAGAAATATAGCAGTTTTAGCAGGTGGATATACTTCCGAAAGGCAGATAAGTTTAAATTCTGGAAAACAGGTTTTAGAAAGCCTAGACAAAACTTTGTACAATGCTTATTTGGTAGAGGTTAATGTTGACGGACTGTTTTGTATTGATAAAGACAAAAAATATCAGGTGAACTTAAATGATTTTTCATGCACATTGCCTGAAAAAACTGTAAAATTTGATTTTGCATATATTGTTATTCATGGTTCACCAGGCGAAAATGGAAAAATTCAAGGATATTTAGATGTTTTAAATATTCCATATTCTTCTTGTTCGGTTTATGCGTCTGTAATAACTTTTAACAAGTTAGCAAGTAAAAAACTTTTAGAAAACACAGGCGTTCATTTGGCAAAATCAATGCGAATAGAACAGGGTATGAGTTTTTGCTTAGACGAACTTGTTGAAGAAATTGGTTTACCATGTTTTGTAAAACCAAATACATCAGGTTCAAGCTATGGTATAACAAAAGTTTATGAAAAAGACAAGCTTATAGATGCAATAAACCATGCAGCAGAAGAAGATAACACTATTATTGTTGAAGAATTTATCAAAGGTGTTGAAGTTTCTTGTGGTGTTTTTAAAACAAAAAATCAAGAAATAGTATTCCCAGTTACTGAAATTTCAACAAAAAACGATTATTTTGATACAGAAGCTAAATATCAACCAGGATTAACTGACGAAATCACACCAGCACGCATTAGCGATGAGGAAACAAAATCTGTGCAAGCATTTACATCACTAATTTATGATATTTTAGAATTAAGCGGAATAGTTAGAATAGATTATATTATTAAAGATAAAAAACCATATTTTCTTGAAGTAAATTCAATTCCTGGAATGTCGGCAGAAAGCATTATCCCAAAACAAATTAGAGCTATAAATAAAACTGTTACAGAAATTTTAAGTTTAGTAATCGAAAGTAAGTTTGAGGATTAAATTATAAATATCCATCATGGTATCTCATAACTAAAATTTCAATATCATAATCTTTACCGGCGGCATCGTATTCGCGTTTAAGGTTATTCCCAAACAATACAGCAAAAGTTTGCCAGAAAAACGCATTAACATTACCTTTTAGTTCTTTAATAATTTCATAAGCGGTACTTCCACTTTCTCTATTTAGTAATTTAACCATTAAAACTCCTTGAGAAAGAGTAAATCGAGAGAGAATTGGTCTGTAATATTTCATTAATTGTTTTTCTCTTAGTTTTACATAAACCTCTCTGTTTTTTTCGTTTGGAAAATTTTTTAAAGAATCTTCAATATTGTTGTAAGTTGCAGATAATTCTAAAACATAAGGGTAAACTTTTTTGAAATTGTTAACCAATTTGTCGTATTTTCTTCTTTCCCTAGCATTTTTAAAAACTTTTTGAGGATAAATATTAACTTGTGGAAATACATATAAAGGGTCTGAGATTTGTTTTGCAATACTGTCAACATTAAGTTCTTTATGATAATACTGAGGTTTGCCTTTGTCTTGAGCATTTGCTTCAACTAAACTTATTCCTAAAATTATAAGAAATAAAGCTATAAATTTTATTTTCATGACAATAATTTTTTAATGTTTAATAGTTGATATTCAATTTTCATACCAAATATTTTTATAGAGCAAAATCTCTTTAAAAATGATTTTTTAAATAAAAAACAAACTTATTGATTATTTTATTGTTTTAAAAAATAAAAACTATTAAATTTGCCTTAAAATCTTTATGTATGAAAAACGAAATAAAATCCATAGAAGTATTATTTAATTCGCCAGATTCAGTTTTCTCAAAATTGGTAAAAGCAGATAAAGAATATTTACTTGCAAATACTGAATATCGAGTATATAAAAAAAATGAAATAGTATTTTCAGAAAATACAAAGCCTACAGGTTTGTTATGTCTTTCAGAGGGAAAGGTAAAGATATATAAAGAAGGTGCTGGCGGTAGAGATCAGATTATAAGATTATCGCGTCCTGGTGGATTTATTGGATATAGAGCTTTGTTTGCCGAGCAAAATTATTCTGCTTCTGCTGCAGCAATAGAAAATTCAGTAGCTTTTATAATTGAGAAAAAAGCGTTGTTTTCTGTTATGAAAAGAGACCCAAATTTAACTTTCGGAATTTTAAAATCTCTTGCAACAGAACTTGGAGTATCTAATATGAGAACTGTGTCTTTAACTCAAAAACATATTAGAGGACGATTGGCAGAGTCTTTATTGTTTTTAATAGATACTTATGGATATTACGATGACGGAACAACAATAAAAGCTCTACTTTCAAGAGAAGATTTGGCAAACCTTAGTAATATGACTACAAGCAATGCAATAAGAACACTTTCTTCTTTTGCTCAAGAAAAAGTTATTGCTTTAGACGGAAGAAAAATTAAGGTTTTAGACCTTCAAGAGTTAGAGAAAATATCAGATATGGGCTAAAAAATAGTTTTAAGCCTAAAACTAAAAATTGATAATAAAAAACATTATTTTTTGAGTGATATATCCCGATAATTTCGAACAAAAAATCGGTTTCGATAAAATAAAACAAATGATTTCGCAAGAATGCAAAGGCGAAGTTGCTAAATTATTGGTCGAAGACTTAAAGTTCAGTAAAAATTTTGAACATATTAACACCCTATTGAACGAAACCGACGAAATGATGAGTATTTGCATGCTAAAGGATAATTATCCTGCACAAAATTATCCTGAAATTGGACTTGCTATTAATAAATTAAAAATTGAAGGCACAAGTTTGCAATTATTCGAAATTATCAATATTAGACAAGTTCTTGAGCAAGCTAAAGCATTAAAGCATTTTTTCAAACTTGACGAAAAAAATCAATATCCATTTTTAAATAAAATTGTAAATCAAATAAGCTTTCCAAACTATTTATATGATAGAATTAATAGTGTGGTTTCTAAAAATGGAACAATAAAAGATTCTGCATCTCAAAATTTGAAAGAGATAAGAAAAAGTTTGAATGACACTCAAACCAATATTACTAAAAAGTTAAACAATGTATTGGCTGTATTTAAAAAAGAAGCTTGGGTAAGCAAAGATTTGTCGGCAACTTATGTAAATGGACGTTTGGTTTTACCAATAGAAACTATTCATAAACGAAAAATTAAAGGTTTAATTCACGATGAGTCGGCAAGTGGGAAGACATCTTATATAGAGCCACAGGAAGTAGTTGAGCTAAATAATACTTTGCGAGAACTTGAAATTGCAGAAAACAGAGAAATCCAAAAAATCTTATTTGAGCTTACTGATGATTTCAAACCTTATCGCGAAGAGTTGCTTACATTATATGAAAATATTGCATATTTAGATTTTGTTTGGGCAAAGGCAAAGTTTTCGCTTAGAATAGAAGCTATAGTGCCAAAAATAGATAAAGATCCAGTTTTAGATTTACATAAAGCAAAACATCCACTTTTATTGTTAAATTTTAAAAAAGAAAAAAAGGAAGTTGTTCCTAGCAGTTTTTATTTGAATTCCGAAAATAGAATTTTATTAATATCGGGACCAAATGCAGGAGGGAAAAGTGTTTGTCTTAAAGCTACGGCACTATTGACTTATATGAATCAGTGTGGCTTGCCAACATCTGTTGGTGGTAATACAGTTTTGGGAATTTTTGATAAAATTTTTCTCGATATTGGCGACCAGCAATCTATAGAAAACGACTTGAGCACATATAGTTCTCATTTGTTGAATATGAAATATTTTTTAAAAAATTCTGACAGTAGAACTCTTATTTTAATTGATGAATTTGGTTCAGGAACCGACCCAATATTAGGTGGAACTTTAGCCGAAGCAATTCTTGAAGAACTGAACACTAAAAATGTTTTTGGACTAATAACAACTCATTATTCTAATTTAAAAATTTTTGCTTCAAACACTCCGGGAATATTTAATGGTGCAATGCTTATAGACCAAAACAAAATGGAACCTACTTTTATTTTAGAAACAGGAATTCCAGGAAGTTCTTATGCTATCGAAATTGCAAGCAGAATAGGTTTAGACCAAAAAATTATTGAAAATACTAAACTTAAAGCAGGAGACGAGCAAATTAATATTGATAAATTCCTAAGAAGATTGATTAGGGATAAAAAATATTGGGAGAAAAAACGTCAAAAAATTAGAATACAAGAAAAAAAGATTGAAGAATTAGTTGAGAAAAACATTGAGGAATTAGAAAAATTAAAAACTAGTAGAAGACAAATTTTAGATTCTGCAAAAAAACAGTCTGAGCAAATGCTTGCTGATGTGAATAGGCAAATTGAAAACACTATCAGACAAATAAAGGAATCAAATGCAGATAAGGAAGTTAGCAAAAAAGCTCGACAAGAAATAGAAGAATTTAAAGAAGATTTTAAAAATTCATTATCAAACGACCAAGATGAAATAGAGAAAAAATATAATCATTATAAAAAGAAGCAAAAAGAAATTGAAGCTAAAAAAGCACAAACTCAAAAAACTAAGCCAGAAATCATTAAGATAGATGAGAATAAAATTAATATTGGTAGTAAAGTTAGAATAAAAGGTCAGGAAGTTATTGGCGAAGTTATTGATTTGGGCGAAAAAAATGCTGTTGTAAGTTTTGGGAATATGTATTCGAGTATAGCTTTTGAGAAGTTGGAAAAAGTTAGCGAAACACTTTACAAGCAACAAAATCGCTCGGCTTCTAATTTGCATTTTAATTATAATGAAAAAGTTTTAAATTTCAAACCTTATATTGATGTTAGAGGTGATAGAGTAGAAGAGTGTCTTAAAAAAATTTCTAACTTAATTGATGAGGCAGTTATGTTGAGTTTTAAAGAAATTAAAATTTTACATGGACGAGGAAATGGAATTTTAAGACAATATATACGTGATTATTTAAGAACCTTACCCGAAGTTGAAAGTTTTCATAACGAAGACATTAGGTTTGGTGGTGATGGAATAACTATAGTAAAACTTAGATAAATGATTGATATTGAGGACATAATAGTTCATTATGATATTTTTAAAGAATGTTTTTGTTGCGATTTAGAAAAATGTAAAGGAATTTGCTGTGTAGAAGGCGATTCAGGTGCGCCCATAGAAGTTGAAGAAGAGATTAAGATAAAGCAAATCTTACCTATTATAATAAATGAGCTTACTGATGAGGCAAAAAAAACTATAGGAGAGCATGGTGTTTCTATGGTTGATGAAGATGGAGATTTAACAACAAGCATTTGTGGAGACACAGGACCTTGTGTATTTATTCAAACCGATGAAAACGGCATAGCTTATTGTGTAATTGAAAAATATTGGGAAAAAGGTGTTATAGACTTTAGAAAACCTATTTCTTGTCATTTGTATCCTTTGCGAATTAGCAAATACAGCACTTTTGAAGCCTTGAACTATCATATGTGGGATATTTGTAAAGATGCTAGAGTTTTAGGAAAAAAATTTAATTTAAAGATTTTCCAATTTTTAAAAGAACCACTTATAAGGAAGTACGGAGAAGAATGGTACGAAGATTTATTAGTTGCAGCAAAACACTTTGAGGAAGAAAATAAAGAATAATTTGTTTTTTACTTGTAAAATGTTTTCAAGTTTCATAATTTTGCACTCGATAATAATTTTTCGGTCCGTAGCTCAGTAGGTAGAGCACGTGACTCTTAATCATGGGGTCGGGAGTTCGATCCTCCCCGGACCGACAAAAAAAAGAGCTGTCTTATTTTTGAGACAGCTCTTTTCATCTATCCATTTACAAAAATTAGTTATCTTCCAACAAACATTCCAAATTTCACCTTAGTTCCTGATTGGGTATAAACATAATGTCTGCCGTTAAAATCTTTAAAAAATTCTGGCATTATTCTAAATTTCTTGTTCTTTTTTGAAAACAAGTAATCTCCATGCATTTTACCATCTGAAAATATAGAAATTGCTACAGATACTCCTTTTCTGCTGGGAGAAGCAAGTTCTTTAATTTCATTTCCATTTAGCTGAGAGCTTTGTAGAAGTTTAACATTTTTAGCATTGTCGTTATAGAAAACAAATATTTTTTCTCCAATAGCAAACGAAGCGATAGAGGAGAACTGACCTAAATCGTTGTAGCTATATTGTGTTTTAGGAATTCTTGTCATCCATTCCATATTATTTTCAGGACTACAATAAGCAACTAAAACATCATTAAAGCGATAATAGTCATTATATATAATTTCTTTAGTTCCAGGTACAATTATTGAGTCAACCCAATGGTTTTGATGTTCGGCAATAACAGCTGAGCCTCCGTTAGATAAATGTAAAACATCTATTAATTTATAGTTGTAAAGTTCTGAATAATTTTTTGCTAAATGAGGAGCTCTAAATTCAGGAACTTCTGTTTTTGAAAAAACATAATCTGCTTTTTTGCTATCACCAGTTACAAAAGTTTCTGTTGTTGGATTGTATTTTTGATGGAAAATACCTTCATAATCTGTTTTTCCTTTTCTTACCATAAATCCAAAAATGTCAATATTTTCTTCTTCGTCAACACCTATTATAGCATCAACTAAAATATTCTTTTTGCCTTTAATATCAACGTCTTTAACAGTGCCTGCCTTAACATTGAAATACAAAAGTTTGTAATCATAAATAATAGTTTTCATTCTTTTGAGTTGTCGTGGATCTGGACTAACTCTAGCAAGCATATATACATTTCCAGAATTAGCAATTTTTATTTGTTCTATTTCAAAAGCTTGATTTACCAAAGGTAATTTTACAATATTATTGTAAATTTCTCTCATGTCTGGATCATAAACTTTAAAGAAGAAAGGTTCTTCGTTGTAAGTTTGAAAAGGACGATGGTAATAAACAAAAATATTTTGTTGATTATCCATTAATTCTACATGAAAATCAACGCTCATATTTTGATTTGTAAGTTTTCCTATGGCAGTTGCTTCTCCAATAACTTGTCCTGTTCGGTTTACGTGTTGAATGTATAATGTTTTTTCTTTTTTAAGATTGTCAATTACTTGAAAAAACAAAATAAGTTTGCTGTCAAGATAAAACATCTCAACATACTCTGCTTGTATGCCACCTAACATAGGTAAAATAAGTTGATTAGTGTTTTCTCTACTCATAGAAGTGTTGTTGAAAAAGTCGAGATGTAAAGCATCTTTTTCATCAATTCTTAGAGCATAAAACCCATCAGAATCAGCTCCAATAAGTCTAACATACTCGTTCATAGTAGGTAAAACAATTTCTTTATCATACCCAAAAATGGTAGAAACCTGTGCATTAGTAAGCTTGCCGAAAGCTATAAGTGCTAAAAGTATAAGAACAATTTTTTTCATAATCTTTAGTTTTACAGAGTGCTAATATAGATATTTTTATTTAATTACGAAAATTTTTATTTTTATTTGCAAGTTGTCCGCAGGCAGCACTAATGTCCTTGCCTTTAGATTTTCGCAAAGTTACAATAAGATTTTTATTTTCAACAAAATTAATGAAATCTTCTGTATTTTTTTTGCTAGAAGCTGTAAATTTGCTCTCAGAACTTGGATTATATTCTATTAAATTAATTTTACAAGGACTAATTTTTGTAAAATCTGTTAGTTTTTTTGCATCTTCTAATGAATCATTTAAGCCTCCAAGCAACAAATATTCGTATGTTATTCGTTTTTTTGTTTTTTGATGATAATATGAAATTGCATTTTTTAGAGTATCTAAATCATATTTTTTGTTAATTGGCATTATTAAATTACGTTTTTCATTATCAGCAGAATGTAAAGATATTGATAAATTGATTTTTAAATTATCATCAGCCATTTTTTTAATTCCTTGAGCTTCTCCTGCAGTAGAAAGCGTAATTCTTTGAGGCGAAAAATGCAGTGAGTTTTCATGGCTTATCTGAGTTAAAGCCTTTATGGTATTTTCATAGTTTAAAAGCGGTTCGCCCATGCCCATAACAACAATATTTGAAAGTTTTCTATTAAATATTTGTTCACTCATTTTATTTAACTGAAAAATTTGCTCAAATATTTCACTAACACTTAAATTTCTTTTAAAACCAAGTTTTCCAGTTGCACAAAAACTACAATTTAAAGGACAGCCAACTTGAGTGGAAATACAAGCAGTAATTCTATCTTTATTTGGAATTAAAACGCCTTCAAAATTATGATTGTCAGCTGTTTGGAATAAAAATTTAACTGTTTTGTCTTTACTTTGTTGTTTGAAAATAATTTCTAAAAAATCGATGAAAAATTTTTCGTCTAAAAAATCTCTAAAAGCTTTGGGTAAATTAGTCATGTCTTCAAAATTTGAAGCAGATTTGTACCACAACCATTCATAAACTTGATTTGCTCTAAACTTAGGTTCTCCTAATTTTGCAAAATCAGCAATCAGTTGTTCGTGGTTTAAGGCTCTTATGTTTATTTTTGAAGACATGTAAAATAAAGATTTATAAAAATATATACATCAAAATCTTAAATATAATACAAAATTAATAAATGTTTTTGTACTTGCTAAGTTTTAAGGGAAAATTTTGTATTTTGAAATTTTCCCTCAACACTCAACAATTCATAGAGCTACAATCGAAATATTTCTATACTTTAAATACCTTCTTTTGTTCCTTTTGTGTCTTTTGTGGTTTAAAACTCAACACTAAAAACTCTTTAAATCCGAAATCCGAAATCCGAAATCTCAAATCCAAAATTCTTAATTCTTAATTAATTACCAGTTCGTCTCCCTGAAATTCCACTTTTATTTTCTTAGAGTCGCTAGTTCCGCTGATAATAAACTTAGCAATTTGATTTTCTAATTCTTTTTGAATAAATCTTTTAACTGGTCTAGCTCCGTATTGTGGGTCGTAAGATAGTTTTGCAATAGTTTTAATAGAGTCTTCAGAAATTTCAAGCTCATATCCTGCTTCTGTTAGTTTGTTTTCTAGTTTCGACAATTGAAGTTTTACTATTTCATAAATTTGCTCTAAACTTAGAGGAGTAAACATAATTATTTCGTCGATTCTATTTAAAAATTCTGGTCTAACATGAGCTTTCAAGGCTTCTAAAACTTGAGCTTCGGTTTCTTTATAATTTTCGTTTCCTGATTTAATTTGCTCTTGAATAAATTGAGAACCAATATTGGAAGTCATAATTATAATAGTGTTTTTAAAATTCACCGTTCTACCTTTGTTGTCGGTAAGTCGCCCATCATCAAGAACTTGTAGCAAAATGTTAAAAACATCGGGATGAGCTTTTTCAATTTCGTCTAATAAAACCACAGAATAAGGTTTACGTCTAACTGCTTCTGTTAGTTGTCCGCCTTCATCGTAACCTACATATCCAGGAGGTGCTCCAACTAAACGTGAAACGCTATGTTTTTCTTGATATTCGCTCATGTCGATTCTTGTCATCATAGATTCGTCATCGAACATAAATTCAGCTAGAGCTTTTGCAAGTTCTGTTTTTCCAACACCTGTTGAGCCAAGAAAAATAAAAGAACCAATAGGTTTTCCTGCATCTTGCAGTCCTGCACGTGAGCGACGAACAGCATCGGCTACAGCAGTAATTGCCTCTTCTTGACCTATTACTCTTTTATGCAATTCTTCTTCTAAATTCATTAGCTTTTCTCTTTCGCTCAAAACCATTTTGCTAACTGGAATACCAGTCCATTTGCAAACAACTTCGGCAATGTCTTCAGCACCAACAACTTCGTCAACCAAAGCATGTTCGCCTTGTAATTCTTCTAACTTGGTTTTAAGTTTTTCAATATTTTGTTGGCTTTCTGTAATTTTTCCATATCTAAATTCAGCAACTTTTCCGTAATCGCCACTGCGTTCAGCTTGCTCTGCTTGAATTTTATAATTTTCAATATTTTGCTTTTCGACTTGAATTTTATCTATTAAAGATTTTTCTTCTTGCCATTTTGCAGTTAATACATTACGTTCTTCGTTTAAATCAGATAATTGTGTCGCAATTTCTTCTAGCTTTTTGGTATCGTTTTCACGTTTTATGGCTTCTTTTTCAATTTCTAATTGTTGAATTTTACGATTTAAAACATCAATTTCTTCGGGAACGGAATTTACTTCCAATCTAAGTTTTGAAGCCGCTTCATCAATTAAGTCAATGGCTTTATCTGGCAAAAATCTTTCGGTAATATATCTGTGCGATAATTCAACTGCTGCAACAATAGCCTCGTCTAAAATTCTAACTTTATGATGGTTTTCATATCTTTCTTTTAATCCGCGAAGAATAGAAACCGAGCTAGGAATGTCGGGTTCATCAATCATAACAGTTTGAAATCTTCTTTCCAAAGCTTTATCTTTTTCAAAATATTTTTGATATTCGTTTAAAGTTGTTGCACCAATTGCTTTCAATTCACCACGAGCAAGTGCAGGCTTTAGAATGTTTGCAGCATCCATTGCTCCTTGAGTTTGTCCAGCACCAACCAAAGTGTGAATTTCGTCGATAAATAAAATAATTTCGCCATCGGCTGCAACAACTTCTTTAATTACAGACTTTAGTCTTTCTTCAAATTCGCCTTGATATTTTGCTCCAGCAATTAGCAAACCCATGTCTAAAGAAAATACCTTTTTAGACTTTAAATTATCTGGAACATCACCTTTAAGTATTCTGTATGCTAAACCTTCGGCAATGGCAGTTTTTCCAACGCCGGGTTCACCAATTAATAAAGGATTATTTTTAGTACGTCTCGACAAAATTTGCAAAACTCTTCTAATTTCATCGTCTCTACCAATTACTGGGTCTAATTTTCCTTGCTGAGCTCTTTCTATTAAATTTACAGCATAACGATTTAGAGCATCATAACTGTCTTCAGCCGATTGTGAGTTTACTTTTGAACCAGCTCTTAAATCAGAAATTGCTTTCTTTAAAAAATCTTTTTTCACACCAGCATCACGCATCATTTGACCGATAATATCTTTAGATTCGGATAAAGCCAAAATTAAATGCTCAATAGAAATAAACTTATCGCCCATTTCAATTTTATGCTTGTTTGCAAGGTTAAAAATATCTTGAGTGTTGGAGGCTAGATAAACTTCGCCACCTTCAACTTTTGGATAAGAGTTTACAATACTTAACACTGCCGACTCAAAATTGTGCTTATCTATTTCTAATTTAGACAAAATAATAGAGAAAATATTGTTATCATCATCACTTAATAAAGCAAGTAAAAGATGACCGGGTTCGATAGCCTGATTTTTATTCTCTTTTGCTTTTATTATTGAAGTCTGAATTAGAGACTGTGCTTTTATTGTATAATCATTTAAATTCATAATATTATTGTTTTAAAAATTTTCAATATTAATTCTTCAATTTATGAACCAAACAGCACAATGCGACAAAACGACACATTTTTCTTTAGTATTTACGACAATTTGACAGGCGAGGGTTATGAGATAAATAATAGGTGTAAAAATTTCATAAAAAACCTGAATTTTAGCAACCAAAAAGCAATTTTTGAGTCTAAAAAGAAGTTAAAATGATGGCAATAGATTAATAAATTAAAAAAAACGAATAATTTTGATGTATTTTAAAGTATTTTCAAATAGATTTATTAACTTTGTCAAATTAATATAATTGTAAAAACTTTATTATAGCCTTATGAGAAAGATACTCTCAACATTTACAATAATTCTTACGCTTGGTTTTTTTAATTATATATTTGCACAAGATAACTGTGGAGCTGCAGTAGCAATTCCTTTAGAAGTATATGGTTCTTGTGGTGATATGTTTTTTACCAACGTTAATTTTGCCGAAGCAACAACTTCGACAGATGCTCCCGCACCAACTTGTGGTGGTTTTGCTACTACGACTGAGGATATGTGGTACAGTTTTGAAGTGCCAGCTGGTGTTACCGAATTAGCTTTTCATGCATTTAATTCACCTCCGCCAATACCAATGATGGGACCTCCAGCTTGTGCTCCTGGAATGGCTGTTTATAGAGGTACTTGTGGCAACTTGACATTGATAGATTGTTTTAATGCTGATGCAGGCTTTATGGGAATGGAAAATGGAGAAATTCGTTGGGAAGTTTTAGGTGTAACGCCTGGTGAAACTATTTATGTTCGTTTGTGGGAAAAGACCAATAACGAAACTTCTATATTTTTTGCAGCTTCTGTAATTACATCTTTACCAGAAGCTGATTGTAACAATCCGCCAGAATTAGGTACTTCGGGTTGTAATATTTTAGCACCAGGTGGAACTATACAAGCTCCTGATGATTGTGGCTGGAATACTACTGATAATGTCGTTTTTTATTCATTTGAAGTTTTACCAACAGATCCACAACCAGTGGTTATTGAAATAGAATATGGACAATGTTGGGCAAATGAATATGGTGGTATGTTGCCACCAGATAATCCCGAAATACAATTTGCTGTTTATTCGTGGAATGGAACAAATTGTACAGGAATTGGTGGTAGTCCAGCAAGTGATCCACCAAATAATACAACATACTATGGTTGTGAAAATGGGGTAGGAACAGTAGTTTATTCTAATAATTTACCACCCGGTCAATATGTTTTGGCTATGGACGGATTTAGCTCTACAACAGGAAATTCACTTTGTACTTTTGGAATAGCAGCTTCTTTTATTGACGATGACCCTCCTGTAACGGGTGAGCTTTCTGTAACTCTTTCAACAGTAAATGTCAGTTGTGGACAACTTGGTTCAGCAACAATAACTGTAAATAGTTCTTGTTCAACAAACCCAACAATCAATTGGAGTAATGCTGCATCAGGGACAAATACAATATCAGGACTTGCTGCTGGAACTTATTCTGTAACAGTTTCAGACCAAGCTCCTTGTGCTGATACAATAATTAATTTTACTATTGTAGACCAAAGCAATTTTGTTGTAGCAATTACTACCTCAGGAAATCCTTGTGCCGGTCCTGTTACTCTTTTTGCGAATGTTATGGGAGCAAATCCTGCTGATGTCAGCTTTGTATGGAACCCTGGTGGACAAACTACTCAAAGTATAACAGTAAACAATGGTGGAACGTATGCTGTAACTGCAACTTATGGCACTTGTATTGATGATGCTAGCATAGTAGTCCCAGATGGAGATTTTGACTTTAGCGTAAACTATACACCAACATTTTGTGAGGGAGGAAGTGGGGCTGCTCAGTTCAACTTAATTTCGGGAACGGGTCCTTTTATGTATGAATGGTCAACCGGTGCAATTAGTGCAGGCATTCAAATTACAGAGGCAAGTGATTATTGTTTAACAGCTACAGATTTAAGTAATGGTTGTCAATTAATAAGATGTTTTTCAGTAGAAGAACTTCCTGCTGTTAGTGTAGAGATTGAAACGACGGATATTACTTGTCATAATTTTAACGATGGAAAAGTAACAGCAATAGCTAGTGGTGGAACTTCCCCATATTCTTATGAATGGAATGGATATATTCAAGGCGAAACCATGTCTAATTTAATGCAAGGTAATTACTCTGTTATCGTAACAGATTCAGCCGGATGTACTGGTTCTGCAACCACGTTTGTAAATAATCCTCCACAACTTACTTACAGCATTTCCCCAAATCAAGGTATATGCTTTGGAGAACAAGCAGAAATTAGTGTTATAGCTAATGGAGGTGTTGAACCTTATATTTACACTTGGTCTGATGACCCAGCTAATAATGTTGATACTAGAATTGTAAGTCCAGAAATTACTTCCCAATATACGGTTACTGTTTATGATGCTAACCATTGTACTTTCCCAGCACAAACAACAACAGTGATTGTTAGTCAACCTATAAGTATTTTACCTAATGTTGAAAATGTTTTATGTCACGGAGTATGTGAAGGTAGTACTGTTTTAGATATTACTGGAGGTATTCCTCCTTTTGCTATAACTTGGACTAATGTTGATGACAATACTATTTCTACTAATGTAACAGATTCTTGGGACAACTTATGTGCAGGAAATTATGAAGTTTCGTTGACTGACTTATATGGATGTGAAGGAAGTGCTAGTTTTACAATTACAGAGCCAGATACAATGTACTTAACTATACTTTCGGGTAATGCAACTTGTTATGGTTATACAGATGGTTTTGTGCAAGTTGAAGCAACAGGTGGAGTTCCATATACAAATGAGTTTGGTTCATTTTATCAATATGAATGGAGTAATGGAATGGGAGCAGATTCCCTTGCTGTAGGCTATGGAACATATTATGTAACAGTTAGTGACGCAAATGGTTGCTCACATGTTGGGGTAGCTTTCGTAGATCAACCCGAAGATATTTATGTAACTCCTCCTTGGGGTGGGCAAATATGTATTGGCGAATCTTTCTCTACATATGTTGCAGCAACAGGAGGCTTGGGACCTTATGAGTTTATTTGGTACGGTAGCGATAATACTATTTGGTATGGTGATGGTTTGAATGTAAGTCCTGAAGTTACAACAATTTATCAACTAACAACTATTGACTCTAGAGGTTGTTTTGGACCTGTTCAAACTATTCAGGTGAAAGTACATCTTCCAATAAAAATTAATGAAATAAGCAGTTCTAAAGATGATATTTGTTTAGGCGAGAACCTTACAGTTGACATAGATTATGAAGGTGGAAATGGAGGACCATATACAATTACTACTCCAACTTATGGTATAGTCAATACACCTTTTAATTTCAACCCTGATAGCACAGGATATTATGTTTTTACAGTTGCTGATGATTGTGGTTCTCCTGTGGCAAAAGACTCTATTTATGTAGTTGTTCATGAAGCTCCTAAAGTTGCATTTTTTGCAGACAAAACAAGCTCTTGTCCACCCGGGACTATTTATTTTACTAACGTAGATGAAGAAATTAATAATACATATTTATGGAATTTCGGAGATGGAGGATTTTCAGTAGAAAAAGATCCAAATCATACTTATGATAAAACTGGTACTTATACTGTTTCTTTAACAGCATGGACAGAGTATGGTTGCAAAAAAACTAAAACTTATAATAATTTAATATTTATTCACCCAAAACCACGAGCTGAGTTTACAGCAAGTCCTGCATTAGTTTCTATTTTAAATCCAGAAATTACAGTCGAAAACTTTTCAGAAGGCGGAACAGCATATTTCTGGAATTTTGGAGATGGAGAAACTCCAGATGCTTGGTCAGATGATAAGAATCCACGAAAATATACATATAATTATGTTGGAGAATATGATATTACTCTAATTATTAAAAATCAATACGAATGTATTGACTCTATTCATAAAAAAGTTAGAGTTCATGACGAATATGCATTCTATGCTCCAGATGCTTTTACTCCAAATGGAGACGGAATTAATGATTATTTCCATTTAATAGGACATGGAATAGATAAAAAGCAATTTTATATGGTTATTTACGACCGCTTTGGAATTAAAGTGTTTGAAACAAACGTGTGGGACGAAGAAAATCCTTATAGAATGGCTTGGGACGGTACTCATAACGGAAGTGTTGAAAATGGAGATAAAGTCTTGCCAAATAGAATGTATAGATGGTATGCAAGTTTTGTCGATTTCACAGGTAAACCTCACGAAAAAAGTGGAACGGTTACTATAGTGAGATAAATGCAGTTTTCTCAAAATAAAATTTGAGTCTAAGCGTTTTATTGAAAAATTTTGGAATGATTAAAAAAATCGCAGTTATTCTTAGCATAATTTTTAGCTTTACTTTTGTGTGGCTTCTTAATGTTTCGTGTGAGAAAAATAATTTTACTACCAATCCTGAAGATAAGTTAATTTTTTCAAAAGACACAGTACAGTTTGATACGGTGTTTACTCAAAAAGGAAGTGCTACTAGATATTTCGTTATAAAAAATTCAAATAAACAAAAACCAATTTTAATTAATAAAATTTTTCTTGCAGGTGGCGATAATTCTCCTTATCGAATAAATATTGACGGTTTTCCTGTAAATAATATAAACGACTATGAACTTGAGAGAGGAGATTCTCTTTTTATTTTTGTTGAAGTAACTATCAATCCCGGACAAAACGATTTAGTTGAAGAAGATTCTATAGTCTTTGTTTCAAATGGAAATGTACAGAATGTAAAATTAATAGCTTTTGGTCAGAACGTTACATTGCTTAATAGTAAATTTATAAGTAACGACACAACATGGACAGATACAAAACCTGTATTAATATATAATTCTGCATTAGTTGAAGAAAATGTTACTCTTCAGGTTACTCCAGGTGCTAAGGTTTATTTTCATAGAGGAGCTTCTTTATTTGTAAAAGGAAGTTTGAAAGTTAATGGCGATAAAGATAATCGCGTATTATTTACAGGAGATAGGTTAGAGCCATACTATTCTGAACTTGCAGGACAGTGGGGAGCTTTTCTCGAAGATGCTCATAGAAATACAATAGGAATTTTTGGAGGAATACATTTGTTAGCTGGCTCAAAAAATTCCGAAATTAATTTTGCTGATATAAAAAATGCAATTATAGGTTTACAAGTCGATTCCTGTGTTACTCCAGGAACTCCAACTGTAAGGTTAAATTCTACTAATATTGAAAATTCAAAAATTATAGGTTTGTATGCTCTTGGCTCAACTATCGAAGCCGAAAATTGTGTCTTTGCAAATAGCGGACAGTATAACGTTGCTTGTATAATAGGTGGAGATTATAGATTTCTGCACTGTACAATGGCAAATTATTGGTTAGAAAATAGACAGACTCCGCAGCTTGTTTTAAACAATTATTATAATTATCGTGATGCTAATGGACATATTCAAACTTCATATAGAGATTTACACGATGCTTATTTTGGAAATTGCATTATTTATGGTTCAAAAGATAATGAGATAAAATTGGATTTTGACAATAGATGTCTTTATAATTTTAGATTTGATAATTGTTTAATAAAACAAAAAGACTATAAAGATTTTGAAAAAACAGATTTTTTCATTGACAATATTTGGAATGAAAATCCAAAATTTAAAAATATTATCAAACCTTTTGATTATGAGTTAGATACTCTTTCTCCTGCAAAAGATGTGGGAAAAGTAAGTATAGCAAATCAAGTTCCTTTAGATCAATTAGGTAACAACAGATTGTTAGATGGAAAGCCAGATTTGGGAGCTTACGAAAGACAAGAATAATAATAAGTTTGCATAAAATTGTTTCAATTAAAATTTTATTACTAATTTTGAGGGTAATATTTTAATTATGAAACCAACATGATTTTTCAACACCCGCGAGCATGAAAATACAGTGCGATTGTACACCATTTGTACTTTTTTTATAATTTTGTACTATCTTTTTGACGTTAAATAGATAAGTATAAGCGTAAAA
>Ga0209719_1001361_pt1 | contig 30127 bp, 31 predicted proteins | sample AD_JPNAS2_MetaG_FD_184421 | JGI IMG/M metagenome (GOLD analysis project Ga0209719, IMG submission 184421) | Active sludge microbial communities of municipal wastewater-treating anaerobic digesters from Japan - AD_JPNAS2_MetaG (SPAdes) (version 2) | ecosystem: Engineered > Bioreactor > Anaerobic...
GGGGGGGGGGTAGTAATATTTGTCATATATTTTTATTGTTAAAAATGCATTCATAATATATGATATAAACACTGCGGAGACCCCATCTGGTCTCGTAGAGGCTTCGCCCCGTTGTTCTCTTAAAATTAAATAAATATGAAAACTAGTCAAAAGATATATTTACCTTTTAAAAGATTAATTGGCATCTTCGGTTCCTTAATTGGAATCGTGGTATGCTTTGTTTTTTTATGGTGGTGGATTATTCCAGTCAATGCGATAGTCACAAAAGGACATCCATTCTTTGTACAAGAAAGATATGGTAAGCACAAAAAGGTTTTTAAAATGATTAAGTTTAGATCTATGAAGATGAATGCCAATCCAAACCTCGCTCCATCAGACATGGATGAAGAAACTCAAAAGTCCATGGATACTGGATTTGGAAGATTCTTGAGAAAAACTTCTTTTGATGAAACGCCACAACTACTAAATATTTTTGTTGGCCAAATGGCGTTTATTGGTCCTCGGCCAGGCAGCGCTCATAACGAAGAATATCTTAGAGAATGCAGAGAAAAATACACTCCAAATGCGTATGATGTAAAACCAGGTATTAGTGGCTATGCTCAGATTAAAATGAGGAGAGATCATGATCCAGAATTCAAAGCAAAATGGGATCATGAATATGTATTAAGAATGTCCTTTCTGTTTGATGCTGGCATATTTTTTTATACCATTCTAAAATTATTTGGAGCCGCAAAAGGAAGATAATATGAAAAAGTACAAAATTGGATACACAGCCGGAACATTTGATTTGTTTCATGTTGGTCACTTGAATATTTTAAAAAGAGCAAAATCAATGTGCGAGTTTTTAATTGTTGCGGTTTCGACAGATGAATTGGTTTTTGAATACAAGCACCACTTTCCAGTTATTGAATTTGAAAGCCGTATGAGAATTGTTGAATCTATTAAATATGTCGACAAAGTTGTTCCTCAAATTAATATGAATAAAAAACAAGCAGCCATCGATAATAACATTGACGTAATGTTTGTTGGCGATGATTGGAAGAACACAGAAAAATGGAAAACAATTGAAAAAGAATTGAATGAAATTGGTGTTAATGTTGTTTTTTTGCCGCATACTGATGGGATTTCTTCAACTGATATAAAAAATAAAATAATTAAAAAAGAATTTTAGTCAAAGAAATTTAAGTAATGAAACAATGTGTTTTTTTAACATCTAGATACCCTTATGGTAAGACAGAATCATTTATCGAAAACGAAATATCTTTTTTATCTAATTGTTTTGGGAACGTTATTATTATTTCCCTTGATTCTGGAAAAGGCGAGAGAAGAAAAATCCCAAATAATGTAAATGTTTTTTCTCTTGGCATTTGGGATAATCACTTTTTAAAACCTTTGAGAGTTCTTTTTGGCCTTTTAATAAGAATTAAACAATGTCATTTCACCGGAAAAGGAATCAAAGCGTTAATTCAGTATTGGTTTGATAAAGGTACATCTATAATGATTTATAGAAGAATTAATACTATCATCAAAAGAAATACAATCAAACTAAATGAGTGTGTGTTTTATAGCTATTGGCTTGATAATAATGCTGCAGCCATTTCGCTCTTTAAACAAAAAAAAGATAGAGGACATGAGGCAATTTATATATCTAGGGCTCATGGATCTGATTTATATTCAGAACGAACACCGTTTAATTATCTACCCATGCAGAATTATTGTGTGAGTAATCTTGATTATGTTTTTCCAATCAGCAAACATGGAGAACAATATTTAAAAGATAAGTACCCACTATATTCAAATAAAATAAAAAGTTTTTATTTGGGCACGAGTGATCATGGATTGTCAAAATATCAAAGTAACAATCAAATTTCTTTTTTGACATGTTCCAATATTATTCCTTTAAAACGACTAGACGTTTTTGCTGAAGCGTTTTGCGAATTATCTAAGCGGTTCAATGTTAAATGGTTTTGCATTGGCAGTGGGAGCGATGAAAACAAAATAAAAAAAATCATTTTCGACAACAAATGCACAGAATATGTTGCTTTTATGGGTCGTCTTTCTAATATGGATGTTATGTCTTTTTACAAAAAGAACAATATAAGTTATTTTGTTAATGTTAGCAAATATGAAGGTTTGCCGGTTTCAATTATGGAAGCCATGTCTTTTGGAGTTCCTTCTATCGCCACGAATGTTGGAGCTGTGAACGAAATAGTTAATGATGAAAACGGTTTTTTGATTCAAGGATCATCTAAAGAGTCTATTTTGACAACGTTAGAAAAAGCATGTTCTTTAGGCAAAGAAGAGGAAAATCTTCTGAGAGTAACTGCGAGAAAAATGTGGGAGATTAAATTTGAAGACAAATTAAATTATCAATCTTTTTATAATTATATTTCAAAGGAAGTGCAAAAAAATGATTAGAATCATTACTACTGCAGATGATTATGGAATGTCTCAAGCTATTAACGAAGCTATAATCGATTGTATCAATAATGGGACTTTGACTAGTGTTAATGTTATGGTTAACATGCCTTTCTTGAACAGCGACATTAAAGACAAAAAAAGAATATCTATAGGAATACATTGGAATTTAACCATTGGAAAATGTGTTGCTGATAAAAATGATGTAAGTTCATTAGTCGATGAAAATGGTAGTTTTTTTCCATATGAAACATTTAAAAAAAGAATTAAAAAAGGTTTGGTTAAAAAAAGCCACATTTTAGTTGAATTGGAAGCACAGTTTCAACGCTTTTGTTCCATTTTTGGATATGCACCGAAATATTGGAACACCCATCAGAATATTGTTCTTTTGCCAAAAATATCTTCTTGTTTTTTTAAAACAGGAAAAAGACTTGAGATAGAATATACAAGAACTTTCTGTAGAAAATATATAGATTATGAATCACTTTCTTTTAAAAGGAGAATTAGAGAATTTTTTGTTAGAATTTTTGTTAATTACATGTTCAATGTTAAATTTTCATTTTGTTCAAAAACGCCTAATTATAGGGAAATTGTTTTTAATAGAAAAAACAAAAATGATTTGAATTTAATGGACGCCATGCTTTCGAAATGCAAAAAAAACAAAAGTGTTGAAATTGTGTATCACCCTTCAAAGCGAATTGATTGTGATAGCTTTGGAACAATAGGCAAAGAAAGAATAGATGAATACATTTTTTTGACGACAAATAAAAATAATTTATTTGAAATACTAAATAAACATGATGCCAAACTTGTTTCTTTTGATGAAATAAAGAATTAATAATCTGTTTTTTCTCTTTTTACAAGAAATAAAAACACTACAATAATCACCAATTCTGCTATTGCTATAATGGCTCCAAAATAATTATTCAGTGACAGGAAAGAAAATAGATCGGTTTGTCCAATTATACTTTTTATGCAAAATGCAATTATTGTGGAAATAATTAACTCAGTGAATAAGCATATTTTAATCATTTTTCTATCATTCTTTTCAAATAGTTTAACTATTTGAAATAGCAAGAATAATAGCAAAAGGACAAAAGAGATGTTAACTGAAATTAGTATTACTGAATAAATGATATAAGACACATTTGAAAACGAATCAAATATTTTATTGATTATTATTTGATACTTACTATTGCTTGTCATTATTTTCTGAATAGAATATTCTGATTCAAAATCAGTGACAAAAGTTATCCGTGTTTGAAATGAAAACGAAGAACTGGTGGAGGAATAATTGCTCTTGATCGTTTCGTAATCATATTTTTTTAAAAGTGTTTCAAATAACAACAACAAATCTTTTCTTTCACCAAATGAAAACATGGTCACAGAAGGCATTGGCATTGTGAAATATTCGTTAACAACAAAAAAATCACCAAATATTTGTTTATAGCTTTTATAACGTTCACTTTCAGTGTCGAGTATACCTTTTACAACAAATACATTTTTAGTAAATTGTGTACTTTCTGTATTCCAGTAGTATGGTACCTCAATTGCTTTGTCAATTAAATCATCATAAGATGTAGCAATGTTTTTGCTAAGTAGTTCATCAGCGTATTCTTTTGTTATATATATATCATTAGGAGAAGTTCTTGCTTGGACATTATTGGGATAGAGCAGCGGTATCGAATAGCGTTCGTCCCATTTGTTATATACATACCTTTCTTTTGGAATTAACAAAAGCGAGAACCCTTTTTTTGAGCCGTTTATTTCAACTCGAGCGGGACTATACTTAGAATCCCATCCATTAATATAAGCATCAAGAAATTGGTTTTTGGAATAAATTTCTCTAAATTCACGTGGCAACTCTGGATTGTTATAACAAATTTCATCCTTTGTGTCTAACGGATATTTATATAAAGCACCTCCAAAAAACGAATCATCTTTATGCTCAGTCTTAAATGAATCATATGTTTCAGCCAGCGAAATAGCTATATTGTTTCTAAAATAAGTCGATGCAATGAAAGGTGTGGTGTTTGAAACAATTGCTACCAAAAAACTGAAGAAAAACAATGCTATCAACTTTGATTTTGGCGGCTTAGAAAAGGCTGTTTTTAAATGAGTTGTTACCTGAAATATTTTTTGCTTGATTTTGTTGGCTGTTTTCATAGACTGTTAGATATTTATAATGTCGTAATTGACATTTTTTAATATCATCCTCCTTTTATAATAGTTGGCTAACTGAAGACTTATTATTAAGCAATAATACACCGATTCATCGTGAAGAATGTGAAGTGTAAAGCCGAAAAAGACAATAATTAATAAAGGGAAATAAGTTGCTTTGTTCTTATCTTTTAAAGGCTTGATGTAAAACTTATAAAAGTATAACAGATACACGATTGTCCCAAAAAAACCGAATTCCCAAAACAATTCAATAAAAACATTATGAAAATGGAAGTCATATAGTTTTGAGGACGAAACTCCGTGCCCAAAAAAACACGAAATAGGATTCCCAAGTATTGATGTGAGATAATTCTTCCAAACAGATAATCGCCCAGTGGTAAGTGATTCAAAAAAACCGCCCCTATTATCTGTATTGAGAAGTCTTAAAATTGATGTTCCTACAACACCAATTCTTAACAACATAAAGGATACTATAGAAAATGTTAAAAATGTTATTGATAAACCAATTAACAAACACTTTTTGACATAGAAGAAATAAGCTAAAAAGGCAAGTATTAGTAGAAAAATGCAAATAATGTAAGTTTTTGACCCACCAATAACCGCAAAAGGCTGCATAAAAAAAGCAAATATAATCAACATATTCTTCAAGTTTTTAAGCTTTATCGAATATAACACCACTAGGCAAGTTGCTAGCACTATGTTTAGAGAATTGTGGTTTGGGTCGCCGATTAAACCTGGGAATCTGAAATTATCACCCTTTATTTGAAATTCTTTAACATAGTCATACGAAATAAAGCAATTCAAAAATTCGATAGTGTAATTTTTAAATATATAGATAAAAACGAAGCAAAATAGGTTGGATAGAATAATAGATAAACAGAACACAAAAATCAAAAGTTCAAGTTTTTTATCTGCTTTTTGATCAACTAGAAACAGGATTGGCAAAGCTAAATAACAAACACCAGATATTGTGTTAGTGAGTGTCAGCGTTTGAACGTTTATAAAAAACGAAATTAAAATGTATAAAACTAGAACTCCAAAGATTGATATGCGTTTTTTGTCTATGTCAATCAACGATTTTCTATTGATGATTGTTTCTATAATTATGCAAGCGATGTAAATAATCAAATTTATTGATACAAACGATGGAATATTTGCTGATTTCACGCTCAACAACGTTGGTATCGATGTGAAAAAAATAATTGAATAAATCCTATACTTTGATCTATACAAAAACAATGATGCACACATTAATAGCCCATTTAAACAAGGGAATAATGCTAGTTTAAATTTTAAATATAAAAACGAAAACAAAAAAACCAAAAGAATTGTGACTATGGAAAGAAGGATTTTAAACCTTTTATTATTTGCAATCCGTAAAAGATATTTAATAAACCTATTATTTGTTAACTGTACTCGACTCATAATTTATAATTATATTACTTTTTGTTTGATAAAAAAATATAATATAAAGCAACGTAAATATTTGCTTTAGCTATTTTGCCTTATTTGTGGTATTATATCAATTCAAGAAATACAGAGTGAAAGATTATATGAAATTATTGGGGCTGTTCTTATATCATACAATCGGAAAACATCTTCCGAAATCTTATTCAAAAATAAAAATTGGTCAAACTTTTTTTAGACGCATTTGTGCAAAAATGATTCTAAAAAAATGCGGGAAAAAAGTTAATATCGAAAAAGGAGCTATTTTTTCTTCGAAAATTGAATTGGGTGATTATAGTGGAATTGGGGTTAATTGTTACGTTGCTCATGCAATTATTGGTAACCATGTTATGATTGGGCCTAATTGTTGGATTTTTTCTCGCAACCATAAACACGACAGAATTGATATTACAATGGATTTACAAGGCTATGAAGAAGAAAAACCAGTTGTAATTCACGATGATGTTTGGATAGGTGCGAATGTCACTATACTTCCCGGTGTAGAGATAGGGAAAGGATCGGTTATTGGAGCTTCTACGGTTGTAACAAAAAATGTTCCAGAATATAGCATATATTGTGGAAACCCCGGCAAAGTGGTTAAATATAGAAACGAGGTTCAAAACAATGAATAATTATAAAGATTTATTAAATAAAAAAAAGAGATTGGCTGTTATTGGCTTAGGTTATGTCGGTATGCCTTTAGCTATACAATTCGCTAAAAAAATAGAAGTGGTTGGTTTTGACACTAATTCTAATAAGATTTATGAATATTTATCAGGGCATGATGTAACTGGTGAAGTTGGAGATTTGGAAATAAAAAATTCCTCTGTTCATTTCACTGATAATGAAACAAGCTTAAAAGATATAGCTTTCTACATTGTTGCTGTTCCAACTCCCATCAACAACGATAAAACGCCAAATTTATCGCCTGTCATCGGTGCTTCCGAGGTTGTTGGTAGAAATATTGAAAAAGGTTCAATTGTTGTGTTTGAATCAACAGTTTATCCAGGTGTTACAGAAGACATTTGCATACCCATTATTGAAAGAGTTTCTGGTTTAATCGCAGGCAAAGATTGGTGGATTGGCTATTCTCCGGAAAGAATTAATCCTGCTGATAAGGTTCATAGGCTTTGGAATATTAAAAAAATAGTTTCTGGAATGACTGAAGAAACTTGTAACGAAATAGCGAAGGTTTATGAATTGGTAGTTGAAGTTGGCGTTCATAAAGTATCAACAATTAAAACCGCAGAAGCGATTAAGGTTGTAGAGAATTCTCAAAGAGACATTAATATTGCTTTCATGAATGAACTTGCTATTGTCTTTGATCGTATGGGAATTGATACAATGGAAGTTGTTGAAGGTATGAACACTAAATGGAATGCTCTTGGTTTCAAGCCGGGTTTAGTTGGCGGGCATTGTATTGGAGTTGATCCATATTATTTTACATATGAGGCTGAAAAACTAGGCTATCATTCGCAGATAATTTTAGCAGGGCGAAAGGTGAACGATGATATGGGTGCTTTTATTGCTTTATCTGCAATTAAACAAATGACAAAAAATGGTATTGATGCTTCGAAAGCCAAGGTTGCAATTTTTGGGGCCACTTTTAAAGAGAATTGCCCCGATGTAAGGAATTCAAAAGTGTTTGATATTTATAATGAATTAGTTAATTTTGGAATAACTCCATTGGTTTTTGATGATAATGCGTCCGAAGAAGAAGTAAAAAAAGAGTATGGGGTGAATTTAGTAAAAACAAACGAAATCCAAAATTTAGATTGTGCTATTATCGCTGTAGCGCACGAATCTTTCAACTCGTTAAATTTTGGAGCTCTTTTTAAAAAAGGAGCGAGTAAAAAAATAATAATCGATGTTAAGAGCGTTTTAAATGCATCTGAGTTTGGTAATGACTTCATCATATGGAGACTTTAATGAAAAAAGTATTAATTCTTACCACACGACATGATTGTAATGACAATAGAGTTTATCAAAAAGAAGTTATAAGTTTAGCAAAGAACGGATTTAATGTATTCTTTATTGCTCCAAATAATATAGATAGAAAGTTTAAAAATGTTTCCTATCTAAACATTAAAAAAAATGATTCGTTATTCAAGCGACTCTTATACATGAATAAAGTTTTTGAGATGGTTAAAAGTATTAACCCTCAAGTTGTTCACATTCAAGATATCGAGTTGTTGCCTTTATTGCTCAAAATTAAAAAGAAAATGACTAAGGTGATAACAATCTACGATGTTCACGAAGATTATCGCTCACAAATGTTAACAAAAACCTCGATTCCTCGTTTCGCTAGAAAAATCGTTTCTTACTTTGTCCAGAGAATCGAAAATAAGGCTAATAAAAAAATAGATCATATTGTTTGTGCAGATTCTTCAACAGCCTCTTATTTTAATCAAGAAAAGACAATTGTATTATTTAATTATCCAAAATTAAGCGATTATGATTTTTCAATTATGGAAAGCGATATCAAAAAAAGAAATAAATATGATTTGATTTTTCCTGGTTCAATGAGAGTGTTTACCTACAAGACGATTGTGGATATAGTTGCCGATTGTTATAAAAAAGGTTTTGCTTTTAAATGCTGTATCATTTCACCATTTAAAGTCCCAGGTGGTAAAAATGGGGTATTAAATTACATTGATTCTAAGAAAATACCACATGAATTATTTGAATTGTTAGACCCTGTTCCGCCATATGAAGTTCAATACTATTTAGCATGTTCTAAAATAGGCTTGCTACCCCTTCCTGATATTTTGAAATTACAAAAAAACATACCAACAAAACTATTTGAATACATGATTGAATATTTGCCTATTATTGGTTCTGATTTAAAACCATCACGTCATTTTGTTAAGGATGGAGAAACCGGTTTTCTTGTTAGGTTTGACAATATAGAAGATTATTCAAATAGGATTATTTATTTGCTGCAAAATCCCTGTTTAGCAAACAAAATGGGAGAAAATGGTCACTCTTTAGTTATGGAACATTATTCTTGGGAAACAGAAGAAAAAAAATTACTCCATTTATACGAGTCGTTAAATTACTATGAATAAGCTACAGACATACATTTTAGAAATAGTTAGATATTTTGATGTTTTTTGCAAAAAACACTCAATCGAATATTTTATTATGGGCGGTTCTGCTTTGGGCGCCGCAAGGCACAAGGGTTTTATTCCGTGGGACGATGATTTTGATTTGTTTATGACTCAAGATAACTATTTAAGATTAGTAGAACTGAAGAATGAATTTGAGAATGATAGGTTTTGTTTGCAGCCAATCAATTCCCCTGTAAATCCACTTTTTATGGGAAAAGTTAGAATGAAAAATACCCTATTAATTGAAGGGAATGGAGACAATTATAAAAAAGAAATTTGCCATGGAATTTATATAGATATCATGGTTTTGTTTGATGGATGTAAAACGCTGTTTGGAAGAAAGAAACAATTTTTGTTTGCTAAAATTTTGTCTGCAAATAGACTCTCTCTTGATGGGTACGAAACAAAATCACTACGAAAAAAAGTTTTCACATCTTTTTCAAATTTTCTTGTTAAAATTATGGGCCGCGAGCACTTTTATAAATTTATAGCAAAAAAGCGTAATTCAAATTACTATTGTCATTTATTTGGGAGAGCGCCTTACAAAAAATCTTTTTACCCGATTGAGTGGTTTAAAGGTGTTATCGACACAGAATTCGAGTCTTTACATTTGCCGTTGATGCAAGGATATAAAGAGTATTTGTCGCTTCGATATGGTTGCGATTATATGAAATTGCCTGATAAAAAAACTTTACAGCAGTATCCTTCTCATGCTTCATATGTCAATTATTTGAGCGACACGGATACAAGACTAGATAATAGTATTTTTGGTGGTGGTAACAAATGATTATTTGCTTTTCATTTGATGATGGTAGAGCTGATTTCTATAACACCAGTCAAATATTGTATAAGCATGGTTTAAAAGGAACTTTCCATATTACTACCGGCTTTATTGATGGATCTTTTACGACATGTTGCTTTGGCAAAGATCGCAGCCCTTTGACAATAACTCAATTGCAAGATATGACAAAATGCGGAATGGAAATTGCATCTCATGGTGACAGACACATTACGAATAGTAATGATTTTAAACAATCACTGATTAAAATACGCAAATGGATAAAAACCAATGGAAAAATCGGTTTTTCAATTCCAAATTCAAAAATACAAGAAGGTGTACTTCATAATTTTGTTTGTCAAAATGCTACCGATTTACTTTATGTGCGTGGTGGAAGAAGCAAAAACTGTTATTCTCTTTTGCCAAAGGCAGCATACTTTTTTTATCATCATATTTGCAAATTGCAGTTTTTATATAATTATTTTAATAAAAATAATCTAAACTTTACTGTAGATAAATGGAATTTAAATTCTGTTGTTGTGACAAATGATATTAAACTGTCCAATGTTGTTAAGTTTATAAAAAAATACGCTAGGTATGATTGCGTTGTTGTGCTTATGTTTCATTCGATTGTTCAAAAGCCAAACGACAGATGGGAGTGGAAAGAAAGCAATTTTTCTAAACTATGCGAACACATTTCTGAACTAATCAAAGAAGGAAAAATAGTATGCAAAAGAATAGACGAATTATTCAAAACAAAGTAACTTTTGAAGAAATAGATATCAATCGAGAAACATTTTTAAATGAATCTGAATATATTTACACAACACGCTTTTGGTTGGACTATTTAGTTAAGGAAACCAAAGGAGTTCCCGTTTTATTAAAAATAACTTTTAACAACATGAACTGTTTTTTTGTCGGGGTGATATTTAGAAAAATGGGAATTCGCATTTGTGGAAGTCCTTTTGAAGGATGGAGCACACCATATATGGGGTTTCTCAAACTAAGTAAATATAACGATTGCGAAAAAAATATTATAATAAGAGCAACATTGAAATATATCTTGAACAAAAAACGATGTTCGTATGTTCAATTTTGCGATTGGAATATTGATTTAAATTTTGCGATAAATTATAGGTACAAATTCGAAACACATAAAACCTTTTATCTTGATATTTCTCCAGATGAGGACACGTTGTTTGCGTCGTTTAAGACTGATGTTAGAACAAATTGTAGGAATTTTGCTAAGCGAGGTGCTTGTTTGAAAGAAGTTGAACCATCTATTGAGTTTTGTGAAGACTATTACAACCAACTTGTTAAAGTATTTGAAAAACAACAATTAAACTCTTTTTACAACGAAGATAAAATCAAGAGGTTATTACTATCTTTTTCAACGCATCCAGAATACATCTTTTGTGAAAATGTGTATGCTCCAAACATAAATGGATCTATTGCAACCGGAATCTTTTTTGGATATAAGAAAAGATGCTATTTTTTTGGAGCTGCGAGTTATAGCGAGTATCAGATTTTAAGACCAAACGAATATGTAATTTGGAATGCGATTTGCCACTGGAAAAAGGCTGGCTGTTTGGAATTTGATATGCTTGGAATAAGAAAATATAAAGAAAAGTTTTGCCCAGTCTATGTAGAAAAACCTATTATTTATTATTCAAAAATGCCATTTCTTCACTTTATAAAAACAATTGCCCGTAATTTGACTTTATTTTTTAGAAAAAAGCATTAATCCAAAGCTACAAACATTAGTTGTTATATACTACATACGCTGATATTATATTAATAATATGCTTAAAATATTACGTCGCTTAAAAGCAAAACATACATTTAAAACAAATTCTGTCGTTGGAAAGAATTTTGTTTGTGGAGATGATGCGAGATGTTATTGCAAAAACTCTGGGAAAGTTATCATTGGAAACAATTGTGATATTCAAGGGGTATTAATTTCGCAAGGTTCTGGTATTATTTCTATTGGTTCGAATACAACGATAAGAAATGATTCGGTTGTTGGGTCTGTTGCTTCGATTTCTATCGGAAACAATGTGATTATTTCAAATTCTGTTCACATTTATGATAACAATAATCATCCAACATCCCCGGCAGTAAGAAAAAGAATGACCGAAAAAGGATTTTATGGAACTGAATGGGGTTGGGAAAATGCAGAATCGAGTCCAGTTGTAATAAATGATAATGTTTGGATTTGTGAAAGAGCAACCATTTTAAAAGGAGTAACTATTGGCGAAGGTTCTATTGTTGCATGTAATTCTGTTGTGACCAAAAATGTTCCGGCCTTTTCTCTTGTGGCAGGGAACCCGGCTAAAGTAGTTAAAAGCATCAAATGATTAGAAAGAATGGGGTTGGTACAAATTCTATTTTTTTAACTGTTTTTAAGTTATTAACAACCCTTGTTGGCATAGTAATAACAATGATTTTATCCAAAAATCTTTCTTTAGATGAATATGGGACATATTCGCAAGGAAATTTAATTGGAACAGTTGGAACATCTATCCTTATTCTAGGATTATCTGATGCTGTAAATTATTATTTTTCCCGTTTTGAGAGTGATAGAGAAAAATGCAATAAGTATTTGTCGACAATCTTAATTATCGAGTTAATTGTTGGTACGATTGGTTTTATTGTTATCGCCTCTTCTTACCATCTTTTTTCTGTTTATTTCAAGAATGTTGCTTTGCAAAACATTGTTATTTGGGTTGCTGCTGTTCCTATGCTAACTAATTTGATCAACATTTTTCAAATATTATTTATAGCTACAAAGAAGGCAAAACAAGTTGCAATTAAAAATTTCATAATTGCAATTCTTAAAATCGTAGTTGTTAGCATTGCATGTTTTTTTGTAAAAAACATAATTATTATTTTTGCTTCAATATTATTTATTGATATAGTTCAAGTATTATATTTCTATATCTCTTTGAGAAGAGATGGAATTGAACTCCGGTTTAAATTTTTTGATCCGTCAATCATAATAAAAATATTAAAATACAGTATACCCATTGCTTTATATGTTTTCCTTAATGCTCTTTTTAAGGATATAGATAAAATGATTGTGGGTGGCCTTACCAGTACGGAAGATTTTGCTGTTTTTTCCAATGTATCTAAAGCACTACCCTTTGATATTTTGAGTGTTTCGCTTCTTACCTTAATGATTCCCGCTGTTACTAAAAATGTAATAAACGATAATCATGAAGCAATTGAAAAATTATACAAAAACTATTTTTTGATTGCCGCTCTCTCAACTTGGACTTTGGGTCTCACCGCAATAATTACAAGCAAGGATATGATATTGTTTTTATATGGTGATAGTTACTTAAGTGGTAACAATATTTTTGTTATGTACATTTTGGTAGACTTAGTAAAAATATTTAACTGCTATCTTATAATTAGTGCTAAGAAAAAAGGACTTGTCCTTGCATTAACGTCTTTAGGTTCTCTGGTTATTAATATTTTACTGGATTATTTACTTTTTATGTGGTTTGGGATGATTGGGGTAGCAATCGCTACATTAATCGTCACTGTTTTGAATAATTTCATTATATTGCTAATATCAAGACACTATTTTTCATTTAGAGTTTCCAAAATCATTAATTTTAATTTTATTATTTTTTTTGGTTTAGAATCGATTCTTGTATTTAAGATTTTACATTTGTTGACTGATTATTTGGAATCGATTCATATGTATTATTTATATATTCTTCTCATTTGTTTTTCTATTGCGTGTGTTTGCTTATTTGCTTCAAACATTCCTTTTGTCAAAAAGGCAATTAAAGAGCTTAACGAATTCTGATTTGATTAAAAGGAGCAACAATAAATGAAAAAAATAGCAACAGTTATCAAAACTATAAAGCCTTCAGGAATCAGAGAGTTTTTTAATTATGCATCCGAAAGACCTGAGATTGTTTCTTTAGGTGTCGGTGAACCAGATTTCGTAACACCCAAGCCAATTGTTGAAGCGGCGAAGAAATCTTTAGATGAAGGTAAAACATTCTATACATCAAACCAAGGTTTGCCATCATTAAGAAGAAAGATTTCGGAATACTTATCCAATCGTTTTGATGTTCACTATGATGCGGATGAGATGATCTTAACCGCGGGTTCTTCTCAAGGTATTCTTGCCGCTTTAATGGCGATTATTAATCCGGGCGATGAAATTATCGTTACTGAACCAACATATATTTGCTATGTACCTGATATTGAAATGTGTGGTGGTAAAGCTGTTATTATTCCATTAAGTAGCGAGAACGAATATAAATTAACACCTGACGTTTTAAGAAAATATATTACAAGCAAAACTAAGGCTATCTTCCTTAGTTATCCTAATAACCCCACAGGGGCTATTATGACCAAAGAAGAATTGCAAGCCATTGTTCCTTTAATACTTAAAAATGATTTATATGTTATTTCTGATGAAATATACGCTGAATTAACATATGGTAGCAGACATTGTTCTATCGCTTCCTTTGATGGTTTTAAAGAAAGAACAATCTTGATTAGTGGATTCTCTAAAGCGTTTGCAATGACTGGTTGGAGACTTGGGTATGTTTGCGCGCCAAAAGTGATCCTTGATCAAATCTTAAAGATTCAACAATATATGATGCTTAGCGCGCCAACAACCGCTCAATATGGTGCTAAAGCGGCGTTAGATGAATGTATTCCATATATGGAAGACATGGTTAAAGAATATAACCGTAGAAGAGAATATTTATTAACATCATTCAAAGAGCTTGGCATCGATTGTTTTGATGCTCATGGGGCATTCTACTTATTCCCTTCTATAAAGAAGTTTGGAATGTCTTCTAGAGACTTTTGCTTAAAACTATTACACGAACATAATGTTCTTGTTGTTCCTGGAACAGCGTTTGGCGATAGTGGTGAAAGTTTTATTAGAATAAGCTATTCGGCAAATATGAGAAAATTGAAATCGTTTGTAGATGTATTGAAGTCACTTATCAATCGCTAACTAATCATTCGATAGTTGTTTTGAAATCAAACTGATATTTAATCATTTCACCATTGTGTCTAACAGCAAGCGAATCCAAATATTGTGATTCATCTATGCTAGTAACAATGGTTTTTATTTGCTTTCTGAATTCTTCTTTTGTGGTGTCCGGTTTGCATTTAACTATGATAATTCTATATCCAGGCAATAGAATTACCTTAAGATGTCTTAAATCCGCTAAAAGGGTGTAATTTATTGGTTGAGATAATATCTTATTTAGTTTCTCGTTTATTTGAGATTCTTTCTTATTGAAATCAAATTCATTATTAGCGGTCTTTATCTGCCTAACCAATGAAATCATGGTGCTCTTAATTGAGTTAATTTTATTCTTATATTCTTCTTCATCCACAATTGATGGATTTTCAATTGCTAATGCTTCACATTTCTTCATCTCTGCTTTTTGAAGACCTAATCTTGTTTTTAAATCTAATAATGTATATTTCTTTTTTGAATTAAGAGAAGTGAATACAGTGACTCGAAGTAATTCTTTTATCTTTTCTTGAAGTTTATCTATATCTATTAATCCTTTAATAATATTCTTAAAGATATCATCAATTAGATATCGATCTGTATATCCAGCTGAGCAGAACATGCCACTTCTATGTCTAAAGACATTGCAACTATAATACGAATCTCTTTTGCCCCCTCTATTCCTATTAACTGAATTAAGGTTTCTGGTGCATTCGCCACAGAAGATTAATTGGTTAAAAGTGGTGGAGTAATTAGTAAAAGTATTATTAGTTCTTCTTTCCTGGACATAATTAAAGAATGATTTGGATATGATGTGTGGGTGATAGTTCTCATAGATATAGATTGGTCTTTCACCTTTATTTCTTTTTATTAGTCCATTTACATACGAAGTCTTGAAAGTCTTTTGAAGAACAACATCTCCTCTATATCTAGGATTCTTTAACACATCATTATACAAAGTAGTCCTATAAGAGGCTTTCTTACCAATATCAGGAAAGTCTCTTTCTAACCATTTAGCGACATCGTGCATATTTATACCAGATGCATACAATAAGAATATAATTCTTATAAATACAGCTTCTGGTTCATAGATATATATCTTTCCATATTTATCTTTTCTAAAGCCTAGTATTGGTTTAACTCTACCAGCGATATTACCTGATTCCATTCTTTCATGAATGCCAGAAGACACTCTTACGGATTGTTGTCTGCTCTCTTCCTGCGCTAAAGCGGAATACATAGTGAGCATAAAATCTAACTTAGAATTAGAAGCATATAGCTCATCATTTTCAAAATAGACTTCAACACCTAGATTTCTTAATTCATATATGGCTTGAAGAGTGTTTATTGTGTTTCTTCCAAATCTGGACATTTGTTTAACAAGAATTAAATCAATTAACCCTTCTCGACATTTATCCATCATGTCCAAGAACTCTTCTCTTTTATCTATAGATGTTCCTGATTCAGTATCAGAAAAGATGCCAACAAATTCCCAATCATCTTTATGATCTTCACATATGATTCTGGTGTATCTACCTATTTGAGCATTAAAAGATTCTAATTGTTCATCTGTATCAGTAGATACACGAACATAAGCGCACACTCTTAATTTGTGTTCTGGACTGGCTTCTTTTAATAGCTCTTTACCTAATTTCTTAGTTGCTGGAATTACTTTCTTTTTTACCATAAATATCAATAACTGGAAGATTGTATAGTTTTCTTAATTTGATAAGAGCCTCTGACAAATCAAAGATATCTATTATTCCTTCAGAACATAGTTCCTGGAGAATATAGACAGTGATGTTATATTCATATGGCTGGTTCTTGTCAATAATCACTCGCTCGTTTGTTTTCATATGTCTATAAATGCATCAAAAAGAAAAGAAGTTCAAGTTATAATTCATTCTTCTTTTTTGTAGAATATATTAAGAACGGAGGTAATCACTATGGCAAATAGCGATTTGGAAAAGGTTTTAAAAGATTATATTAACAAAGAAAATGTTGAAGGCGCTTTCTATATCGATGGACATTGGGGCTCAGGAAAGACATTTTTTATTAATGATTTTATGAGCAGTCATAACAAAAAACCTAGAAAAGCCAGAATGCTACTATGTGTCCCTTATGGGTTTAACAAGCGTTGATGAAATTACCAAGGAATTGTTTGCTCTTTGCCATCCAGTTATTAGTTCTATCAAAAACGGTCCAGTAGCTAAATGTTTGCTTTCGATTGGTAAAATAGCTGCCAACACCGCTGGAATTGGCGGCGAATCTATTGATGATGCCGTTAATAATTTTGCGTCCTTGTTTAAAAACAACCAAGTTAAAGTTCTGATATTAGATGATTTTGAAAGATCCCGCATTGATTTACAAGAACTTTTTGGATATATCACCAGCTTGATAAAAATAAATGATATACGAATTGTTTTGATTGGCAACGATGTTGAAGTTAAGAAGTTTTTACAAGAAGAGTCAATTCATCGACAAAAGCTAATTGCTTCAAATATATCTGGCAATATTAATGATTATCATAATAATGTTAAGCTGTTAGATGAGCCACTTTTATACGATAGTATAAAGGAAAAGTGCATATATAAAACATATTACTATGTAACCGATAGAAGCATACTATTTGATAGTATTATATGTTCCTATCCAAAGTCTATTCAAAAGTTGATACGTAAATACCGCAAGACTATTGAATGGATTCTAAACAAATATGGTTGTGACAATTTAAGGACTTTTAAAGTTGCTTTAGAGAATTACGTATTTATCATTGATACTTTGCACAAGAAGTTTGATAACGATTTATACATTAAAAGTAGAGTCCTTTTAACTTGCTTTATATACACGGTTTTAGTAAAAGCGGGCAAGGATGAAAGCGAATTTAATTCCATGATGTATCAAGGAAACGAAAGAATATATCCAATTAAACCCATAAGCGAATACGTTTATAAAACATCGTGGAATAGAGACTTGCTAATAGCATCACTTAAAGTTATTGATGAAGAAAAAAACACACAGTCGTCCAACGAAATACCTGCATCTTATAAAGCGTTGAATTCAAATTGGTATGTGAAGACAGACGAAGAATTGAAACAACAAATCAAAGAGGTATACAACGAGCTGAGCAACATGCCATTTTGTTTATATCATCAACTTGTTTATTACTTTTATGTTTTTAAAGAATGGTTTCCTGGTGATGACACATTTGACTTACAGACTGTTGTAGATGATTTGATTAAAAATATAAATGAATATCCTAATGAGATAGAAATCGAAAACGATCATATGTTTTTCGAACGGCCAAAAGGAGTTCTTCCATACTTTGATAAATTGGACGCAGCTTTCAAAGACCACAATATGACGATACAAAACAAAGATATGAAGATATCTGCCGAATCTCTAAAAACATATTCGAAGGATGATTTGGAAAAAATTGAACAAAAATCTTATGAATATAGAAGCTTTTTTGCAAGATTAAACATTGATGAAATGATTAACACTGTAGAAAAAGGTACGTCAGAAGACATTATAGAACTAAGGCGTTTTTTAAATAGTGTATATAGAATCAGCAACTTAAAAGACTTTTTTGAAGCCGACCTTCCTAATTTGCTCTTGTTTAGGGAAAAGTTATTTTTGATAGAAACTGGTTCGGTGATAAAAAACAAGAACTTAGATTTATTGAAGAAAGATATAGATATTTATATTTCAAAACTTAGTTAATCAAGTTTGTATTAATACAGTCGGAAACTTTTTGTTCAAAATAAAATCTTTGTATTTATTCAGTCGGTTAAAGACAATGGGGACTTGCGAGACACTTGTAAGTTGATATAGTCATTATTATATATAAAATATATAAAAGCAAGTATCAAGTTATTTTCGATATTTAATCTTGTCTCGCAATTACATTTATATATAATATAGGTGTATGGAAAATCTATTTGTCACTCAACAAATAATTAATTACTGCAAAGCTAACCCAAATACTTTATTCGACGTAGAGCTTATGTTTGGTAATGTTTTCCAATGTAGCGATTTTGATTCATTTAGAAAATATGTTAGTAGAGCTAAAGAACCAGGTGACTTATATGAAGTCGGTAAAGGTGTTTACTATATTGGAAAGAATCCTACCGAAGAAGATATTCAAAGAGCAATAGTGGATTTCTATGTTGATAATAACTACGGAATGTTATCTGGCTTATCCTTATTATATAAATATAAATTAATAGAAGATGTACCTAGCTATGTTGAGATCAAATGCTCTGTAAAAAGAAATAAGGCTATTGGCAACAATAAGATCATTCCAACCAAAACAATGATAACTAAAGACAATAGATCCTTTAGAGAATTGCTTGAAATATTGAGTCAACAAACGAAGATTGAATGTTTAGAGAATGTGGGTGTTTTAAGCGAACTCGCTAAAGAATATAAAGATGAATACATTACTACCCATCTTTTAGTGGAATATAATCGTATTGCGTTTGTTAGGTTGATGGCCTTATTAAATAAGGAAGAAATTGAGAATAATATCCGCAATATGTTGATGGGACTATAAACTTGAGATAAATGGCGGTTAACGACACCAAAATTGAAAAAATATCAAAAATAGTGTCCTTAATTAGCATTTAAAGGCAAAAAGTAGTGACAAAAGCACCATTTCGAATGATTGGTGTAATTTGGTGTAAATTTTGGTGCAAGCAGTCTTTGTATGTGCTATGATAAAAACACAAAAAAGGAGATATTATGGCAATACCAACAAATATTCAAACCATTTTAAATGATAGTGTAGTTGAAAGCGTAAGAGTGGAACTAAAAGAAGGATGGAATCCCGAAACAATATTGCGCACTATTTGTGCTTTCGCTAATGATATAGATAATTTTTATGGTGGCTATATCATTATTGGTATTGATGATAAAGGCAATGTTTTGGGTTTTGATGTTAATAAATATGACTTTCTCCAAAAAGAAGTGGTTAGATATTGTAAAAAGTGTCTAGAACCATCTTACATTCCTGTTATTGATTTATTAGATTATCAAAATCAAAAAATCGTAGTGCTATGGTGTCCGGCAGGTAGCAATAAACCTTATAGATGCTATGAAAACGTTTATAAAGAAAAGAAAGATACCAGATACTTAACATATGTTAGAAAGGGGTCTTTAACCATTACTGCTTCTCGAGATGAGGAAATTGAACTTCAAAATATAGGAAGCTATGAGCCTTTTGATGACCGCGTTAATTATCATTATGGATTAGACGTTATTGATAGAGGGATTGTTGAAGAATATTTGAAACTTTCAAATTCCTCCCTGCTCCTTGGTTTTAATGAAAGACCAACAACAGATGTTCTTTTAGGTTTAAAAGCGATTGGTGGCCCAAAAGAAGATTATCACCCTAAAAATATAGCGTTATTAATGTTTACTAAAAAACCAAGCGACTATATACCATATTCATATATAGAATTAACAATCATTAGCAATGATTCTGGTAATGAAATAATTGAAAAAACATTCGATTCAGCTTTGTTTAAACAATACTCAGATTGCATGGATTTTATTAAAAATAAAATTATAGAGAAGAAGACTATCAAAGTTGAAGGAGAATATAAATCAAAAACTGTTTTTAACTATTCTTTTGAGGTTTTAGAGGAAGTTATTGCTAACGCTATACTTCATAAGTCTTATCAAATGAATGAGCCAGTAAGTGTAAGAATTGAAACAAATAGAATTGAAGTAACAAGTATTCCTGGTTTTGATAGAACAATAAGCGATACATCTATTAAAGAATTAAAGCCTAGATCAAAAAGATACCAATACCGCCGTATTGCGGAGTTTTTAAAAGAATTAAATATTGTTGAAGCAAAAAACACTGGATATCCAACAATCATTAAAAAGAGTCTAGATAATAAATCACCTTTACCAATTATTGACATGAATAAAGAAAGAGATTATGTCACTGTAATCATTCCTATTAATGAGTATTTCGATGAAGAAAAATTATCTTTAAGGGATAAAATCATTAATGCTTTAAATGCATCACCAATGACAAAAACTGAACTATGCCGCTATTTAGGCTATGCAAGAGTGGTTAATTCTGTATCACATCAATTAGCAAAACTTATTATTGATAATCAAGTTATTGAAATTAACAAAAAATACCATCTAAAATAGTTGGTGCATTTTGGTGCAAATTTTGGTGCATTTTAAAAATGAATGACAAAGATAAAATAATTGCAAAGCTCAAAGAAGAGAGTATGTTTTTCAAACTGGTAACTTTAATTCCTTTAGGCAACAAGTATCTAGAGCCGCTAAAGCTATGGGGATGATTAATGTTGGCAAAGGTGTTTTATATATTGGTAAAGATCCTTCTCCTGAAGAATTAAAAAGAGCGGTGGAAGAATTTTATATCAAAGAATGCTATGGCTTTATCGCAGGCCTCTCCCTTTTATATAAATATAGGATTATATTAGAAGAACCAGAAACTACTGCTGTTAAATGTGTTGTTTCTAGATGTAAGGACATTAGGGGCAATATTGTTATACCAACTAAAACAATGGTTAATCAAAAAACCGTTTATTTTAGAGAAGCTCTAGAAATATGCAGTTTAGAAAAATATTATAAACACTATGAAAAGGCTGCTTATGCGCTTAAAGATTTGCTTTCCGGGCAAGGCCGTTATTTAGATAGTTATTTTGCTAATCCTTTATTTACTGAATATGGTGTTAAAACAATCGGTAGATTTATTGGATTATTAAGCGGGCTTGAGATTAATAGCAATCTAAGACAAAAACTACATGACTTTAGCGGAATTTGATAAATTGTCTGCATAATAAAATAAAATAATTGTGCATTTCTCTGCATAATATGGTTGAATAGATGCATAAAAAATAATAAAATATGTGCAGAGATTAAAGGAGAATAGGCACCTATGAGAAGATTTGATTACTCGTTTCTTAAAACCGGCAATATTCCAGCAAATCTAGTGGAGCTATTTGCAGGCATTTATTCTTTAAAAGAAAAAGATACATCAAGAAAAAGCAGGTTTGGCACCGTTTATTCTGAACTTGAAAAAATAGCGAAAGTGCAATCGATTAAAGGAAGTAACGCAATTGAAGGCATTGTTACGACTGACGAAAGAATACACGCAATTGTAAATCAAAATAGTGCTCCTTTAAATCATGATGAACAAGAAATTGCGGGATATAGAGATGCTTTAAATCTAGTCCACACCACATTTAATAATCTTTCTTTTAATGAAAAGACTTTATTTGATTTACATAGAGCCATGCTAACAGAAGCTAAACCAGATGTTGCTGGGCGTTACAAAAGCGAAGACAACATAATTATGGAAATTAGATCCGATGGTACTAAGCGTGTTAGATTTGAGCCTATTCCAGCAACAGAAACAAAAGAGGCGATGGAACAACTTATTTTAGCCTATATGGACGCTAGAGATGATTATGGTGTTAATCAGCTTTTATTGATTCCTTGTGTTGTTTTAGATTTTTTATGTATTCACCCGTTTAGTGATGGTAATGGAAGAATGTCTAGACTACTATCTTTACTCCTTTTATATAAGAACGGCTTTGATGCAGGTAAATACATTTCTTTCGAAGAACAAATAAATAAGAACAAAGGCTACTATTATGAAGCTTTAAGAAAATCATCAATTGGATGGCACGAAAATAAAAACGATTATTTCTTTTTTGTTTCGAATTTCTTAATGACTCTATTATCTTGCTATCGAGAGCTTGATAAGAGATTTGCCACTGTTAATTCTAAAAAGATTAATAAGACTAGTAGAATAGAAGCCACAGTCTCAAACTCTTTAGTGCCAATATCAAAAAAAGAAATCTGCGAGATATTACCAGATATATCTACTTCAACAGTTGAGTTGGTTTTATCGAAGATGGTTAAAGAAGAAAAAGTAATAAAGATCGGTCAATCCACAAATACTCGTTATTATAGAAAATAAATAATGTTATGAAGCCGATAATTGGCCGCCATTAATGGTGGCCTTTTTTACTTGGCATTGATATAGTCGGCGATTAATCTTTCTCACATACAAATAAAGTATAAGTATATTTTTGTATCGTTTGGATGAGTACAGTTCGACAAAAAATTGAAATTCCCCCCATTTATTGGACCATAATCCGGTTACAATAAAAGTGGGTTTTTCTTATAAAACTAACCATGGACACAAAGCCGAAGATGATCAAAGAGTATCTTGATGAGCAGGTCCCGATGACCAAGCTTGTTAAGAAATACAGTTACGATTTTGCGAAGCTTAAATACCTAGTCAAACTCTACCAGATGCATGGCGAAAAGCCTTTTCTCGAGCAGGACAAAAGAATCTATACCCACGAGGAAAAGCTCGGAGCCATTAAGATCGTCATGTCAAATCAGAAATCGGCACGGCAGCTCGCCCTTCAAAAAGGCATGCCGAGTCCGCATGATGAAAAAGATAAAAACACCCATAAATAATTCAGAATGTTACATATTTTGTTTGAAATCTCCACTAAATCCAATATAATTGTATTTGGAGGAGCAAATATGATAAATACAACATCTATGTTAAAGAATCAATACAGCGATTATTCCAATCCACTAGATAAGATAAAAAGAGATGCTATTAGTGGGGTTATTTTTAGGCTTACTAGAGGTATTTACGAAACTGATGGAAATGCAAATCCGTGTTTTTTGGCATCCTCAATATTATCTCCATCCTATCTTAGTTTTGATTGGGCATTATCTTATTATGGTTTAATACCAGAAAAGGTAGTGGCAATTACATCTGCATCTTTAAATGTTAGAAAGAATAAGACTTTTATTAATAAGTTTGGCAGATATGAATATTCCGATATTCCAGCAAATGTTTTTTCAGAAGGACTAACTTATCTTGAAAGTGATGATTATATAGTAAAGATTGCGACTAAGGAAAAGGCGATATGCGATTCTTTAAGCAAGTGGAGAGTTGTAAGAAGTATCAACGATTTAAAGGAATTACTATTTGTCGATAAGCGAATCGATGAAGATGAATTTGCTTCTCGTGATTTTAGATTAATGACTAGACTAGCGGCTTTATACAATAAGACTAATTTAGATTTATTGATTAAATTAATCAGAAAGGAATATGACCATGAATAGTGTAATTCAAACGATGATTGCTAAGTATAATCCTCAAAATGATGAGGAAAGAGAAAGCGCAATCAAAGAAATTATCCAAGAAATTGCTTTAGCGGGTTTATCTCGCGCCGGTTTCTTTAACAAAGCGGCTTTTTGTGGAGGAACGTGTCTACGAATCTTTCACGGTTTAAATAGATTTAGTGAAGATCTTGATTTTGCGTTATTAGAAAAAGATCCTAATTTCAAACTAGATAATTATTTTCCTTCTCTTAAAAAAGAATTTGCATCTTATGGTTTAGATATGAGTGTTGAACTTAAGAAGAAAGATGAACACGCAGAAGCACAAAGTGCTTTTCTAAAAGGAAATACATTAATGCTTATGTTGTCTTTCTTCCCGAAAAGCGAAGACGCGAAAAGAGCAGTGTCCAATCAAAAGATTAAGATTAAATTTGAAATAGATTTAGATAATCCTAGCGGTGGAGTCACAGAATTCAAATATAAAATGTTACCAGCTCCATATGAAGTGCAAATATTCGACGAACCGACTTTATTTGCAAGTAAGATTCATGCGATTCTCTGTCGAGAATATAAGCATCATGTTAAAGGCAGAGACTATTATGATTATCTCTTCTATATCGGCAAAGGTAGCAAATTCAACATTAAGTATTTAGAAAACAAACTGAAAAATTCAGGTGGCAAAATAGGAGATAGCGAAACATTAACATTAGAGAAAGTTAAAGAATTATTAAAAGAAAAGTTTGAAACAACAAACTACGAATCTGCTAAAGAAGATGTGACTAACTTTGTCAATGATAAAGACGGGCTAAAACTTTGGAAGAAAGAATTATTTATTTCAACCATTGATTCACTAAAAAGCTAAATAATTAGCTAAAGCATTAGTATTCAGTTTCTATACATATTCAAATTGCCTAAATAAATTTTTATAAATGTAGATTTTGTTATAACCAATTGGCACAAGTCTACTTCCTTTTATCCGCGCAAACCGGACAAAAATGCAAAAACAATAAAAATGTAATGCATAAGCATATGCCAAAGAAATACCAGGTATTACAAAAGTTGTTTTATGTAAAAAAACCTTTAATTAAGACGATGAAAAAAGTAACACCAGGATTCGTATTTTACCCAACTTATATTTCAAATATTGATCTAATAGATTTAGTGTATGAATAGAATTTAAAGTTGAAAAGTGAAGCCTACTTAGTTGCAAAAATGTTTTCGGAGAATTATATGGTATACCGTGCCCTTTCATATTATGGAGATACGATTGATGGAAAATATAAGTCGAGAGTGGAATTTGATCACGGGTTCCTAGTTGAGTATTTTGATAGAAAATACATCGTTAGAATTGACTATGGTGATGATGATGAAAAGATGGAAAGATTCAAAAAAAGCAAAGAGTTCAATTCCTCAGATGGTTGCTGTGCTTGGTGAAATGGAATTAAGGATTGATAAGAGCGGAATTGCTTACTACGGATTAGAGAATATTTATAAGAAAGGACTTACTGGATATGGGGGATTTAAATAGAACAAAAGAAGTTAGCGAACTCATATCTTTTATAGGAAAAGGCGAAGTTAATATAGTTCCTGGCTTAAGAAGAAGCGGCAAGATTTATCTTTTAGATATAATTTTAAAAATAGGCTGATTGTAGAGGAAAAGCTGGTAATTCTTGTCATTGTCATTGGACACAGCCGCGATATTTATCAATAAACAACATTCTGAACATCGCCATATTCGAAAGATTATTTTAACGCCGCTAATTTGAAAGAATATCTTCAAATGAAATACTTTTTGTTTTGCCACCTTTAATGAATATTTAATTTAGAAACATACTTTTATTCTCCACGAAATCCAATCTAACTGTTATTGGAGGCGCGGTATTAACTACGACTTCAATTTTGCAACAGCGATCTGCCAATTATGCCAATCCCTTGATAAGAATAGGCAAAATATTGCCATTCCACTCGCAAGAGACAGAAAAGAAAAATTCTACTTTCACGATTTTTATTCCCTTTTTATTGCATTGAAGCGTAGGTTTCTTATTTGCCGTTTGTTTTGTAGAGTGATGGTATCAAGGAATAAGCCAGATGACCGTCGCCGAAATCAAAGAAAACCTCCAGCAGCAACCTCTCCCCAAATATTCAAAAGGGGAAGAGCGTTTTAATTTTATCAGCCACGGCATTGGAATCGCTTTAGGTCTTGTCGCGCTTGGCACATTCATCGCATTAGCGATTATCTTTCGTTTCAATGTATGGGAGACGCTATCCCTTATTTTCTTTTCCTTATCGATGATTCTTTTATATGCAACCTCGACCATTTATCACGCCTTACCAGTAAAAAGCGTCTGGAAAAAACTCTTTCGCCTGCTTGATCACAATACTATTTATCTGTTGATTGCCGGAACCTACGCCCCGATCTCGGCTTTTGCTTTTCAGGGCACAAATTATGGTTTGATCATCATGATTGTCCAATTAATTGGACTAATTACCGGCACGATTATGAACTTCCGCAATCTTAACGGAAAAGTAACATCAATCATCACCGTGGTCCTCTATGTCGTGATGGGTTGGTTCATCGTCATTTTTTACCCCGCTGTTCAGTATATTCCTCTAACCGTTATGCTATTGATTTTATCTGGTGGTATTTCCTATACTCTAGGAGTAATCTTTTACGCCATCGGTCACAGAGTGAAATGGATGCACGGCATCTTTCATATCTTCGTTTTGTTAGGGACTATTTTGCAACTCATCGGCGTCATCCTGCTTATAATTTAGTGGAATGGAATTGAACGTGCCGCCAATTTATCTTATCCCATCATTGGTTTTATAATGTCGTATTGCTAATACGAAAAATGGTGTGATTGTGCTAAAATTACCAATGTTATCAGCATATGGAAGAAATAAAACTCGACTCGACCCCTAGCGAAAAGAAAAAAGCCGGCAAAAACCGTTATCTGATCTATCTCCTTTTGGTGATTGTCGTCACCGGTTTGGCTATCTTTTTGTCTTTAAAAGATAACTTTGCCGATACGGCTCTAGCTCTTCGCACGAGCGACTGGAGAGTATTGCTTCTAATTATCGGCATGGTCGTTTTTAGCTATCTCATCGATGGTTTGATTATTTTTGTCTTCGCGCGTCTATATACGCGTCGCTACAAATATCACCAGGGATTAGCGACTTCGATGGTCGGCGCCTTCTTTAATGCCGTCACACCGTCCGCTTCCGGCGGTCAGATAATGCAGGTTTATACAATGCGTAAGCAAGGTGTTGAACCATCAAACGGCGCGTCCATCATGGTGATGGCTTTTATTCTTTATCAAATCGTCCTCGTCCTCTTGGGAGCGGTGGCCGTCTCCGTCAAGTGGCCCCTCCTTTCGAGCATGGCTAACTTCACGATTGAACTCGGAAGCATTTCCATCAAAGAAATTCCCGTCATCGTTTTTACGATTCTCGGTTTTGTCATTAATTTATCCGTTATCTTGCTGCTGGTTTTGATGTCTTACTCGCACAAGTTCCATAACTTAATCATGCATTATGGTATCGGCTTGCTCGCCCGCCTCAAAGTCGTCAAAAATCCTGACCATTTAAGAGAATCGCTGCGAATTCAGGTCGAAAACTTTAAAATTGAGCTGCGCCGTCTGCAGTCTAATATCCCCGTTACAATCTTAATCATGCTTCTCTTTTCGATATCTTTGATAAGCAAGTATTGTATTCCCTGGCTCGCCGGTATCGCCCTTAACGCCTATAACGACACCGTGACGGGAGCCTTCACCTTCGCCGGATTTTGGGACGGCGTTTTCTTGTCGAGCTATCACCAGATGATTACCGGGCTCATTCCTCTTCCCGGATCGGCGGGTGTCAGCGAATACTTTTTCCTCGTCATTTTCAACAATTATTTTGATACGTACGCCAATACGGTCGCGGCCCAGATTATCTGGCGGACGGCGACTTTCCACATCGTCGTTTTATTCGCCGGTTTAGTAACCGCCTTCTATCGTTCCTCGCCGAAGGAACACCTCGAGAAAGCCGACCGCCAGACCTTCATCGATTTGCAACTACAGACATATGAAGAAAGAAAGCGGAGTGCTGATACCCTTTATGAGACGGCTCGCCTTTCCCGTCGCGAAGTACAAAATAAACTGCGCAGCCTGAGCAAGATGCTAACCCCCAGTAAAAAAACGGATGAAATCGAAGAAGCCCTTGGCGAAGAGGTCATGCTGCGAACCGAAAAGAAAAAGCCAAAAAAGAAAAAAACCGCTCCTGTTAAGAAAGTGGCAAAGCCAAAAACTAAGAAGCCCGCCCCCAAGAAGAAGAGCGACGAACCGTGGGATAATATCGAAATAAAGTGATTATAAAAATATGAATATCGTCCTCTTTTCTGATACTTATCCGCCCGAGATTAACGGCGTCGCGACTTCGACCCGCTCGCTTTTTAATACGCTGGTCAGCCACGGCCATCAAGTCGTGGTCGTCACCACCAACCCGATGAGCAAAGAAGTCACCTACATCGATGGTATTTTGCGCATTCCCGGCGCCGAGTTAAAAAAACTTTATGGCTATCGGATGTCGTGGATATATAACTCAAAAGCCATGAAGATTATCCGCGCCTTTCAACCTGATGTCGCCCATATTCAAACCGACGCCGGTATAGGAGCCTTTGGACATATCGTGACGCGGCTTTTAAAACTTCCTAAAGTCTACACCTATCATACAATGTATGAAGACTATACTCATTACGCGACCAAAGGTTACTTTGATCGCTTTGCCAAAAGCGCGGTCCGCACCTTCACCAAGAGCATTATTTCGGGCGTTGATGAATTCGTCATTCCCAGCATCAAAACCAAGGATTACATGCGTTATATCGGCGTTGATAATTTTATTCACGTCGTCCCGACGGGTACCGATTTCTCGAAATTTGCCATCGAAAACATCGACCGCGCCAAACTCGCGAATCTAATGAAAAAGTATCGACCCGATCCCAGCGTCGTCACCTTGCTCGTCTTAGGCCGCGTCGCCAAAGAGAAGAGCATCGATGTCTGCTTAAAGTCATATGCCGCTTTTTTAAAGAGTAGGCCGCGTCGCAAAACGCAACTTCTCGTCGTTGGCGGCGGTCCCGCTCTTGAAGAGCTGAAACTTCTGGCGGAAGAACTAGGCATCGCTCACACGACGACATTTGTCGGCCGCGTCTTACCCGATGAAGTAGCCTATTATTATCATCTCGGCGATTATTTCCTGTGCGCTTCGCTTAGCGAAACGCAAGGATTGACCTTCATGGAATCGATGGCTTCTGATCTCTTGGTCATCACCCGTTACGACACGAATCTCATCGGGGTCATCAATGACGGCGAAACCGGTTTTTTCTATGTGGGTCCCGATGATTTCCCCCAAGTCTTTGAAAAAGTACTCGCCCTGCCCAAGACGAAAGTAAGAGCGATTGTCAAAAAAGCCAAAGATGGCATCGAGCCTTACTCAATTGAAACTTTTTACCAAAATATCATAAAGGTGTACCGCCGTGCGATCCGCAAAAAGTGGTAAGGAGATCTTAAAGATCAAAGTCGGCAAGGCGAAAGCGACGCTTGTTTTTGCTGACGAAGAGCTAAAAATCAGCCTTGATACGTATACCGATTTTCATCTTTATGTCGGAAAAATCTTATCCGACGAAGAGATGTCGCACATAAAAAACCGCGAAGATATCGATAAACTTTTAAAAAGCGCTCTGGCGTCCGTCACCAAAGGTCACCCCACCAGGAAAGCTCTCATTACCAAGTTGGAAGCTAAGGGAGCGAGCCCGGCGCAAATTACTAAAATAATCGATATCCTGACCGCGAGTGGTCTCATCGATGACCGCCAGTTCATGTACGATTATCTCGAATTTGCTAAAAACCGAGGTTACGGCCAAGATCGAATTATTGAAGGGCTCTATGAAAAAGGGGTTCCCCAGCATTTAATTAAAGGACTCGTATTTAATTATGATGATGAATACAAGCGGGCGAGCGCGCTGCTCGCAGGCCTGGAAGCCAAATTTATCCGCTACAATTACTTACAGCGCAAAAA
>Ga0209719_1001364_pt1 | contig 30107 bp, 23 predicted proteins | sample AD_JPNAS2_MetaG_FD_184421 | JGI IMG/M metagenome (GOLD analysis project Ga0209719, IMG submission 184421) | Active sludge microbial communities of municipal wastewater-treating anaerobic digesters from Japan - AD_JPNAS2_MetaG (SPAdes) (version 2) | ecosystem: Engineered > Bioreactor > Anaerobic...
CCGGGGCTGGTATCTGGTGGTCAGCAATCATCAATCCTGGTCGGATATTTTTGTTCTGCAAAAAATGCTGAACCGGCGCATCCCGCTCATGAAATTTTTCCTCAAGCGCGAATTGATCTGGGTGCCCTTTATGGGTCTGGCCTGGTGGGCGCTGGATTTCCCCTTTTTGCGCCGCCACAGTGCGGAGTATCTGAAAAAACACCCCGAACAAAAAGGAAAGGACTTTGAGACCACCAAAAAGGCGTGTGAAAAGTTTTCGCGCATTCCGACCAGCGTGATGAACTTTCTGGAAGGAACCCGGTTCACCGCGCAAAAGCACGAGCATCAGAAAAGACCTTACCGCTACCTGCTGAGGCCCAAAGCGGGCGGCATCGCGCTGGCGCTCTCCGTGCTGGGGGATAAATTCAATTCTCTGCTGGATATTACGATTGTTTATCCGGACGGCATTCCCACTTTCTGGGAATTTTTGTCCGGCGGCGTGAGGAGGGTTGTCGTTCGAATATCCTCCATTGAAATCCCTTCGCATTTTCTGAACATGGATTACGAAGGCGACAGGGAATTCCAGGCCGTCTTTCAGCAGTGGGTGCAGGATTTGTGGAAGGACAAGGATGCGCAAATCGACGCATTGCTTGCGGAGGTCAAAGCATAAATGGAGACCTTTGATTACCAGGGGGCCGCCGTCAAATACAAGCGGCGCGGATCGGGCGAACCGGTGGTCTTTCTGCACAACGGCGGAACATCGCACGCAATCTGGAAGGACGTGATCGCCAGGCTGGCCGACGATTATGCGACCTTTGCCCTGGACCTTCCGGGCTTCGGCGCATCGGCCAAGCCGGGCGGCGGCTATGCGCTGGAGAACTACGTCGCCGTTCTTGAGGCATTTCTGGCGCATCACGGTCTTTCGCCGGTGACCCTGGTCGGCAATTGCATGGGCAGCGCCATTTCGGTTGCCTACGCCATGCGGCACCCCGAGAAGGTGCGCGCCCTGGTGCTCGTCAACCCGCTCACCGCCGCGACCTATACGGCCGGAAGGCTCGGCATGACACTGCGTTTGCGACGACGAGCACCGGCCTTTTCACGCTTTCTGTACGGCCTGCTGGGCCGGGTGAAGCCCAACCGCTGGATCGCGGTCCAATCTTTGCGCATGCAATTCGGGCCGGTCGGCCGGTCGCAAAACCTGCATTGCAGCAACGACCTGTGCGCCTGTTTCACCGGCCGCGGGCAAATGACGTCGCTTTTGGGCGTACTCGACGATCTGGTAAATTACGAATTCCTGGACAACTTCGTTCCGCCGGACGATTTTCCGCCCCGCTGCACGATCTGGGGCCTTGAAAACGAGATCCTGTCGGCCAAAGCCGGACGGCGGCTCAATGCCACCCTGCAACCCCAGCGAGCGGATTGGCTTAAGGGTGTCGGACATCTGCTCATGCTTGAAAATCCCGATGAGGTGGCCCGGATCATTCGTGAGCTTCTGGCAAAGACTCCGCGGCGGAAGGTGCACTCGTGATGCCCTCGATTCTCCCGGACAACATCTTCAACCTGGCGGCCGTCGTGCGCGAGGTGGCTTTGCAGGATCCTGAGCGCACTGCCGTCATCGAACCGGACGGCTTCGATGCGCAAGGCAGGCGGCGCTACAAGCGCCGCACCTACACCGAGCTTTCCAATGATGCCGAGGCCGTTGCGCTCGGGCTGCGCGAAGCCGGCATTGCCGAAAAAACGCGCATCGTCTGCATGACCCCGCCCGGCTACGAAGCTTGCGCCCTGGGCCTGGCGCTGCAGCGGGTGGGAGCGACGACACTGTGGATTGATCCGTCCGTCGGTTTTTGCAATGTCGGCGAACGCCTGCGCCGGATTCGGCCCGAGGGCTTCGCCGGTGTGCCCATCAGCCACCTGGCGCGCATATTGTTCGGCTGGGGACCGCGTTTTCCCCGCCACGCGATCGTCATCGACGGCTGGTGGCCCGGCGCGCATACCCTGGCATCCCTCAAGCGAACTCCGCCGGCCCGGCCCGCTCCGCCCGCCGTCAAACCCGACGATCCTGCGGCCGTGCTTTTCACCACCGGCAGCACCGGACCCGCAAAGCCGGCTCTCTACCTGCATCGAAATTTCGCGCACCTGTACCGCATCGTGAACGAAAGTTGGCGATTTGAAACGGCGCGCGGCATTCCCGTCGACATGGCCGTCTTCCCCGCTTTCTTCTTCATCGCCCTCAGCGCCGGCGGCACGATGGTTGTTCCACCCATCAACTTCATTTTTGAAACGCCTGCCAAAGCCGACCCCAGGGCCCTCGTCGACGTCATCAACGATTGCGGCGTGCGTTCGTGTTTCGGCTCGCCGGTCCTGCTGGAAAACATGGCCCGGTATGCCGCGGCCCACGATATCAAAACGCCAACCTTCACCCGTGTCATCGGCGGGGGAGCGCCAATCTTCGGCCCGGTCATGCAGGCGCTGTTGGATATGATGGGTCCCCGGGCCGAGGTCTTTTCAAATTACGGAGCGACGGAGGCTTTGCCCACCAGTGAAATGAGCGCACAGGAAGTGCTCGCCGAAACATGGCCGTTGACCCTGCAGGGGGCGGGAATCTGCGTCGGCCGGCCCTTTACGGGCGTCGAGCTCCGCATTATCGAAATGAGTGACGGCGTCATCGAACACATCGAGCAGGCGCGGCTGCTCGAAGCGGGGGAAATCGGCGAGATCCTGGTCAGGAGCAAGCATGTAAGCCCCGCCTATCTGGACGATCCCGAAAACACTCGAAAGAACAAGATCTATGGGCCGGATGGCGAAATATGGCACCGCATCGGTGATGCGGGCTACCTGGATTTCAAAGGCCGGCTTTGGTATTGCGGCCGCGTCAGCCAGCGTGTGAAAGCCGGGGAAGGACCGCTGTTCTCCCTCAACTGCGAACCGATCTTCGACGCTCATCCTGCCGTGCGCCGGTCCGGGCTGGTTGGAATTCCGAAGGACGGCGCGGAAGAGCCGGTCATCTGCGTGGAACTCCGCAAAGAGCACCGTGGAAACGAGGAGACGATCCAAAACGAGCTGCTCACTCTGGCGGCCGGACACGAGGCGACGAAGCAAATCAAGCACGTTCTCTTTCCGGCAACGCTGCCGACGGACCCCCGGCACAATTCCAAGATTGAGCGACCCAAGCTGGCAAAATGGGCCGCCGCCAAAATCCGCTTTCGGACGAATGGATGACGCGGAAAGAAGTCCGTGATTCCCGCGAAAACCTGCGCTTCGCCGACCGCGTGAACTTCTTCCACATCAATGGATAAATGATATTTTTTAGACTGCCGCCTGCCGGGCGCGGGATGCCCAGTTCATCCGGCCGGCGTCTTTAAACGAACGTTGAGCGGGCCGGCGGGCCTGCGGCGTCCGGGCCGAAAACGGTTTCCTGCCGCTGTGGTTGCCGGGTCTCGTCAGCTGATGAGCGCGAGCGCTCGTTGCTTCACAAACCGACGGGCTGACGGTTAATCCATCAACATTCTGATATTGCAGTTTTTCCCCCAGCAGTTTCTTGAGGGACCTGAGCAGGTCGCCATCCTGCCCGGTGATAAAGGTAAACGCATCCCCGGTCATTGCGGCGCGTCCGGTTCTGCCGATGCGGTGCGTATAGGCATCCGCGGTGGACGGCATATCATAGTTGATCACATGGGAGATGCCCGTCACGTCGATGCCGCGCGCGGCAATGTCCGTGGCGATCATGACATCAAAGCGGCCATCCCGGAATCCATCCAGGGACTGCTTGCGTTTCTGCTGCGTAAGATTGCCGTGCAGGGAGGTCACTTTATTGTGTCCGGCTCTGTTGAGCTGCTCGGCCAGGCTTTTGGCGCGCGATTTTGTCCGGGTGAACACCAGGACCGACCGGGTGTCGATTTTCTCGAGAATGTCCTTGAGCAAGGCTGTTTTCTGCTCGGTTTGCACCGGATAAAACGTGTGGGCAACCGTCATCACCGGAGCGGAATTTCCAATCTGAATGTGAACGGGATCACAAAGCAGATCATCGGCCAGGCTGCGGATTTCGCCGGGCATGGTGGCGGAGAAAAGCAGCGTCTGGCGCTTTGCCGGCAAATGCCCGACAATCTTGCGAACATCCGGCAGAAAACCCATATCAAACATGTGGTCTGCCTCATCCAGCACCAGAACTTCCACATGCGACAAATCCAGCGTGCCGCGGCCGATATGGTCCAGCAGGCGGCCGGGACAGGCCGAAACGATATCGACACGGGAACGCAGTCGATTGACCTGATTATAGATGCTGACGCCGCCGTAAATCGCCGTGCTGCAAATCCCCGTTTTCCTTCCCAGTTCCATGATGGATGCATGGGTTTGTTCGCTCAATTCCCGCGTCGGCGCAACGATCAGGGCGCGAATCGGGCCGCGCTTTTTCTGCATCAGGCGGTGCAGAATCGGCAGCACAAAAGCGGCGGTTTTCCCTGTGCCTGTTTGAGCCAACCCCATCACATCCCTGCCTTCCATGATGGGAGGGATGGACTCCGCCTGAATGGGCGTAGGCTTGCGGTAACCGGCGGCGGCAACGCCGGCCAGTATTTTTTCATTGAACTTAAATTTCTCAAAACTCATTTTTTATCCTTTTTTTGTAAGTTACCAGCATCTATTTAAAGTTAAACCCGATGCGAACCGTGACAAGGCTGGTAAAAACAGGCCTTTTCATCCGCACGTCCTGCGTCTGAAAGACAGGTCTCAAAGACGGCATGGCATCAGGGTTTCTATTTCGATTAGCGGGATTATCCTTAGCAAATTTCCGATGAAGAAAGGTGGGAAGGTCAATTTTTTCGCTATTCCTGAGGGGTTCCTACAGGCAAAGCCGGCAAATAGCAAGCATTATCTTTGGAATGCGGGCGCAAATGAAAAGCGCCGGGATTGCCCCGGGCCTTTTTTTCCGGGGAGGGGCCTGGGCCGGTTTGTCAACCCATCAGCAAGGATTGAATCCTGTCGATGACCTGAGCGCCCCGCTCCGGATACACCCAGAAATATCCGGCCAGAACGGCCAGGGTCATGGTGATGAAAAAGGCGGCGGCCATTTTGATCCAGTACAGAATTCCGCCGTCTTCCTTTCGGGGCGCAGATGCAGGCGTGAAGGCTTTGCGCTTTTCCGGCGGCGGCACGGGCTCCATCGCATCATCAAATTTGGCCATCGTTTCGATGCTGCCAAGCGGCACCGATATTTCCTCCTCTGCGGCGGGTGCGGCCGGTTCTTCCGGTTCGCGGGGGGCGGCATCCGCGGAAAGCGGCGGATTCATTGCGCCAGTCAATTCTTCAGGCGGCGAAGCTCCGTCCGCGTCGGGAAGCGAGCCGCCATCCTCCGCCGTCTGAGTCTCTTTTTCGGCTTTGGTCTCCCCGGAAACTGCGTCCGGTTTGTCTTGCGCGAGAACATCGCCGGAGGTGAACACATTTTCCTCGGGAAGAACCGCTTCATCGCCGGCAATGGCGGACAAAAATTCGTCCAGCTCCCGTTTCTCCCGCTTTAAATCGATCCACTCCGTTTTACCGGGCATTGCGGCTCCCCTTCCATCCCTGAATTCGCCGTTTTGTCTAAATGCTTTTATGGCCTTTGGCCTTCAAAAGGCGAATTTCCTCTTTGAGGACGGCGATCTCGTCCTGGAATGTTTTTTTCATCTCCGCAAGCGCCAGGGCATACGCTTCATGGGGCGGCAGATCTTTCATCGCCCCGGCCAGCCGCTCAGCGTCCCAGCTCCCTGACGGCGGCGACTTGTCCTCCACCACCCGAATGCGGGCAACGGGCATTTCATCCATTGGAACATTCCTGCGCTCCGCATCCCGGGCCCTTTCGCCGTCCGTCATGCCCCTCGGGGCTTCGGGTTCGATTCGTTTCTCCAGGTCGGCGTTTTCCACCCACGCTTGATACTGTTCAATGCTTTCCTGCAGCAAGCGGCGTTTCGCTTCCTGCGCCATTTCCTCCCCGCCCGTCGCCTGTTCCATGCGTCTGTAAACCGAAAAGAGCAGCGCCGCGGCATCACCGCCAAAACGGTCGTCCTTGACCCGAATGTATCTTCCCGCAAAACGCAAAATGCGCAATAATCCCTGAAGGACGGGATCGCTTTCCAAGAGCCGGTCCAGCCTGCAAACTTCATCGTCCAGCCGCTCCAGGCCGGATTCGTTCATTCGGTCTTCCAGGGAGAGAACAATGGTTTGCAGATTCTTTAAAGGAAAGTCCGCGGACAATGACGGAAACAGCGTGAGACCCTCCGAAAGACGCTCTTCTTTTGCGCTTTCCTCCGCTTCCGCGCGGGCCGTCAGTTCTTTCAAATCATCCGGCTCCGACGCGCGTTGGGCCTCCCGGGCCGGCGGTGTCTCGTCGCCGAAGATCGCCTCAAAGCGCTTGTCGATTTCCGAAAGAAAGGCGGATCTGTCTTCTTTCGGGCCCAAAACGGAGGAGGCCTTTCCGGTTCCAGGAGAAAGGGAATCCTCCCGAAGGCCGTCGGCGGCGCCGTCACCGATTTCTTCCGGGATGCCGGAATCCGTTTTCCGGGCCGGTTTGGAGTCCGCCCCGAAAATGCTGTCCAAACGGCTTTCTACCGCCTCAAGAAAAGACGACTCTTCATGACTGGCCATGGGTGTGATCACTCCTGTATTTCCGAAAAAACCGGCGACCCTCTGCTTCAAAAACGTCAAGGCATTACCGATCCGCTTCCTACCAGATCAGGCGTTCATTCGCAAGACCGCAAAGAAAGCGGAAGGGGGCCGCCCGGGCGGAGTGATCTTTGGGACGGGTGAGCGCTGACCCCCTACTCTTTGAGATAAAACTGCAGTTTCAAATTCGCGACTTCCACCAGATCGCCGTCTTTGAGATCGCAGCGGCGGTCAATGGTTTTCCCGTTGACCTTGAGCTCCTTGCCGCCGGCCGGCGTAATAAAATAGCCTTCTTTCCGGCGGTTGACCAGGGCGGCCAGCTTGGGAGCGAACAGCCCCTTCAATTTGACGGCCGATCCGTCTTCCTTTCCAATCGAGGACACTCTTTCCTTCAGTTCGTATTCTTTCTTCTCCGTCGATCCTTCCACGACCATAAAGCCGCCCAGCGGTTCCGGAAGGTTCTTGTCCGCTGCCGCGACGATTTTCTTCTGGTCATCCGGCGCGATCACCATCGTTTCATCCATGGAGCGGCCGCGCACCGCGAAACCCTTGGTTTCCTGCGACCTGTTTTTTTCGGAGGTGACATTCAGGGTATGCACGCCGATGAGCACCACGTCGCCGTTGAACAGCTCCGTTTTGGAGATTTTCTGGCCGTTTACGAAGGTTCCGTTCAGGCTGCCCAGATCCTCCAGCATGAGCTTGTCGCCTTCCACCGTGATGGAGGCGTGGTGACCGGATACGGCCTGATTGTCGATGACAATGTCGTTATCCGGCTTGCGGCCGATCGTGGTGGATTCCTTGTCCAGCGGGATTTCCTTAACGGCGGCCTCTTTGTACTTCAGTAATATTTTTGCCATAGATCACCTCCGGAAAAATTCCATGAATTTCATCAAAGCCGAATACCACTTTTCCTTCCAGGCATAACCGATCACAACGGTAATATTATCTTTCCCGCCGTTTTTATTGGCGGCTTCAATCAGGGATTCACAGGCGGCGGAAGCGTCGGCGGCGGAAGAGATCATGTCCAGCGCGTCGTCGTCCGTCACCATATTACTAAGTCCGTCCGTACACAAGAGCAAAATATCGCCTTCCAGCAGGGTCAGTTCATCGAGATCGGCGTCCAGCTCCGGCTGAATCCCCAGGGCTTTCGTGAGAATATTCTTCATCTCCGAGAGGTCGGCTTCTTCCCGGGAGATCAGATTGCGCTTGACCTGCTCGTTCACCATGGAATGATCGTCCGTCAGCTGTTCCATGGTGCCGGCGCGGACCAGGTACGCCCGGCTGTCGCCGATGTGGGCGATGCTCAGTTTCCGGCCTGTCAGCAGCACCGCCACAATGGTGGTTCCCATCCCCTTGAGTTGCGGTGAACTTTGTGAAGCCTCGTAAACGGCCTGATTGGCCAGACGGATGGCGCAGGCGAGCTTGTTGGTGGCCTCGGAAAACGAGGGATCACGATCGCCGATCATGATTTGCTGCCCCTGAAAATAATCCCGAATGACGCTGACCGCCAGACTGCTGGCCTTCTCTCCGGATGCGTGGCCGCCCATGCCGTCGGCCACGACCAGAAGCCCCATCTTCTCATCCGAATAAAAATTGTCTTCGTTGTTGGTTCTGACCAACCCCTGATCGGTTTTTCCGCAGGCCGTAAGATTCAAGGGAGCCTCCTTATTTTAAACAGGCAAGCAAATCATCCGCCAGGGCTTTCCCGGTCTGGTATCGGGCCTCCACATCCCTGGCCAGCAGCTTTTCCACAATCCCCGCCATGGCGTCCGGAAGGTCGGGAGACAGCTCTTTGATGGCCCGGGGATCCGTGGTCGTGATGTTGTACATCAGCGTGGCAATGCTGTCGCCGTTGAAGGGTTTTTCTCCTGAAATCAGCTCATAGAGAACCACGCCAAGCGAAAACAGATCGGATCGCCCGTCCACCTTCTTGCCGGCAATCTGCTCCGGCGACATGTAGCTGGGCGTTCCGAGGACCACTCCGGTCTGCGTTTTCGACGTGGCCATCACGCGGGCGATGCCGAAATCCGCAACCTTGACCTCGCCGTTCGTCAGAATCATGATATTGGCCGGCTTGATGTCGCGATGCACGATGCCGTTGGCGTGGGCGTAGTCCAGGGCTGAAGCGACCGAGGAAACGATCCGCACGATTTCCGGGGGCGGCAGGAGATTTTCCTTTCGAGTGTACTTGGCCAGGTCCGATCCGTCCAGCAGTTCCATGGCCATATACGCAATGTCGTAATCCTCGCCGACATCGAAAATGGTCACGATATTCGGATGGGACAGCTTGCCGGCCGCTTCCGCCTCCCGGAAAAATCTTTTCTTCACCTCGTCGATCTGTTCGGAGTCAATCTCCTCGTAGCGCAGCGTCTTGATGGCCACTTCCCGGTTGATGCGCGGGTCTTTGCCCAGGAAAACCGTTCCCATGGCGCCGCGCCCCAGCTCCTTGACAATTTCGTAGCGCCCGAGCGTCGGCTTGATTTCGGTGTTCTCCATAATGACCGTGGCTTCTTTTTTGGCCCCGGAAAGCCCGAAAATCATGGTTTCCCCGGCGGCCGTCAGCTTCTTGATGCGGTCGTTGATGTCCTTGAAATCTCCGTCCTGGGCGATATGCTGGTAAACCGCCGCCGCCTTGTTGAACATCCGCTTCCGTTCGAAGTCCAGGCCGAGATTGTAGAGCAGCTCCTTCACGGATTCGTCCTCCACGGGACACTTGCGGAATTTGTCAAACGCCATGTCCAGCAGACCCTGGCCCTGGAAGGACAGTCCGAGCATTTTGTTGGTTTCGACGCCGTCCGCTTCCATGCGATCCTTCGCTTTTTCCGTCAGCAGATACCGCTTGGAGACGATCACGATGTAGCCGACGAGCAGGAGAAGCGCCGGATACAGCGCCTTGATCCAGTACCCGTAGGCGGCAAAAAGATAAATCGTCGCGATCATCCAGACCAGAAGCAGAGCCAGGGAGACCACCGCGCTGATGCCGGCCTTGATATGCGGAATGACCAGCGCAACGTAAAGGCCGAAGATCAGGATCATGATGAGTTCCAGCGTGAGCGCCCAATCCGGACGGATAACGTGATCGCCGTTGATGATGTTGTCGATCACGTTGGCGATGACGGTCCCGGGCGGCACATTGACGGCGACCGGCGTGACCTGCATGGTGCCCAGCCCCGCCGCGGAGAGCGCGATAATCACGATCTTGTCCTTGAACACCTCCGGAGCGATCTTCTTGTTGACGACGTCGAAGTATGAATAATAGGGAATCCCCTCGTTGAAACTGATCAGCATTCTGTTGTTTTCATACACGGGAATGCTTTTGCGGCCGAAGGTGACGGTTTTGCCCGGACGCACCTGCTTCACATCGTAATTGAGGTATTTCAGCGTCAGTTGAAGAGCGAACGACGGGAAAAGCTTCTCTTCAAAATTGATCAACAGCGCTTCGCTGCGCACCGTGCCGTCCCGGTCCGGAAAAATATTGATGTGACCCAGCCCAAGCGCGCCTGCGGAGAATTCTGGAATGGGCGGAACCATCGCCCGCGCGGTAATGCTGTCGTCCGCGCCGGCCGGGGAAAGGGAATTCCTCAGCAGGTCGGGCGGCAGATTCGAGGCGGTTCGTCCCGTCGGCGGACCGGGCACAAAAAACAGCGGCAGGACGACATTTTTGCCCGCGGCAATCGCATTGGCCAGAATCGTGTCGTTGTCGAGCCTTTTTTCGGATTCCTTCAGCGACGTCAAAACATCTTCCAGCCCTTGCCTGGGAGGGGAAGGTTTGCTTTGAGCCATGTTTTTCTTTGGAGGAGCCGGAGTCGTTTCAGCGGCGGCGGGCGGCTCAGCCGGCGCCGGTTCTCCTTCGATGGACCGGATCAGACCGCGCACTTCGACGAGCCCCTGGTTGACGTCTTTTTCCGAGTAAATGATGTCCAGACCGATGACTTTGACCTGGTAGGATTGCAAAAGCTCGACCATCGAGGCGATATGTGCGCGGGGCCAGGGCCACCGGCCCAGGTTGGCAATACTTTGTTCATCAATGGCGATGACGGCGACCGGGGCCTTCGATGATGTAACCCGCAGATTGGCGCGCAAGTCATAAAGGCCGTTTTCCAGCGTTTCCAGGGGGCCCCAGGCCAGAAGAAAGGCAAAAAGCGTCAGCAGCATTAAAACGACGCCCAGAATAAAATCGGAAATCATCGACTTGGTTATTTTCTTCATGCCCGATCCTTTTTCCGAAGATTGTGAACAACTGCAATGAAAATTATAGCGTAAGTGATGAGATATTTTTTGGCTGAAGTATAGGGGGCGCGGCCCCCTATGTCAAGAAAATAATAACCTTTTTCCGTGTTCACGCAGGGTGTGCTCAAACAGGGAGTTTCCCGGGCGGCCAGAGGGAAGGCGATAAGCGCTATGATTTTCAGACTTTTTTTGAAGCAAATCGCCGTGTGAATCGCAAACAACATCTCTCCATACGGCGGCTCAAAGTTAAAAGGAATACCCCGACGGTTTTCCCCTTTGAGCCCGGACAACACGGCCATGAATTTCTTGACAGGTCAAACCCGTTTCCTGTACATTGCCTTCACCCGCCATCAGACACCGGAAGGGAGGAAGAAAAAATGAAGGCGCTATACTTCGACAATAATCTTCCGCGGATCGTCATGGTTCAGGCCGCATCCCTGGTGTACCGGAATGCCGCTCTTCTGCCCTTTTCACCGACGCACTACGCCGAGGTGCCGGAACCGGAAATTCCCAACCCCCGCTGGCTCAAAGTGAAGAACCTGGCCTGCGGCCTGTGCGGCTCCGACATCCACTTCATGTTCATGGAAATGGACCCCAAGTGCTTTCCCGCCGCGACCCCGGGCATTGCCCGGAAATATCTCGGCCACGAACTGCTCGGGGAAGTGATGGAAACGGGAAATGAAGTTGCAGGATTTCAGAAAGGCGACCGGGTTTGCCTTCGAATCGACTGGCCTTCCTGCTTCCAGATGGAAATGGATCCGATGTGCCCGCAGTGCGCCCAGGGAGAATACATGCTCTGCCAGAATCTGGGGGCAAGGGAGCTGCCCCTGACGGATGTGGGAGGCGGGTTTTCCCCGCGAATGGTGATGCACCGGACGCAGCCCTTCAAGGTTCCGGACAACCTGACCAATGACGAGGCCCTCCTGCTGGAGCCGATGGCCTGCGCCGTTCACGCGGTCCTGAAGCATTCACCGACGGCGGGAAACCGCGTGCTGGTCATCGGATGCGGCACCATCGGGCTTCTGACCGTCGCGGCGGTGAAGGCCCTGGCCAAAGACGCGGAAGTGACCGCCTTGGCGCGGTATCCCTTTCAGGCCGACATGGCCCGCGCGCTGGGCGCGGACGAAGTCATCACGGGGCGGGAGGACCCTTACAGAAGCATCGCCAAACAAACCGGCGCGAAATATTTCGAGGGGTATTTCGGCAATCAAATCCTTCTGGGAGGGTTTGACGTGATCTATGACTCCATCGGCAATGACGGCAGCCTGAACAGCTCGCTCAGGTGGGCGAAAAGCCGGGGCACGGTCGTGATTGTGGGCGTCAACTTCAAACCGGGGAAAATCGACTATTCGCCGATGTGGCATCAGGAACTGCATGTCACGGGCATCAACTGCCATATTCTTCAGGAAGGGTCTCTTCCCTCCTCCTTCGATATCGCCGCGCAACTGATTGCGGAGAAACGTCTGCCCGTCAGCCGACTCATCACCCACCGGTTTCCCATGGACCGTTGGCGCGACGCGGTGAAAACATTTCTTTCCAAAGGGGACAGGGGGGCGATCAAGATCGTCCTCGAACATCCTTCCGTTTAGCGTTTTTAGCCCGGTCCCATGACCGGCCCGGAGCCGCCGGAAAACGATTCCTGCTGTCCCGTCGGAAATTCAGAATGCGGCTTAATCGAATCCAAAATCCTGAAGGTTATAAGACCGGTCTTTGAGCCATGCCCGGCAGCGATTTACCCCCATCATCTGCGTTATTTTTTCAATTTCTCCAAACCAAACTTTTTGATCATGATCCGGTCTTTCACGTTATTCGGCAGCCATCTGAATTGAGATTTCAGAAATGAATTTCCTCGCAGCAAGCTACGAGGCATCTAAAACAGCAAGGAACGAAGCAAGCTTCGGGGAATTCACCCCGAGAGATTAACGCCGTGCAGTTCCTTCTCAAATGGATTTCCATTCTGCCATCCGGTCTTTCCATAAGTGCGCAGACGTTCGAGACGTCGAATCATTATTTCACAATAGATGGGGTCTATGTCACAGATCACGCACCTTCGCCTCATATAGTCTGACGCAACAAGAGTCGTCCCGGAGTGACCGAAAAAGTCAATCACGGTGTCGTTTTCCCTCGAACTGGCCGCAATAAGACGCTCAATCGCCTTTATGGGTTTCTGTGCGTAGCACCCATTGACATTCTCTTCCATCCGGTAGAATACCTGCTGAACATCCACCCAGACATTCCCGGGACGGATATTCTCTGACTTGCTCCGCTCCATATTCTCCGTTTTCTTCCCATTGATCTCCTTGTAATATCCACGGAGAATTTTCGGAATGTCCGTGTACTGGACAAAAAATACAGGATTGCCTTTGGTGTAGTACAGACACTCTTGACGAACCGACATCCAGTTCCTCTGCGTTCCGTACCCACGCTGATTTCGCATAGTGATAAAAGAGCGTGATGAAAACTCTTTGAAATCGCGCATCATTAAAATGAATTCCGGAAGAGGCTGAAAGTCCTCGTTCTGATCCGCACCAAGCCAGACATAAAGACTGGAGTCGGGGGCGAGGGAAGCACTCGAGGTTTCAATCCACCGAGCGCACCAGTGGAGGAACTCGCCGATAGAACGTTTTTCGAACGCAACAAGGTTATAGGGGGGATCATGAACGGCTAAAGATGCCTGTTGTCCCTGCATCAACTTTCTGATTTGCCCGGCATCAGTTGCATCGACGCATCCGATACGATGACCGCGTACAGGGTCTATCCAAATTTCACCGGGGGCCAATCGGCAGTGGGGAAGCAATCTCTGTCTGATTTGCTGATCCTCATCAAGCCTTGGCAATGTATAGTTCTTCATAGTCTCTTTTTCTTATGCCCAACAGTTAAAATGTTCGGTTGGCTTTTTTGGATTTTTCAGGAAATATCACTCTTTGTTAAAAAAAATGCAAAGAATAAAGTGCTTTATTTTAACAAAAGCAGTCCATAAACCTAGGCCAGCGGCGGCCAATAAAGAGCCAAAAAAGAAAGGGGCCAGCTATTGCCAACCCCTTGATTTTCTGGAGCCGATGGGCGGATTCGAACCGCCGACCTACTGATTACGAATCAGTTGCTCTACCAGCTGAGCTACATCGGCCTGCCTTGAAGAGATGTCGTATTTATATGAAGGGGTTTGCCTTGTCAACCCCAATCTGCGCCCGCGGACCGCTTCGCCTTAATGATTGACTTTCTTCTTGTTTTCCTTTAGCTTCCAGGCGGACAGCAGCCAATGATGGAAATCAGGATGATTCTATTTCTTTTAACCTTTTTATGCCTTTACGGCGGAATTAATTTTTATTTCTTTTTCCGCGCCAGAAGCGTTCTTCATTTCTCCGGCCCGCTGCAGGTCCTGTTGCTGGTCCTCCTCATTCTCCTTATTCTGGCACCGGCCGTCGTCCGGACGCTGGAATCGCTTCACTGCGAGCAGGCCGCGCGCTTCGTCGCCTGCGTGGGCTATATCTGGATGGCGTTTGTCTTTCTGTTTTTCGTTCTGAGCGTTTCTCTCGAGCTGGTCCGGTTCCTTCACAAGCTGATGGTTCCCGAAACCGGCACTTTGACGCTGAAAGCCGTCACGTTCAGCCTGTCTGTTTTGCTGTCCGCCGGTCTGGTGGTTTACGGCTGTGTGGACGCGAGGCGCATCCGCGTCAAGAACCTGCAAATTCCCGTACAGCAGGTTCTCCCCGGAAATGGAAAGCTCCGCATCGTCCAGATCTCCGACGTCCATGTCGGCATCATTATCCGCAACGACCGCCTCACGCCCATTCTCGAGAAGATCCGGGAAGCCAAACCCGACATTCTGGTTTCTACCGGCGACCTGCTCGACGGCGAACTGGACAACATCATGATGGACGCGGAGCGCTTTACCGCAATTCCGGCGCCTGCCGGGAAGTTTGCTGTTCTGGGCAATCATGAATATTATGCAGGCGTTTCGCGCTCCATTGAATTTACCGAAGCCGCCGGCTTTCAACTGTTGCGTGACGAGGTGGCGCAGGCGTCTGGGATTACGATTTTCGGCGAAGACGACATCACCGGCCGGAAGCCCGGCTCTACGCAAAAAAGCGCGCTGTTTCTGAAATCGCTGGCCGAAAAGCAAAACGGCTTTGTTCTGCTTTTGAAGCATCAGCCGCACATTCGGGAAACGGCAAATTTCAACTTGCAGCTTTCCGGCCACACGCACGGCGGCCAGCTTTTTCCCTTCGGCTTCATCGTCAAACTTTATTTCCCAAGAATATACGGTTTGCATACCCTGGCGGAAAACAAGCTGCTGTATATCAGCCGGGGCACGGGCACCTGGGGGCCGCCCGTTCGCATTTTCGCCCCGCCGGAAATCACCGTGATCGATCTGATCGGTAAAAAGAACTAATTCCGTCCAAAAAACCGATTTCAAAGCAGGCAGGGTCCGGATGAAGAAAAACTATATCCACGGTTATCACCCGCGCGAAAATATCCGGTTACAGGACCAGGCCTCCACGCTGGCCGAACTGCTGCATTCCGACACGGCGTACCCCGCGGGAAGCCGCGTTCTTGAAGCGGGCTGCGGCGTCGGGGCGCAAACCGTTGCTCTGGCCCGCAGCAGTCCGGGCGCCTCGATTACCGCCATCGACCTGTCGGAGAGCTCACTTGCCGAGGCCGGCCGGAAAGCCGCGGCGGCAGGCCTGACAAACGTTCAATTCCGGCAGGCCGATATTTTTCATCTGCCCTTCGCGGCAGAGGCCTTCGACCACGTTTTTGTCTGTTTTGTCCTGGAGCATCTGACACATCCGTTGGAGGCCCTGGGCGCCCTGCAAAGCGTCCTCCGGAAAGGCGGCACGATGACGGTTATTGAAGGGGATCACGGATCCGCCTATTTCCACCCGGCAAGCGAATCCGCCCACCGGGCCATTCAGTGTCAGGTTGAGCTTCAGCGCAGGGCCGGGGGCAACGCCCTGATCGGGCGGGAGCTTTATCCCCTGCTGTGCCGGGCTGGTTTCAGCAAGGTTCGCGTCTCCCCCCGAATGGTGTACGTCGATTCAAGCAGACGCGTACTGGCCGACGGTTTCACCAGGAAAACCTTCACCGCCATGATTGAAGGCGTTCGCCAATCCGCTCTGGAAGCGGGCCTGATTGAAGAAGAAACGTTCGATCGGGGCATTCGGGACCTTTACAGAACGGCTGAGGATGACGGCGTGTTTTGTTATACGTTCTTTAAGGCTGTCGGCGAAAAGCCATTGAAATAGAGTTCTTTTGAAATAAAGCGGAAAAAAACACGGCATCGCCGTGGGCGATGCCATGTGCCTGCGAAAATTATTGAAGAGCGTTTACTTTTTTGGTTAAGCGGGAAATTTTCCGGGAGGCGTTTTTCTTGTGAATCAGACCCTTGGAAGCGGCTTTCGCCACCGCGGGGATGGCTGCTTTCAATGCTTTTTCCGAATTTTCCCTGTTTTTGCTCTCCACGGACGCGATCACCGCTTTAACCTTGGTCTTGATCGCGGACTTGGCTGCGATATTGCGCGCGCGGCGGGCCTTGGCCTGGCGATCGCGTTTTTCTGCTGATTTGTGTGTTGCCAAAAGGTTCTCCTCCCCTGCATCCAGTTATTTAAGGTCAGGCTGTTTAACCCAATTATTTCGGGCTGTCAAGCGCAATTTCTGCCGTGTCCCTTTCCGCCGCCCCGGCTCCGCAGCGGGGTTGTTCAATCCGGACGGACGATCCTTGCGCCCGTCAGGTTTGAATCTGCCGGATATCCTTGACATTCGAATCAGCTTTTATTATATATCCCGACCCGCATGACGATCCATTCCGAAAAGCGCGGCCCGTGCGGCGTGAACAACAAAATCGCGCAATCCAAATCCGGAAAAACACAAGAGGATGGCTAAATGAAAATAGGAACCGTTCGAGAATTGAAAAACCACGAATACCGGGTCGGACTGACGCCGGACAACGTCATGGCTTACGTCAAGAAGGGGCACCAGGTGTTTGTGCAGTCGGGAGCAGGAGAGATGGCCAGTTTTTCCGACGACGAATACCGTTTGTGCGGAGCGGTGATTTTTCCGACGGCCGCGGAAGTGTGGGCCAAGTGCGACATGATGGTGAAGGTCAAGGAGCCGCTCGAAGAGGAATATCCGTACCTCCGTCCCGGTCTGATCCTGTTTACCTATCTGCACCTGGCGCCCAACCGTCCGCTGGTTGACGCCCTGTTTTCGTCGGGCGTGAAAGCGGTCGCCTACGAGACGATAGAAGGCAGAATGGGAAGCCTTCCCTGCCTGCGCCCGATGAGCGAAATCGCCGGCCGGCTCAGCATCCAGGAGGGCGCCAAGTACCTGGAACGTCCGTTCGGCGGCCGGGGCATTCTGCTGGGCGGCGTGCCGGGCGTCGAACGCGGAAAAGTCGTCATTGTCGGCGGAGGCATTGCCGGGACGTATGCCGCGAAAGCAGCCGTCGGCATGGGCGCGCAGGTGACGCTGCTGGACATCAGTCTGACCAGGCTGGTGTATCTCGATGATATTTTCGGCACATCCATCACAACGCTGTACAGCTCGGAGACGAACGTCGCCCGAAGCCTCGCGGAAGCCGACCTGGTCATCGGTGCGGTCTTGATCCCGGGGGCGACCACGCCCAGGCTGATCCGGCAGAATCATCTGAAAATCATGAAGCAGGGCGCCGTGATTGTCGATATCGCCATCGACCAGGGAGGATGCTGCGAAACGTCCCGACCCACCACGCATGACGATCCCGTCTTCATCCTGGACGGCATCGTGCATTACTGCGTCGGCAACATGCCCGGCGCGGTTCCCAGAACGTCCACCGTAGCTTTGGCGAACACCACCCTTCCCTATGGAATGATGATCGCCGAAACGGGGCTGGAAAAAGCGTGCGAGTTCAACGAAGGTCTTTCCAAAGGCGTCAATATTTATGAGGGAGTCTGCGCCAACAAAAACGTGGCGGAAAGTCTGGACCTGCCCTACACGCCCGTCCATGAAGTGATGCAGTATCCGCAGATCTGCGCTTCCGCCGGATAACCTCGCGCCGCGGCCGGATACCCCGGGCTGAAACGATGCGTTTTCTCTTTTGAAACCGCTTCAAAAAAATCAGGCAGGCCCGACTGCGGCCTGCCTGATTCCTGAATTGCGGATGGCCTCTTAATCTTCGAAATACTCGTTTTTCATCTTCACGGTCAGGCCGTCGCTGCTAAGCAGCCGGTCGGACAAGCCCTGAATTTTGGGCAGCTCGTAGCCGAAGAAGTAGCGGAACGCGGCCAGCTTGCCCTGGTAGAAATTTTCATCAGCTTCGCCCGGACTTTTGGCCAGCGACTTTTTGGCCGCCGTGGCCTGACGCAGCCACTGCCAGGCGATCGCAATGATGCCGAAGAATTCCAGATAGACCGTGGCGTCGGCCAGAAACATCTCCGGACCTTCCTTGGCGGCCACGCCGAACTGATGCATCGTTACTTTTTCCAGGAGCGCGACGGACGCGGAAAGCTTTTCGGCAAACGGCTTCAATTCCGCATCGCCTTCGGCGTCCTTGATGGCCTTGCGCACTTCCGCCAGATACAACTGGGCGGCCTTGCCTTTTTTCATCATCATCTTTCGGCCGAGCAGGTCCATCCCCTGAATGCCGGTTGTGCCTTCATGAATCGGGTGGATGCGCACATCGCGGTAAAGCTGTTCAAGGGGAAACTCCTCGCAGAAACCGTAGCCGCCCAGAATCTGCAGGCCCGCGGAGCAGGACAGGATGCCCATTTCCGAGGGATACGTTTTGGCGACCGGCGTCAGCAGCTCCAGAAGCAGATTATAGTTTTCACGCTCCTCGCCTTCGGTCACATGCTCCAGGTCCTCATAAATGCCGCACTGGAACAGCAGCGACAGCGACCCTTCCACGACGGCTTTCTGAAACAGGAGCATGCGCCGGATATCCGCGTGCTCAATGATCGGAATCTGCGGCGACAACGGGTCCTTGGAGGTCAGCTTCCGTCCCTGCGGTCTTTCTTTTGCGTATTCCAGGGAAGCGTAGTAAGCGGCGGACGAAATCACGGCCGCGGCCAGACCCACGTCAATGCGGGCGCCGTTCATCATCTGGAACATGTAGGCCAGACCCTTGTTGGCTTCGCCGACCAGCCAGCCGCGGCAGTCGTCGTTTTCACCGAAGGCAAGCTGGGTGATGGGGGAGCCCCGGTAGCCGAGCTTGTGATAGATGCCCGCGCAGTTGACGTCGTTGGGCTCGAGCGAGCCGTCATCCTTGATGCGCTTCTTGGGAATGATAAACAGCGAAATGCCCTTGATGCCGGCCGGCGCGTCCTTGAGCCGGACCAGCGCCAGGTGAATCACGTTGTCGCATCCGTCATGGTCGCCGGCGGAGATGAACAGCTTCTGGCCCTTGATTTTGCAATAGCCCTGATCCGTCGGGGTCGCCGTGGTGGTGAGGTCGGTGAGCGACGAGCCCGCCTGCGGTTCGGTGAGCGCCATCGTGCCCTGCCATTCGCCCGCGATCATTTTGGGCAGATACGCATCCTTCATTTCCTGAGTGCCGTAGGAAGCGATCAGGCCCGCCGCGCCGTGCGTCAGACCGTGGTAAACGGCGGCGGAATAGTTGGCCGCACCGAAAATCGCCGTCGGCAGCATCACGCCGATGGTGAAAGGAAGCTGCTGGCCGCCCAGATCGTAGGGAAAGGTGGAGGCGATCCAGCCGCCGTCACCCGCCGCGCGCATGATCTCGCGGACCCTGGGATGCACCCTGACTTCGCCGTTGACATACTCGGGGGCCTTGCGGTCCATTTCCTCAAACAGGGGTTTGAAGAGGTCCTTGCCCATCCGCATCGCGGTGTCCAGAATCATGTCGAAGACTTCCCGGCTGTGATCGGCAAAGCGGGAATATTTCAAAAGGGATTCCACGTCGTTGACTTCGTAAAGAAGGAATCTCAAGTTCCGGTCGCTGATAAATTTTTCTGCCATCCTGCACTCCTTTGTTTGCTGGAAAAACGCAAGGCCCGTAAAGAGAGGGCTTCGAGATTTTGTGAAAAATCTCCGGAGCCATTCAGCCCCGGAGATGTTGTTGCACCCGCAAGAGGATCATCGCGGAGGAAAACCGCTTAGAACGTCAGGTTTTCCACGATGCAGGCCACGCCCAGGCCGCCGCCGCAGCAGGAGCTGAAGCAGCCGTACTTGCCTCCCTTGTCCATCAGTTCCCGCATGCAGAAAATGCCGATGCGCGATCCGGAAGCTCCGTTGGGATGACCATAGGCAATGGCGCCGCCGTTGGGATTCCATTTTTCCCAGTCAACTTTTTCGCCGGTCTGCTTCTCCAGCTCCGCGGCCACTGCCAGGTTCTGCACGGCGAAGGCTTCGTTGCATTCCATGACATCCAACTGGCTCATCTTGATGCCGGCGCGCTTCAGCGCCTGGGGCACGGCATAGGCGGGGGCGATCCCCATGATCTTGGGATCGACGCCGACATCGCCGCCGGACAGCCATTTGGCCCAGGGCTTGCAGCCCAGTTCTTCGGCCTTTTCCCTGGTCATCATCAGCACGAAAGCCGCGCCGTCGTTGCGGCCGGAGGCGTTGCCGGCGGTGACGGTTCCTTCTTTCGTAAACGCGGGAGGAAGCTTGGCCAGACCTTCCATCGTCGTCTCTAAACGCGGAAATTCGTCCACCTTGAACTCCAGCGGAGGTTTCTTGCCCTGCGGAACCGTGATCGGAACGATGTCGCGCGCGCAGAAGCCGGACTCTATCGCTTTTTTGGTTCTCATCTGGCTTCGGTAGGCGAATTCATCCTGCGCCTGACGCGGAATGCTGTAGATTTTCTGGAGCGCTTCCGCGGTGAGGCCCATGTTCATGGTCGCGGGGTCGCGGGAAGGGGCGAGCGACGGCGCGACCGGCAACGGGGGAATCATGCGGAAGGGCGGCGTGTTCATCGGGAAGCGGGCCGGTGCGCTGCTGTAAGATTCGTAGCCGCCGGCGATGATGACGTCGGCCTGGCCGGCCAGAATCTTCCAGGCGGCGTGGTTGATCGAATCGATTGCCGAACCGCACTGCATTTCAATGTAGGAAGCCGAGGTGCTCTCGGGCAAGCCGGACGCCAGAGCAGGCCAGCGGGCGCCGTTGATGGCCGTGAGCGGTCCGATCGCGGAACCCATGAAACAGCAGTCCACCACGCCGCCTTTTTCCAGAATCTTTGATCTTGCCACAAGGCCTTTGATGCACAGGCCCGCCATTTCCTCACCCAGGATGCCGCTCAGGGTCTTTCCCAGCGTGCCAAACGCCGTTCTCATGCCATCCACAAATACGACTTCTCTACTCATAACCCCTCCTCTGTATTTTTGTTTTGTAAACGATGAAATCGTTTGCTCGAATGTTGCTCAAGATCCGCGCAGCCCAACAGCGCCTCTTCTTTTGGAGCGGTATCATACATGAAACATGACGTCAAGAAATATACAACGACTGTTGTAAAAATCGCGATGGAAAAGCAAGGGCGGAAAGATTCCGCCCTTGCATGAAAACCGGTTTTTTACAGCCTGCGGCAAAAACCTTCATTCATGCCGGAACATATAAACATTTGTTTTATTTTATTTTTTGTGCGGTTCCGGCATTTTTGGACATGAAATAGGTATGCTCCTCAAGGGAGATCCATCCGTTTCGGTTTTTGTCAATCTCCTTGAACCGCCTGGACATGGCCGCCATAAATTCATCCGTGGTAATTTTGCCGTCGTGGTTCGAATCCACGTCGAAAAAATTTGCCGCCCAGAAAACAACACATTCATCGTCGCCGATTTTACCGTCCCGGTTGACATCCAGTTTTTTCTTTGAAACTGCTTTGACCCTGGCGGGAACCCCGGCTTTCGGCCCGCACCAGAAGGCCATATATTCCTTGACCACCAGCGAACCGTTCTGATCCTCATCCATGGTTCCGAAAAATTCTTTATTGGCCGCTTCAAACTCGGCCGCCGTCAGTTTGCCGTCGCGGTCGATGTCGATGTCTTTAAACCGCCCCTGCCAGAAAGCCGCGTGCTCCGTCACGCTGACAACCGCGTCGCCGTTGACATCCATCATGGAATTGACCGTCCGGGCCAACACGGGTTTTCGGGATTGAGCCGTCGCCGCACCGGAAACCGTCAACGAAATCATTAACAAAGCGAAAACCATCCATCCTTTTTTCATAAAAGCCTCCTCAATAAAATAATGAAACAGCGGGGTCATATTCTAACGCTTCGGAATAGTGATCAATTCCTCAATCAGCGCATTAACCTTTCTGGCTTCTTCATGCTGAATCCAGTGCGAGACACCGGGAAATTTGATGAGCTTTCCCTGTTTGCAGTAGGCCATGCTCTGATCGGCCATCTCCGAAAGCATGGCGACATCGTCTTCGCCCCACAGCAAAATCATGGGCATCGCCACGTCAAAGCTTTGCGGCGGCTCGGGCTGCGTCTGAATCATGGCCCGGTACCAGTTGACCATCGCGGAAAAAGCTCCCGGCTGCGCAAACGCTCTGCGGTACTCTTCCAGTTCTTCAGGCGTAAAGGCGCCGGGGCGGCTCGTGGTCGAAAGCAAATGCACTGGCCAGGCATAATTATGGGCCGAGCCGAATTTTTCCACCGCGCCGGGCAGTTGAAAATAAAAGATGTACCAGCTCTTCTCCATCTGCCGCTGATTGGCAAAGAGATTTCTGGCCATGACCTTGGGATGGGGAACGTTCAAAATGGCCAGTTTTTCAACACGGCTGGGATATTTCAACGCCACCCACCACGACACGGACGCTCCCCAGTCGTGGCCGACCAGAAAAACCTGTTTGCGGCCATAGGCGTCGATGAGGCCGATAATGTCCTTGGCCAGTTCATCAATGTTATAGGCCGCAACGCCGGCCGGCTTGTCGCTTGCATTGTAGCCGCGCTGATCGGGCGCGACCACCAGGCAGCCCCGGTCGGCAAAATACCCGATCTGCTTGCGCCAGGCATACCAGAATTCCGGGAAGCCATGGAGAAACAAAATCATCGGACCATCGGAGGGCCCGGATTCCATAACGTGCAGTTTGATGCCGTTGGTCTCAATGCAACGCTCACGCAAATCCATCTCAGATGTCTCCTTTTGTTGTTAGCGGTTGGCGAAAAAGTTTATTGCTCAATCGGCAGGGAACGGTCGCGACCGTTCCCTGCTATCCACCATCCACTATTCACCGCGGCGTTTTTTGTTATGAGCTGCGAGTCTTTCCCCATAGCCTCTCGCCCATTGCCTATAGCCTGTTTTTAAATCTCCCAGGCGGCTTTCGCCCCCTCCGTCGTCGCTTCGATGATCCTTCTGGGCGCGGCGGCGTCACCCACGACAAAATGACGGATGCCTTTTTTCGCCAGCATGTCTTTCAGCGCCGTGCGGGGTGTAACGCCGATGGCCACAATCACCTGGGCAACCGGCTCCAATCTTTTTTCCTCTCCCTTGACCTCGACCGTCACCGCATTTTCTTCTATCTTTTTCACGCGGGTTCCCAGCATCAGGGCAATGCCGGCCGCCCGAAGGCGCTTGTGCAGCATGTAGCCGTGCGCGGCCAGCGCCAGAACGGGTGAAGCAGGCAGCATCTCCACGATGGTGATGTTCTTTAAGCCCTTCTCCCGCAGAAAATCGGCGGTTTCCATCCCCACCAGCCCGCCGCCGATCACCACCGCCGGCTCTTTGGGCTGTACGGTCCCGTCCAGAATCTGCCAGGCGTCGCAAACCACGGATGCGTTGACGCCCTCGGCCGGGCAGGCGGCTTTGCCGGCGCCGATGGCCAGAATGACGGCATCGGGTTTGCCCGCATCCACCATCTCCTCTGTGACTTCGACGCCTGTCTGGATTTCCACGCCTTTCTTTTTGCATTTTGCCGTGAGGGTCTGAATGTAGCGGCCGTACACCTCTTTGTGGGGCGCTTTGGCGGCATAGCGGACATTTCCGCCCGTTTCCTTTTCCTGCTCGAAGAGGGTTACCTGATGACCAAGACGCGCGGCCTCGAAAGCGGCGGTCAGTCCCGCCGGCCCGCCGCCTACCACCCACACCTTGCGGCGAACGGCCGCCGGACCCGCCGGATACATCAGTTCCTGACCGGTTTGCGGATTGATGGCGCAGCGAATCGGCAGCGCCTCCAGGGAGAGGCGCTCAATGCAGCCCTGATTGCAGGCCAGGCACTCCAGCGTGTCCTCGGGATGTCCGGCCTGCGCGTTTTTGAGGAAATCCGGATCGGCCAGATGCTGGCGCGCCACGGCAATCATGTCCGCGTCGCCGCGGGCGATGACTTCGTCCATGAAATAAGGATCCGTGTAGCGCCCGACGGAAATCACCGGAACGCCCGCGCCCTCTTTCACCCTGCGCGCCAGGTGGGACTTGAAGCCGGGGGCATATTCGACCGGCGCGCTCGGGTTCGGCGTATCGATGTTCACGGCGGGACTGCCGTGCGTGCCGAAGGAAACATTGATGATGTCCGCGCCGGCGCTCACCAGATCGGGGAGGATGGCTTCCATGTCGGTGATGGTGTAGCCGTTTTTGATATACTCCTCGCCGGAGATCCGGATCGACATGGGGAAATCCGGACCGACCTGGCGGCGGACTTCCTCGAGGCATTCGATCATAAAGCGCGCCCGTCCGCGGAAATCGCCTCCGTACTGATCCTTGCGCTGATTGCTGTGCGCCGAAAGAAACTGCATGAGGAGATAGCCATGCGCTCCGTGAAGCTCAACGGCGTCAAATCCCGCCTTTCGCGCCCGCACGGCCGCGCTGCCGAAAGCGGCAATGGTTTCCTCGATTTCGGCAAGCGTCATCTCGCGCGGCGTTCCGAGAAAACCGAAGATATAACTGGGGATTGCCGAAGGTGCGACAGCCTTGTTTTTCTTCTGCAGCAGGTAGTTCTCGCGGCCCGTATGGTGAAGCTGCATGGCGATTTTGCTTCCCCGCGCATGCACCGCATCGGCAAGCCTGCTCAGGCCGGGAATGAATTTGTCATCCCAGACGCCGATGCATCGCGGGGAGGCGGAACCCAGCGGGTGCACTTCCGTGATTTCCGTGATGATGAGGCCGGCGCCGCTCTGCGCCCTGCGTTTGATATAGGCCAGGTTGGCTTCGCTGACGGTGTTGTCGGGATTGCCGAGGGCTGTTCCCATGGGGGGCATGACCAGCCGGTTGGGAATCGTCAGCGAACGGATGGTGATCGGGGACAACAAATGCTCGAGGGTCTTCATAATCGTTCTCCTTCGCGTTAATGCATCCCTAACAGCAATCCGCCGTCGATAACGATTTCGGCGCCCGTTGTGTAGTTTGACGCTTCCGAGGCCAGGTAAACGGCGGCTCCGGCGATTTCATCCGGTTCCCCGATCCGGCAGGTCGGCAGATGCTTGCACATCTCTTCCTTCTGCTTTTTCGCCTCTTCCGGCGGCAGGTGCATCCAGTGGGAATTCATCATCTTTGTGCTGATGGGGCCGGGACAGATGGAATTGACCTGAATGTTGTCCCTTGCCAGTTCCATGGCGAAGGCCTTGGTGATCATCCGCACACCCGCCTTGGAAATGGAATACACGCTGACAAACGGCTCCGGCTTGAACCCGTCGATGGAGGCGACGTTGATGATTTTTCCGCCGCCCTGCTTTTTCATGACCCTGGCCGCCGCCTGGCTCATGAAGTAGGTGCCTTTGAGGTTGAGATTCATCAGCGTATCCCAGAGGCGCTCGTCCGTGTCCAGGACGGAGGCCATGGCGGGGCTGGCGCCGGCGTTGTTGACCAGAATGTCGATTCGTCCGAATTTCTCCAGAACCGTGTCCACCACCCGATAAACTTCGCCGATTTTGCCCAGATGCGCCGGCACCACCAGCACCTCGCAGCCGATGGCCGTCATTTCGCAGGCGGTGGCTTCCAGATCCTGCGCCTTTCGGCTGGTAATAACCACTTTGGCCCCTGCTTTGGCGAAACCGTAGGCAATCGCCTGGCCGATGCCGCGGCTGCCGCCGGTGACAACCGCCACTTTATCCTTTAATGAAAACTGGGAAATATCAAACATGGCAAACACTCCTTTTTTATGTTGTTGGATGCGTCAGAAAAGATGCAGCGGAAATTGCAACCCCTTTTGATCAGGAAAAATACGGGGCGTCCGCCGCGGGGAACGGTGCGAAGCCGCTCCCCGCAGGCGACCCCCGCGGGTAAGATGGTTATTTCTTGTCCGGTTTGGGCGCAAAAACTTCCCGGTCGCCGTCGCTCATGCCGGCGATGTATTTCACCAGCTTCTTGCGGGACTCGATATCGTACTGCGTGGTGATGGCAATCTGCTCCATGATCGGAGAGCCGCCGCCGTGATAGTTGCCGACGTTGACAATGCCGCCGGTGGCCGAACAGAGATGATCGCCCAGGTAGCGCCAGAACTGCGCCTGGTCCTCCGGCGACATCTTCGGATTGCGCTTGGTGTACTTCAGGAGCGCCTCGCCCGTGGCCGGATTGACGAAATCCTTTTCGTGCGGGAACGTCGCCACGACGCCGCCCGCGATGTCGCACAGAATTTCCGCCTCGCGCCAGACCGCCTCGCCCGACAGGCAGCGGCCCACGTTGCAGTAAATGGAATTCGGAATGTAGGAGCCGGGACCGTAGGGAACAAATCCAATGCCGGGCATGTAAACCTCCGGTTTGCCCAGGTCCGAAGCCGTGTAGCCCGCCGCGTAGCCCAGTTCGATCGTCATGATGATTTCGGCCAGTTTCTCACGGACATGGGATTCCTTGTGGACGTTGTTGCATTCGGCGGCCAGCGCCGCGGTGCCCAAAATGACGTCGCCGATGGCGGGCTTGCAGCCGGAGTAGGAATGACGGTGGAACAGGGCAAACAGCAGCGCCAAAACGCCGCCGTGCTGATATTCGCCGGCCAGGAAGACCCTTTCCCACGGCACGAAGCAGTTGTCGAAAATCATGTAGGAATCGGTCGCGCCCGGCATAAACCCGCGTCTGTAATGCTCCCTCTGCCGCAGATTGTGAATGGTCACCACCTGGGTCAACCCGTCCCAGTCGCCCGGAACGGCAAAGGCCACGGCGTAGTCCTTGTCTTCCTTGCGCAGCGCTCGGGTGGGCAGCACGAGGACTTCGTCGGCCACGGAGGCTTCCGAAATGTGCAGCTTGCAGCCTTCCACGATGATGCCGTCCTTGGTTCGCTCCTTGATGCGGACGTACGCCCCGGGGTTGGGCTGATCGGCGGGACGCAGCAGGCGGTCGCCCTTGGTGTCCGTCTGGGCGCAGCATCCGACAAGGTCCCCGGTCTGGAAGCGGGTCAGCCATTTCTTGAAATTCTCGTGGTAATTCGTCTCGCCCGGCCTTACCTTGTCCGCTTCAAACGATACGTTGTAGATGGCGTTGGTGCCGTCAATGCCCATGCACCGCTGAATGCAGCCGCCGACTTTCTGGCAGAGCATCCGGGTCATGTCCTGCTTGCGGTGCAGGTCAACCGTGCTCTGGTGAATGTGCGTGAAGCGGTTGATCTTCTCCCCGGTCAGGTGAGACGTGGCGGTAAGCAGGTCCGCGTTTTCCGGCTTTTGCGCTTCTTCATAGGTTGTCCCGATCGTATTGAGGCAATCCATCTGCAGTTCGTCGGTTCGGTCAATTAACTGCCCGTCAAAATAAATGTTCCTCTTCATTTTGGAAAGACCGTTAATGTAATCCTGCTTGGTTCTCATGGCGTCATCCTTTCTGTTGAAATGATATAAAAAGGGGCCTCGGCCGTCAGGCCCCTTTTGGTCAGTCCATGTTACTTCTTGACTTTCGGCGCCAGGGCTTCACGGTCGCCGCCGCTCATGCCGGCGATGTATTTCACCAGCTTCTTGCGGGAATTGATGTCGTACTGCGTCGTGATGGCAATCTGCTCCATGATCGGAGAGCCGCCGCCGTGGTAGTTGCCGACGTTGGCGATGCCGCCCGTGGCCGAACACATCGAATCGCCCAGGTAGCGCCAGAACTGCGCCTGATCCTCGGCGGACATCTTCGGATTGCGCTTGGTGTACTTCAGGAGCGCCTCGCCCGTGGCCGGATTGGTAAAATCTTTCTCATGCGGGAACGTCGCCACGACGCCGCCCGCGATGTCGCACAGAATCTCCGCCTCGCGCCAGACCGCCTCGCCCGACAGGCAGCGGCCCACGTTGCAGTAAATGGAATGGGGAATATAGGAGCCGGGGCCAAACGGCACAAAACCCATTCCGGGAATATAGACTTCCGGCTTGCCCAGATCGGAGGCGGTGTAGCCGGCGGCATATCCCAGTTCAATCGTCATGATCAGTTCGGCCAGTTTCTCACGGACATGGGATTCCTTGTGGACGTTGTTGCATTCGGCGGCCAGCGCCGCGGTGCCCAAAATAACGTCGCCGATGGCGGGCTTGCAGCCGGAGTAGGAATGACGGTGGAACAGGGCAAACAGCAGCGCCAGTATCCCGCCGTGCAGATTCTCGCCGGCCAGGAAGACTCTCTCCCAGGGCACGAAACAGTCTTCAAAAATCAGGTACGAATCGGTCAGCCCCGGCGTGAAGCCCCGTTTGAAATGTTCGCGCTGGCGGTAGTTATGAATGGTCACCACCTGCTTCATGCCGTCATAATCCGCGGGCACGGCAAAACCCACCGCGTAGTCCTTGTCTTCGGGACGAAGCGCGCGGGTGGGAATCACCAGCACTTCATCGGAGACGGAGGCTTCGGAAATGTGCACCTTGCAGCCTTCGACCACGATGCCGTCCTTCAGGCGTTCCTTGATGCGCACATAGGCGCCCGGATTGGGCTGTTCGGCCGGCCGCAGCATGCGGTCGCCCTTGGTATCCGTCTGGGCGCAGGCGGCAATCATATCTTCCTTCTGGAAGCGGGTCAGCCATTTCTTGAAATTCTCGTGGTAATTCGTCTCGCCCGGCTTTACCTTGTCCGCTTCAAACGACACGTTGTAGATGGCGTTGGTGCCGTCAATGCCCATGCACCGCTGAATGCAGCCGCCGACTTTCTGGCAGAGCATCCGGGTCATGTCCTGCTTGCGGTGCAGGTCAACCGTGCTCTGGTGAATGTGCGTGAAGCGGTTGATCTTCTCCCCAGTCAGGTGAGACGTGGCGGTCATCAGCGTTTCGTTCTCCGGCTTGGCGGCCTCATCATACGTTGTGCCCATAACGTTGATGCAGTCGCTTTGCAGCTCGTCGGTCCGGTCGATCAGCTGCCCGTCATAATAGACGTTGCGTTTCATTTTCGACAGGGCGTTGATAAAATCTTGCTTGGTTCTCATAGGGGGTACTCCTTTCTTTGTGTATGCTTTTTTAGTTGTTTTCTCTGATTTTGCCGGAAGCGTCCGCACCCTCCGCCTTCGATTGCAGCGCCGGATCGTTTTGCAGCGTCTGCAGAAGAGAGCGGGCATCCTCCATGTTCAAATGCAGCGTAAGCCCCTGCTGATCCTTTTTCGCCCGGATGCCGTTCAAAACGATTTCCAGAAACGGATCCAGCATCTCCATAATGGTTTTTTCGCGCCGGGGCATTCCCAGCATGTGCCAGTGGATAAACAGATGCTCGATGGTGCCCATCAGGATCGAGCGGATCAGGTAGGCGTCGGCGTCGGGACGGAACGTGCCGTTGGCGATCCCTTCGCGAATGCATTCGAGCAGGCGGTGGGCGGAACGGCGAATGGCCGCATGCGCGGCGGTCTGCCGGAAGCGCTTGTTGGACATCAACTGCAGCAGCACCAGCGCGGAGTAATGCGGATTGCTCTCGTAGAGCTGAATGTAGCTGAGCATGATGGCGCGCATTCGGCCTTCCACATCTTTGATAAAGGGCAGGACGGCTTCGGATTCTTCATACGTATCGTTGGAGATTTTTTCGGGAATGGCAAAGAGCAGATCTTCCTTGGTGCCGAAATATTCATAAATCGTCGCCTCGGAAACACCGGCTTCCTTGCTGATTTCGGATATCGTTGCCTCCTGAAAACTTTTTTCGGCAAAAATCCGCAAAGCCGCATCCATGATGCGGTTCTTCCTGGTCTTCGCACGAACGTGATCGGCCATTGCAATATCCTTTTTTAAGTTTGATTTAACCTACATCTTCATAGTCCCACTGTCAAGTATTATTTTTTATCATAGTGCGACTATTTTTTTTAAACGATATTCATAGTCAATGGTCGGTTATTTCATATATCTTTTCACTACTGTCCCAACGTTAGTTGAATAAATTCAGTTGGTTGTTGGTTTCTGTGTTTTCTTCTGCTATCTCGACATCCGTAAGCGCTTGTAAAAGCGGTATTTTCTCGAAAAGCGTCACGCTGACAA
>Ga0209719_1001366_pt1 | contig 30071 bp, 25 predicted proteins | sample AD_JPNAS2_MetaG_FD_184421 | JGI IMG/M metagenome (GOLD analysis project Ga0209719, IMG submission 184421) | Active sludge microbial communities of municipal wastewater-treating anaerobic digesters from Japan - AD_JPNAS2_MetaG (SPAdes) (version 2) | ecosystem: Engineered > Bioreactor > Anaerobic...
AGTGCTGAAATCAACGGTTGTAGCTCGCTTCAAACTTCATCGTGGTTTGACAGTGACGTGCTCCGAAATCGGCAACAAAAACATACCGCTGTTCGTTAACTGCAATTATATAAACTACCATGAAGCAAAAAACAATAATATTACTAATCTCTTTTTTAATAACATCAATTAGTTTTGCTCAAAAAACATCTGATACCACTGGCTTGTATTTGGAAGTTCCATTATTTGATATTCCTTATCAAATATATGCCACAAAAACAACAGGCAACTTTTTTACTAGTTATGTAAATCCAAGTATGAAGCAATCTTTGGCAATGTCAAATAACTTATATGGTTCTGCACACTGGGGCATAAACAAACTTACTAAAACCAAAAGTGAATTTACAGATATTCTTTTCAGAAACCTTGCTGCTGCGGGCTTTGATTTATTTACATTTTATACTCCTTTGGGAATTGGTTGGCTTCACGAAGAATATCATAGAGCAGTAATGACAAGACGCAAAATAAATAGTTTCAACGATATGAACACTTTTCCTTTTGGACAATCCTTGGTCTATGTTAGAAAAGTAACAGACGAAAATTTGAATTTAGAAAAATTGTAAAAAAATAAAATCCAAAAACTTAAAATTATGAAAAAACATCTTATCATTGTCCTAACATTAGGATTGCTAATTAGTCAAAACATTTTTGCAGATTCTCCTTTGACATCAACAGCTTTTAGCAAGGCTTATAAAGATTCAAAAATTGTACAGCTAGCTTCCCAAGCTGAAGGTAAATTAAACAAAGAATTGATGGATTATTTGATTGATAAAAAAAATCCAATTGAGTTAAAAGTAGCTTTAATAAATGAATTAAGTTGGGATTTTAATGGCAAAAACAATTCAGAACTATTCTCTGAATATTTGAAAAAAAATAAAGTAAAAAACATCAACAAAGCTAGTGCCGACATACTAATTTGCTATGCATATTTAAAAGCACTTGACAATTATTTTGAAGTTGACGAGGCAATTACTTATGCTCAAAAAGCTAAAGCTAAGAATAAGAAAAAAAGCTATACAATAAATATTATTTGCGCACTTATAGAAGCTCAAAAAGCAATGGATTCAAACTGGTGTAAAGTTTATACACTAACAAATGACGTTAGAATAGATGAAACTTTAACCAAAGACATGAAAGAAGAAGCTGTAAATATAATATTTGAGTATATGGATATATATAAGGATTATTGCAGTTAAAAGTTGTATATTTGTTACTTAATTTGGGATTAAATAATATTAAGATGAAAAAGTATTTATTTATAACTTTTATATTATTAAGCTTATGTGGATTTTCACAAAAGAAGCCTCTTTGGTTAGAGGCATCATGGCGTGAAAGCCACTACCCTGCCAATAGTTTTTTAACAGGTTTTTCCCAAGACATAAGAAAAAAAAGAGAACCCATAGTAGAAGCCACCGAAAGAGTTAAAAACATTGCAACTGGATATGTGGCAAAAAACCTTATTTCCAATATACAAACTGTATCAGAAAACTATTCTAAAAGTATTGCACACGGAAATAATGAAAAATTACAAAGCACATTTGAAATGCAAACCAAAGCTGAAACCGATGCAATTATAACTGGCATTAAAGTAGAAAGCTACTATAATAAAAAAAGCAAGCAAGTATATGCTTTTGCTTATGTAAATAAGAAAGAAGTAAGTAGCTACTATAAAACCCAAATAAGTATGCTTATACAACAAGTTGAAGGACATATTTTCACAGCAGACCAATTAAAACAACAAACAGAAAAAATAAAAGCTGAAGCCGAATACAATAAAACAACACCTTTATTTACCAAGATAGAATATGCACAAATTTTGTTATCTGCCCTTGATAAAAATATAGACGAAGAAAGTTCTCAAATACAAAAAAGCATAAATTTACGAAACAAAGTAACGCAAGCCCTTGTTGCCTTAGCTCAAGGACCAAGTTTGTTTATAAATTGTGATGCACAACTTTTTAATACTGCGACCAATATTTTGGAAAATAAACTTAAAGCAGAATTAGCAAAAAACAATTGCATTTTTGTTAGCGACAGTTTACAGGCTGACTGGTTAATTAGCATTGAAGCTCAAGCAGAAAAATACAACGATATTTACGACACCTATTATTCATATGTAAATGCAACTATTACGCTACAAAAAAGGTATAACAATCAAGTAGTTTACAAAAATGAGCTAAAAGAAAAAGGAGGCAGTGCCAGAGACTATAAAGATGCAGCAGAAAAAGCATATATTGCAATTGCAAATAAAATAAGTGTAGAATTAATTAAATATATAGAATAACATGAAAAAATTATTTTTTTTAATAATAGCCATAATAATTGCTATAAGCACTTTTGCACAAGAGAACAGAGTAGCAGTTTTTGACCCAGAAGACCCAAACAATACCGGCTACAAAGATATAGTACGTGAAATTTTAAGTACAGCAATAGCAAAATCTGATATGTACCAGCCTGTTGAGCGTGTTTTAATTAACAAAGTATTAGAAGAAAACAAATACCAACAAACAGGCATGGTTAAAGACAGCGAAGTAAGCGAGTTAGGTAAACAAATGGGAGCTAATTTTGTATGTATTTCAATAATAAGGAAAATTGGTAGCAACTTTTTTATTACTGCTAAATTAGTAAATGTTACTACTGCCATGGTTGAATCGCAAGAACATATTAAAACTGAAAATGGCGTAAATGACCTTTATGAAAAAACAGAAGAATTAGCTAATAAACTTTTATCTATAAAAAGCGAAACTGCTACAAATATAAAATACGCAAATAAATCTGGTTCTAGCTACAAATTGCCAACCGTAGAAATTAACTATCAAGTTTATATGGTATTGCCCGAAGATTTGAATGGCAGATACACTTGGCAACAAGCTAAAAACGCCTGCGAAAATTTGAATGCCTTTGGCTATGACGATTGGTTTTTACCAGAAATACACGAACTAAAAACATTATACGAGAACAAAGATGCAATAGGCGGATTTAAGCAAAAATGGACTAGCTGTTTTTATTGGAGCAACACTACTTCAAATGATATGAGTTACAGCCTTGAACCAAGTCACTTTGGCATAGGATTTAGAAAAGGTCTCTTCCAAATTCCAAACCCCTACCCAGATTTTAATAGCTTTAATGTGCGTTGTGTGAGAAAGGTGAAATAGGTTTTGGTGGGAAGGAAGATTTTTTTGAAAATAATTATTAATGACTTATTTTTGTTTTGAAAAATAATATATTAGCGAAAATTTAAAAAAGAAAATAATGACATTTATAGCAACAGTTGTAGCAAAAAATGGAGTAGCAATAATTGCTGACAGTCTTGTAACTTCAACTCAACCAGTTATTGAGTATAATGAATTTATAAAGTTTTTTGAAAAAAAATCTGCAGAAGTAAAAGACGAAACTTTAGTATTGGATCCCAAAGAAATAATATCCCTTTTTGAAGCAAAACCTCATCACACAAAAAATTATGAAGAAAAACTATTTCAATATGACAAATATACAGCAATTACGACAGCAGGGGCTGCTACTATTAATGATAAAAGAATTGTCGATTTAATAGAAGAAATTAAATTAAAAAATAAGAAAACCAAAGGCTATTCTCAAAAAAAATTTGAAAACAAAATCAAAGATTTTTCAGACTATTTAACAGAAGAAGTCAAAACACATTTAACTCATAAAACTACAATAAGACCAACCACATTTATTTTTACCCATTTTTCTAACAAGACAAATAAAACAATAATTTACAAGGTTGAAGTGTTGTCTTCTTCTCAAAAACACATTAATGATAAGGATTACAAATTCGTAACTTATAGTGCTACAAATGAATATGAAAAAGTTGTTTGTGATGGGCAAAACAGAATAAGTGAAAAAATACTATTTGGTGATGTTTTGACAGTTTTTGGTTTGATTCCAAGAATTGTTTTTAAAGTTGCTAAAGACTTTGGGATTGATGAAAAAAACATCTCTGAGTCATACATTAATAATTTACGAAAAGATAAAGACATTGTTCCGCCCACCTTATTTTCCGATATGAAAATATTCAAATTAGGAGAACTTAGCTTACAGCAAGCCGTCGATTTAGCCAATTTATTAATGAAATTAGAAATTGATTTTCAAAATTATACTGAAGATATACCAACTGTTGGAGGTCTCATCAAATTAGCAGTCATTGATAAAAATGGTTTCAGATTTATTGCTGGACACGAAATTACAAAACCTATTAATCTTTAAATTTTTTTAAATTTCAAATTTTTTATATATTTGCAATATGAAAGAAATAATTAAAAATAATACAGACATTGAGTATATGCCAGAGACAGATGAAAAACAAGAATCTCTTATAGATTTATATAACGACATTTTTGAAAAAAGAATTATAGAAGAAGAAAAAGAAATTGAAGTTTTAGTTGACAAGTTTGAAATTCATACAAAAGGGAAAGAAATTCTTCTTGAAAACTCACGATTGTAAATAACAACCTTAGTGAACACACGATATAGTTAATTGTTGATGCAATGTATATTAGTAGTATTATAGCTTGTATCCAAAACTATTTATTACCAATTTGCCTTCTATTAATAACGTTCTATCTTTGCAAAAAAACATTATTGGTAAAGTAACAAAAGTAAAAAATTCCCCTCACTCAACCAAATTCACACACTCTCCCCCTACCCCCCAAATCCATAAGCTGCCTTTCTCATATCTGCTACATTTTTGAAAGGTTTTGAGGGTTTTAAGTAGGCTTGTAAAAATTTGTAAATTATAAACCTAATTTCAACTGCTTGTTTTGTGTCTATTCTATCAAAGCCATGTCCACCGTCAGCATCTTGGAAAACCTTGTATTCAAAAACTTTATTATGAGCTTTCAAGGAGTCTATCATTAACAAAACTTCTTCTACATAAACATCGTTATCGTTAGTATTAGTATGAATTAGCAATGGTTTTGAAAGCAAGTGTGCATAAAATGATGGAGACCTTCTCTTGTATTCGTATGGGTTTTCTAAAATAGATTCTCCAATATGATAAGGAGCTGTAAAATACTCTGTATAAGAAGAATCGTGAGAAGCTAATCTGTTTTCCAAATCGCTAACAGGAACGCCTGCAAAAGCACAAGCATATTTATCGGGATACCTTAAAATATTCATTAAAGCAATCATACCACCATGACTCCAACCAACTATGCCAACCCTTGTGCTATCAACAAAGCTATAGTTTTCAATAATATAATCTCTACTTGCTAAAACATCTTCGTTTTCTAAACCTCCATAATCAATATTTTCATAAACCATTTTTCCGTAACCTGTGCTACCCCTATATTCTGGAGCTACAACAACATAACCCTGAGCAAGTAACTCTTTAACAATATGTGTGTGATAAGTTGTAAAATCAGCATGAATACCGCCATGAGGTAAAACTATAAGTGGATAAGATTTCTTTACATTTACATTTTTAGGAATAAAAACATAAGAATAAAACTGTAGCGGATTTTTTGCAAATCTATCATCTTCTGTCTTTGCTCTCCACCTTGCTGGACCAACAATTCTAACTTTATCAACATAAGCAATATCATCAAATAAAATACGCCACATTATATCATCAATACTTTTGAGAATTTTATCATAAACATGTTTATTATCAGCAACTTGTTTTTTCAAAGTTTCTATTTCTTTTAAAAGTAAAGAATCATTATTTTGTGTAAATAAAGAGGAGAAAAAAAATAAACCAAATAAAAATAAAATAACTTTTTTCATAATATTCGTGTAAAAGGTAATACTTAGTATTTTGTAAATTATGTTTTTTCTAAAATCAAAACTTTTTTTGTTTCATCAGAAATTCTAAATCTATTATCTAATCTCAAACCAAGTAGCCATACAATTTTCCCATCAGATTCAAGAATTTTTAAATTTTCCTTTTCAAATAAATTTAATTTTTCATCTTTTAAAAAATCTGATAACTTACGATAATTTTTCATTCCAAAAGGCTTAAACCTATCCCCTTCTTGCCATGTACGTAAACTCAATGGAAAAACTAATTTCTCAAAATCAATATATGCAAAATTACTAATTTTATTTATCTTTAAATCAGGCTGATAATCAACGAGTTTGGCAGAAACTTTAAACTGTTCTAGCAATTTTAATTCATCAAAATTATTTATGAAAACAGTTTCAAATTTTTCAATTTTTGAATTTTTATTTATTATCAAACTATTTCTATCCCTCAAAACTGTAATATTCAAAAATGAACAAGTTTTTCCGCTTTTTGAATCAATTAAATTTATACTTTCACTTGCCAAAGGTTTTGGAATCCCCTCGCCTAACAATAATTCAAATAAAACAGTTTCTGGAGCTACACATTTTTTTAATTCACGTAAATCAATTTCAATATTTTCGCCAATATAATTCAAACATTTTTCTTTACAAGATTTTACATACTCACGCATAATAACCTCTGTATCAGTAAGATATTTTACAGATTTTAAAATATTTGATTTTGCCGAAGTATTAATTTCTTCTAATAGTGGAATTATTTTATGCCTTATTTTATTGCGAGAATATTTTGTACTCTTATTTGTTTCATCAATTTTAAAATCAATAGCATTTTCTTCAGCAAAAGCCTCTATTTCCTCTCTTGACGTAAAAAGCAAAGGTCTAAAAAGTTTGTCTTTCACAAAACTCATTCCTGTAAGTCCTTTTATTCCAGTGCCACGAGCTAAATTTGTAATTATTGTTTCAACTTGGTCGTCTGAATTATGTGCTAAAGCGATGTATTTACAATTATATTGCTTAGCCATTTCGTTAAACCAGTTGTATCGCAAATCGCGTGCAGCCATTTGAATAGACAAGCCTGTTTTTTCTGCATATTTATATGTGTCGAAAGTTTGGCAAAGAAATTTAAACTCAAATTTTGCAGCTAGTTCTCTTACAAAGTTTTCATCATCATCAGAAGCTTTGCCTCTTAATTGAAAATTACAGTGAGCGACAATACAATCAAAACCAAAATCGTCTAAAACATGCAACATAACAGTAGAATCTACTCCACCACTTATTGCACAAAGTAGTTTTGTTCCTGTTTTTATATTTGCTTTATCTATTTGCTCGAATACTTTTTTAAGCATAATTTATATGTTTACGTTTACAAATTTACGCAAATATTCTGAATAATTCGCTCTAGAAATAAATTCTCCACCCAAACTTTCTAAAAGAGGAGTATGCAACTGACAATCAATAATATGAATATTATTTTCCAAACAATAATTTACAAGATGTACAAAAGCAGATTTGCTAGCATCAGTTTGTGTATGAAACATTGATTCTCCAATAAAAACTCCGCCAAGATTCACACCATAAAGTCCACCAACTAAATCGCCATTAAAATAAGTTTCAAAAGACATTCCGTAACCCAATCTATGAAGCATTATATAAACATAAAGCATATTTCTGTCTATCCAAGTTCCTTCTTGACCTTTACGCTTAATTTTTGCACAACTAAAAATTACTTGCTCAAAATTTTTATTTATTGCATATTCAAAGTTTTTATATGATTTCTTCAAGCTTTTTGAAACTTTGGCTTTTTCTGGAAACACAACAAATCGAGGGTCGGGAGCCCACCATAAAAATGGATAAGTATGTTCTTCGTACCAAGGAAAAATGCCAATTGTCAAAGCTTTTAAAACTTGCTCAACCGAAATATCAAAACTATAGCCCAAAAGTCCTTCTTCTGTTGCTTTTTCCACAGAAGGAAAATTCAAATCTTCGATATATTGCAATTTTAACATCACACAAAATTACAAAAACTTAGGATTGTAAAAACAGGTAAGTCAAGAAATTTAACTTTTTATACTGAAAGGAAATTTAAACGATAAAATTAAAACCTCTGCTCACTCGGATTTGTAATCCTAGTATTGGTAATGTTTCACTCGGATTACAAATCCGAGCGAGCGTCAGGGGTATTGTGAGTGATTTATTAATTATCAAATGCTTGTCCGTAGGACAACATGTGATTAACCGTAGGCGGCAGCCTGCGGTAATTAGACCCTCGAAAGCCTTGCCCGTAGGGCAACACAATTCTTTATTATTATGAGTGCTACAATATGAAAACAGTAAGATAAGTCAAAAAATTAGCTTTTCTGAAAGAAAATTTAAACAATAAAATTAAAACTGAAAATTTCTAATATCTTCATTTAATCTTTCATCAAATTTCGTCATTAAGTCTCTTAAATATTTATTATTTGAGCTAAAATAAATATTATTTATTTTTCGTACTGGTAAAACTTTTGGCGATGTTCCTGAAAGAAAAGCAGAATCATAACTTTCAATTTCAGCCAATGGAATATCCTTTTCTACCAACTCTAATCCAAGTGGTTTAGCAACTTCAATAATATATTTTCGGGTTACTCCCAACAAAATATCTTCTGGTTTTGCTGAAATCAGCTTGTTATCTGCAATAAAAAATAAATTAGAACGAGAACCTTCGCTTAAAAAATTGTGTTTATTTACATAAACTACTTCAAAAACGTTTTGTGTTTTTATCAAATCGTCAATATTCTCTCTAAGATTTTGATTCCAAATTTTAAGATTAGGATTTTCGCGTGTATATAAATAAGTTGCTAATCTCACTCCATTTTTATAGTCATAATCACTTGGATAATGGTGAGGAATAATAAAAGCTTTAACTTTATAATCCGTTGAAACTTCGTCAAATACAACTTCTACTTTTATATTTCCGAGTTGAAAGTTATTGGTATCAATTAAGTTTTTTATCTCTAAAATAAAACTGTGATATTCCAATTTTATGTTTCTATTATTATTCAAAATAGAATTACACAAACGTTGATAATGCTCTAAAGCGAATAAAGGTTTAGAGTCAATTATTCGTAAAACCTCATAAGCTATCATAAAATAGAAATAGTTTTAATTAAAATTTCAGTTAATTTTGTTACAGACTTGCTGAAATTATCGAGAACAATTTCTATTGAAACAGGTTCTTCGTCAATTTTCCAGCAATCATAATCTGTAACTATTGCAATAGCGGCATAAGGAATATTTGCCTCATTTGCTAAAGCAGTTTCTGGAGCTGTGCTCATATTTATTAAATCTGCACCCCATTTTTGAAACATAAAAGACTCTGCTCTTGTTGAAAATCGTGGACCTTCAATAGTAATCATAGTACCAGATTTATGTAAATTAACATTGCACAATTCGGCAGCTTTAATAATTGTATTTCTCAAACTTTCTGAAAACGGGTCAGACATTGGGCAATGTTGCATTTCGCCAGGTTTAAACTCGTCATAAAAAGTATTAATTCTATGCTTAGTAAAATCAATAAATTGGTCTAAGACAACAAAATTTCCTGGGTGCATTTCTTCTCTCAAGCTACCGCAAGCAGTTGTTGCAATTATATTTTTACAACCTAAAAGTTTTAACGCTTCAATATTTGCTCGATTATTAACATGACTTGGAGTTATTGTATGCTCGTGTCCATGTCGCGAAAGCAAAGCAACACTTTTATCATTTATTGTTCCTATCGTTATTGGCGAAGAAGGCTTGCCATATTTTGTCTCTATATTTTTTACTTGTGGATTTTTAAAAATATTTGATTTTTCAAAACCAGTTCCACCTATTATTCCTATCATCTTTATCTAAATTTCTTCTACACAATCAATTATTCAATTAACAATTCATAATTATCAATTATCAATTATCAATTATCAATTATTCAATTATCAATTATCAATTATTCAATTATCAATTATCAATTATTCAATTATCAATTATCAATTATTCAATTATCAATTATCAATTATCAATTAGTTAATCATCATCTTCATCATCTACATCATCATCTTCATCATTTTCATTCAAACTATTTAAGACAATACTTTTCAGTATAAGTTTTTTCTTTTCGTTTTTTGGTTTTTCTGCCTTTAGCTCTGGATCATCTATAAGTTTTAAATTATATTTTAACAATTCACAATCTGGAAAGCACTTAACACCTCTATTTGCGACATTTTTAGCACTATCGACAAGTGGTGTTTCTTGATTCATTAAAAAATTAACATAATAGTCAAAAGCGTCTATCATAATAAAATCGGTATTTAGCTCTTCTCTTGCTTTTCTGCTATCAATATTTGCAAAAGTTTCTCTAATTAAAGGATTTCCAGTTGCTGTATCGCCTGTCATTACAGAAAGCACTCCATTTAAGAACTTGAAATTCTCATCTGAATAAACTTTCATAATTTTTCTCAAGTATGAATTTGCTTTAGGAACTCGTTTTATTGACATATAATGGTCTATATAATGAATTCCAGTTATTGCAATTTCTTCTAACATAAAATTATTTTTTGGAAAAATAATTTGTGTTTTTTTATCTTTTCTTTTCGCAACTGTTGAATACTTTAAAGCATAATTATAGGCATTCAAATACTCTGGTACTTTGTTAAGCAAAGTAGAATCTTCTAAACACATTAAAAAAACCTTTGCATACGAAGCTGCCAAATATAAGTTTATTTCTGGATCATTTTTGTATTTTTCCTGCAGTACCATTCTTTCTGCTCTAAAAGCACAATCTTCCCACCTTTCTTCTGCATAAAATTTCTCTAATTTCGTTTGTCGTCCACCTATTACTTGAGCATTCAAAACGCTTACAAACATGACTAACACAAGTATTAAGTTAAATTTTAATATTTTCATAATCTATAAAAATTTGTGGCATAAAATATAAAATCTTTCGTTCATTTCAATACGTATTTACCGAATAATTATAAAAACTTATTAACGGCATTTATAAACAATTCAAATACCATTCCAAAATCAATAAATGCTTTTATCTTTATCCTTAGCGAGTTAACCGAAAGCAAAGTTTTTAAAGATTCTCTAAAAAACAAAAAATAAATAACCAACAATTATTAATTCTTAATTATCAATTCTTAATTCTAAATTAATTTTCCTATTTTTGTTTTTTAGTTTTATAATAATGTACAGTAAATCAGAAGCGGCAGAAATTCGCAAAAACTTTTGGATGGCTTTCGACACATACTCGCGAAAACATCTTGGTCCAAAACGAAAGTGGATTTTGTATAATACTGGTATTAAAGACTTTGTGATGAAATTTGAAATTAATCGCCAATTTGCTCGCGTAATGATTGCTTTTGAAAATAAAGATGAAAACAAACGTTTTGACAATTTTTTAAAACTAAAAGAATACGAACTTTTGTACATTGACATTTTGGGCGAAGATTGGATATGGGACGAGCATTTTACAAACGATTCTGGAAAAATTGTATGTGCTTTGTACAAACAAATTGACAATGTTAATATTTATAGAAAAAATGATTGGGGCATAATATTTGAGTTTTTTGCCTTGAACATGCTTAAATTAGAACAAACTTTTGAAGAAGTAAAACCTTTTATTGAAGATTATATTAAACAAAATTAAATTAAAAGTTATGAATAGAAAATTTTCTTTTTTACTTTCAGTAATGATGCTACTAAGCACTTTTAGCTTTGCACAAAAACAAATAGAAATCGAAGACCTTTATAAAAAAGGTACTTTTAGGCAAAGTTATGTTTATGGAATTGAATCCATGAAAGATGGTGAACATTACACCAACTTGAATATGGCAAGAAATTCTCTTATTAAATATTCATACAGTACTGGCGAGCAAGTTGAGACAATATTTAAAGCTAAAGATTTTGAATCAGATGTTATAGATTGGATTTTTGACTATCAATTTTCGGCTGACGAGAATAAAATCTTAATAAGTTTTCAGTACGAACCAATTTACCGTCATTCGTATTTAGCAGAATATATAATTTACGATCGCACAAAAAATACTATAACTCGTCTGTCAGAAAATGGGAAACAACAACTAGCATTTTTCTCGCCTGATGGAAATAAAATTGCTTTTGTTAGAGATAACAACATTTTCGTAAAAGATATAAGTCAAGAAAATTCTCAGGAAGTTCAACTAACAACTGACGGAGAAAGAAATAAAATTTTAAATGGAGTTCCAGATTGGGTTTACGAAGAAGAATTTAGCTACAATAAAGCATACGACTGGTCGGCAGATAGCAAAAAAATTGCTTTTCTAAAATCTGATGAGTCTGAAGTTAAAACTTTTACATTTCCAATTTTCGGAAGTTTATATCCTAAAAACTATGAATTCAAATATCCAAAAGCTGGCGAAGACAACTCAAAAATTAGCTTGCACATAGTTGATATAGAAACAAAACAAATTATTGATGCTGATATGGGTAATTTAGACGACATGTATATTCCACGTTTAATGTTTACTCAAAATCCAGAAGTTTTAGCAGCTGTAAAAATGAACAGACTTCAAAATAAGTATGAACTTTTTTCAATAGATGCCAATACTGGTAAGTCAAAAGTGATTTTAACACTTACAGACCCAAAATACATTGAAATAAACGACGATTTAAAATTCTTAAACGATAAAAAGCATTTTGTTTATTCTCACGAATCAGATGGTTTCCGCCATTTATACTTATATGATTTGAATGGAAAACTTGTAAAACAACTTACAAGCGGGAATTGGGAAGTTACACAATTTTATGGAATAGATGAAGCAAATAACAAAGCATATTTCCAAGCTGCAAAAGTTTCGCCACTAAACCGCGAAATTTATTCTGTAAACTTAGATGGAAGCAATTTAACAATGTTATCAAAACAAGTAGGAACAAATTCTGCAAGTTTTGGCAAGACTTTTAAATACTTTATAAATGACTGGAGCGATGCAAACACGCCAAATCAAACTTGCTTATACAATAATAACGGCGAACTAATTAGAGAATTAGAAGTCAACAAATCACTATCAAAAAAGATAAGTGAAGAATACAAATTTGCTAAGAAAGAATTTTTTACTTTTAATTTAACAGACGGTACAGAACTCAACGGTTGGATGATAAAGCCTAACAAAATGAAAAAGAAAAATCCAGTTTTCATGTATGTTTATGGCGGTCCAGGCTCGCAAACTGTAACTAATTCGTGGGATAGAGATATGGCATGGTGGCAACTTTTAGCTCAAAATGGATATATTATTGTTTCGGTTGACAACAGAGGTACTGGTGCAAGAGGAAAAGATTTTAGACAAATCACATACAAAGAACTTGGGAAATATGAAGTTCTTGACCAAATTGAAGCTGCAAAATATTTAGGAAGTCTAAAATTTGTTGACCCAAGTAGAATAGGAATTTTTGGCTGGTCCTATGGTGGATATATGTCAACCTTATGTGTAACAATAGGTGCAAAATGGTTTAAATTAGCTATAGCTGTTGCTCCTGTTACTAACTGGAGATATTACGATTCTGTTTATACAGAAAGATATAATGGTTTGCCTAAAGACAATGCTGATGGATATGATAAAAATTCGCCTATTAACCACGTTAAAGATTTAACAGGAAAATATCTTCTAATCCATGGAACTGCTGACGATAATGTACATTTTCAAAATGCTGTTGATTTAGTTTCAAAACTTGTGGACGCTGACGTTGATTTTGAAACAATGTATTATCCAAATAAAGACCACGGAATTTATGGTGGAAATACACGTAATCATTTATACAGAAAGATGACTACATATATTCTTGAAAATTTATAATACCTAACTGCCAATTAGACAAACTAATTGGTATAAAACCCGGAAAAGGATTACGGGAATTTGAAATCCTTAACTTACGGTTTACATTAGCCTCCTTTGCGGAGGCTTTTTTATGTGGTGTTATAAATTCAAAAAGTTAGATATTCAAAACTCAAAGAAAATAATTATATTTGCTGACAATAAAATTCTTTAAAAAAATGAAAATATTACTTATATACGCAAATTACAAAGAGCAAAGTTTCACTTCTGCTGTAAGGGATACTATTGCATATACTTTTCATAAAAAAGGACACGAAGTAGTTATTCGCGATCTTTACGAAATAAAATTTAATCCTGTTCTAAGCAAAAAAGACTTAGAGTCTATTGAAAAAGAAATTTTTCCTGTTGACATAATGGACGAGCAAAAATTTATTCAATGGGCAGATTTTATTTGTTTTGTATATCCAATTTGGTGGTCGGGAATGCCAGCTATTTTAAAAGGATATATAGAAAGAGTATTTGTTCAAGGATACGGTTTTGATTTTATTGATGGCGAAATTATTCCAAAATTAAAAAACAAAAGAATAGCTATTTTCAATACTACAGGAATTAACAATATTTACAAAGACCAAGCCTCTCTTGATGCACTAAATAAAATGACTGAAGAATGTATTTTGGGATTTAGTGGTATGAAAACTGTAGTACACAAATACTTCAAATCAGTTAAAAAAGCTAGCAGTAAAGAAAAAATAAAAAGTTTAGAAGAAGTAAAAAACGCTGCTGAAGAACTTTTAGAAATGCTGTAGAGAAATCGAATAAACATCAACTTGTTGATAAATTTTATTGAAAAAACATATTTATATTTTCAAAATTACGAACTTTGAAAACGACATTTAGTTTTATTTTATGGATACAAAAAACATAAAAGAAAAAAATAATTTTTTACTTAAAACATTAAATTTTATTATCAAGCACAAGTATGTTGTTACCTTGGTTTTTTTTGCTTTATGGGTAACATTTTTTGATACATATAATTTGATAGATAGATTTAAAAAATTAAGAAAACTAAATGCTCTAAAAAAAGAAATAAGATATTACGAAGACGAAATTAGCTTATACACACGACAATACGAAGAATTATTTTCGAATAAAGATAATTTGGAAAAATTTGCAAGAGAAGAATATCAAATGTTAGAAGAAGACGAAGATTTATTTATAATAATAGATGATTAGTTTTTTAATTAAATTCTGGATTTTTGGGGAATTTTTTCCAAATTTCATATCTCTTATCAACAAAATCTAAAGCTCGCTCCCACTGATTTTTGAAATCGCTAAAAACAAACTCACGTGTTGTTTCAGAAACTAACCAATAATTAAAACTTATTTCGTCGTGTAATTGTTCGGGTGCCCATCCAGAATTTCCAATAAAAAACCTTGCATTTGAATTGTTTATAATTCCTAAATTTACTAAAGTCTTTATTGTATCAAAATTTCCGCTTAAATAAATACCATCATTTATATGGATTGAGTCGGGCAGATAATCAATAGTATGAATACAAAACAAAACATCTTTATCAACTGGTCCACCGATAAACACAGGTAAATTTTCCATTTCTACACCTTCGATTATTTCGTGTAAATTTCTGTTTGAAGGATTATTTAAAATAAACCCAAACGCAGATTTGTTTTTCATTCCTGCAATTAAAATTACTGAACGTGAAAAAACATCATCTGACAATAATGGCTCTGAAATAAGGATTCTTCCAGTAGCCGGCTCTAAATCATTAGAAATAATATTAAATATGTCTAAGTTTTTTAACATTTAACAAAGTTAATAAAAATTTTAATACGTGAAGAAATAAAGTTAATTTATTTATTGCTTTTTATATGTTTTTTAGTGGAGAATAACAGAATAAGGAGACTATAAATCTAATAATTTAGAATATTTATAAAAAAAACAATTATTTTTCTTTTCTTTGCATCAGAAATCAAATTAGTTTTGATTTTTTCTCTTTTTCATAGTTGATTGGGGTTAGTAATAGAGCCGAAATTCCAAGTTTCGGCTCTTACTTTTTTAGGCAACTGTATTTCACACAGATTTAAGTAATTTTAATCATTATAAATAAATACAAAAATTATTGCATTTTTAATTTGCGTAAAACATGTAAAAGTATTAACTTAGCCAAAAATATTAAATATTACAATTTTAAAAATTATAAAAAATGGCTACAAGTTATAAAGAATTAGGCTTAGTGAACACTAAGGAGATGTTTGAAAAAGCGACTAAAGGCGGATATGCAATTCCTGCTTTTAATTTTAATAATATGGAACAAATGCAAGCTATTGTTGCAGCTTGTGCTGAAACAAAATCGCCTGTTATCCTTCAAGTTTCAAGTGGCGCTAGAAAATATGCAAATCAAACTTTGCTTAGATACATGGCTCAAGGAGCTGTTGAATACGCCAAAGAACTTGGTTGGGAAAAACCACAAATTGCATTACACTTAGATCATGGCGATACTTTTGAGCTTTGTAAAAGTTGTATTGAAATGGGTTTTTCGTCTGTAATGATTGATGGCTCGCATTTACAATATGAAGAAAATGTTGCTTTAACAAGAAAAGTAGTTGAATATGCTCACAAATTTGACGTAAGTGTTGAAGGCGAACTTGGAGTATTAGCAGGCGTAGAAGATGAAGTGTCAGCAGAACACAGCACTTATACAAAACCTGAAGAAGTTGTTGATTTTGTTAGCAGAACCGGAGTTGATTCTTTAGCAATATCTATAGGAACTTCGCATGGAGCAAATAAATTTACACCTGCACAATGCACAAGAGATGCCAATGGTAAATTAGTACCACCACCTTTACGTTTCGACATTTTGAAAGAAATAGAAAAACGAATTCCAGGATTTCCAATTGTTTTACACGGCTCTTCATCTGTTCCAGAAGAATATGTGAAAACTATTAACGAAAATGGTGGCAAATTAAAAGATGCTATAGGTATTCCTGAAGATCAATTAAGAGAAGCAGCTAAATCATCTGTTTGCAAAATCAACATTGACTCTGACGGAAGATTGGCAATGACAGCAACTATCAGAAAATTCTTTAACGACAGTCCTGATAAGTTTGACCCACGCCAATATTTAGGTCCTGCACGCGAAGAATTAAAAAAATTATATATACACAAAATTAAAAATGTGTTGGGTAGTTTTGAAAAAGCATAATACACAAAAAGGCGGTGTTTCATAAGTGTCAAACTGCTGTGTTGCTTTCAATATTCGGACTCAGTCACGTACTTCTGTACGCTCCTTCGTCCTCAATTTCAGCGCCTTGCATTTTAACACTTCTGAAACACCTTAAAAGTTTATTGTTTTAAAATTTGTTTTGAGACAGCCTCTTTTTTTTAATATAATTATAATATGTATTTATTTGCAGATAGCGGTTCTACAAAGACTCATTGGGTAATAACGGACTTTGAATACAATATTTTAACAGAGTTTAAAACTATCGGTTTAAACCCATATTTTACAAGTGAACAAAAATTATTAGCTTCACTAACAGAAGCATTTCCTCAAAAATTTGATGCTCTAAAAGTCGAAAAATTATATTTTTACGGTTCTGGTTGCTCTATTGAAGAAAATTACTCCCATTTTCGCCAAGCCTTTTTAGATTTTTTCTTTAATGCAGAAATTAATATTTTTTCTGATATGCTTGGAGCTGCAAGAGCATCATTAAAAACAGATGAAGGAATTTGTGCTATTTTAGGTACAGGTGTAAATTCTTGCTTATACAACGGACAAGCGATTAAGCAAAATGCAATTTCACTTGGATATATTCTTGGCGACGAAGGTAGTGGAGCATATATTGGAAAATTATTTGCAAAATTCTACTTAGAAAAAAGATTAGACCCAGAATTAAGCGATAAATTTTATTTTGAAACTGGCGAAAATAAAGCAAGTATATTAAATGCTGTTTACAAAAATCCTAATCCTAACAAATATTTAGCAAACTTTTGTCATTTTATTTATAAAAACATAGAACACAAGCAATTAACAGAACTTGTAGAATTTTCATTTAACAAATTTTTTAAAAATTATATTGTAATTTTTAAAGATTTTAAAAACAAAAAACTAAGTCTAACAGGCTCACTTGCAAATGCTTTTAAAGATATTTTAATTAAAACTGCTGAAAACTTCGAAACTCAAAAACCAATATTTATTAATAATCCTATTTATGAAATTATAGAATATCACAAAATTACTAAAGAATAAAAATGTAAAACTTTTTAACTTAAAAAAGCTGAATCCGGAGGGGGAATTCAGCTTTTTTGCTTAATTTTTTTTGTTAGGGCTCTTGGTTTAAAATAAACCATTTAATAATACTTACGTACTTTTTTAAAAAAAGTTTCATTTTTTACATAAAAATTTATCCAAGTTTTAAATTTGTTTCTTTGACATTAAACCTATTGATTTTAAGCTAGTTAAAAATTGAAATTAAAATAGATTTACGAATGTTTTGACACAATTTTTGCGTTTTGTTGCAAAAATTCCGCCAAAACCAAAATACTTATACCGATTTTTAAAATAAATTTCATAAAATATTTTAATAATTGTTAATTAATTCTTTATTTATTGTATAAGACTAACAAAACTTAACATAATCTGAATTATTTATTTTAAATTTGCGTCTATTAGTAAATTAATAGGTAAAAGACTATGTTTTTAGATAACAAACATATGATTTTCACATTTTTATTTTAGAACTGTATAATTTTTTAATATGAAGAAAATTTTATTCTTAAATATTTTATTTTTTAGTCTTTTTGCAATCCAAGTGCAATCTCAAGTAACAGTTACTGTTGGCACTGGTACAGTTGAGACTCAATACAATCCAGTTTACACGTTTTATGGTTATAATTATACGCAACAAATTTATACTTCTGCAGAACTTAATACTGCGGGTGCAGTTGCAGGCATGCAAATAAATGCTATTCGTTTTTATTGGACTGGAGCAGGTAGCTTAGAAGACACCGATATTTGGACTGTATATATTGGCGAAACTAGTCAATCAAGTTTCACCTCTACTACAAACTGGGTGCCTTTTGCACTACTAACAGAAGTTTATACTGGCAATATTACTTTACCTGCAACTGCTGGTTGGTTTACTATTACTCTTACTACTCCTGTTATTTGGAATGGAAATAATATTGTTGTTGCCATTGACGAAAACGTTCCTAGTTATGGACCTTCAGCTACTAGATGGCGTGGCACAACTACTACAGATAGCAAATCAATATACTATTATTCAGACTCAGATAATCCTAATCCTGCCTCACCACCTACAGCTAAAGGCACTCCAACAACTCGCCCTAACATACAATTTGAAATGATGAGTCTTACTCCTTGTTCAGGCACCCCAAATCCAGGCACAGCTACCATTAGCAATGATGTAGGTTGTCCAGGTGCAACAATTACACTAAGTTCTATAGATGCTACTGTTGGTTCAGGTGTTTCTTATATTTGGCAAAGCTCACCAAATGCAGACGGACCTTGGACAGATATTCCAAATGGGACTAATCTAACTTGTGCTACTAATACTAACTCAATCACATATTATAGATTAAGAATACATTGTGCAAACTCAGGTTTATGGGGCACTTCTAATGTTGTATCTTATACACCAGAAGGCGAAGTTTGCTTATGCGGAGAATATCCTGCTGTTTATGCAAATTACACTGCTGACGAAGATATTTCAAATGTTACAGTTGGATCATGGTCTAACAGTTCTAATTGTTCAACAATTGCACCTGGACCAGGTTCAATACTAAACAGATACGGAAATTATACTGGAACTGGTGGACCTATTGTTATGCAAGGAGAAACAGTCAATTTTAGCTTAACTCAAACAAGCTGTGGTACTTACGATTATGATAACGCTTTTCAATTATATATCGATTGGAATATGGATGGAGATTTCTTAGATGCTGGAGAACAAGTTTATAATCAAACTACAAATACAAGTGGGAACCATACAAAAACAGGAACATTTACAGTACCAGCAACGGCAACTACAGGAACAACAAGAATGCGTGTCGTTGTTGTAGAAAATTCTACACCAACTACAAACTATGCACACACATCATATAGTTATGGTGAAACTGAAGACTACTGCATTACAATTATTCCAGCTGTCGAGTGCGATGGTGCTCCTTCAGCAGGCACAGCTACCATTAGCACTGATGTAGGCTGTCCCGGACAAACATTTACACTCAGTTCTACAGATGCTACTCTTGCCTCTGGTATTACTTACCTTTGGCAAAGTTCTCCAAATCCTGACGGACCTTGGACAGATATTCCAGCTCCAAATGGCACAAATTTATACTGTTCAACTAATGCTACTTCAATCACTTATTATAGATTAAGAGTACATTGTGCAAATTCTGGCTTGTGGACAACTTCTAATGTTGTGTCTTATACTCCAGAAGGTGAAGTTTGCTTATGCGGAGAATATCCTGCTGTTTATGCTTCATACACTAGTGACGAAGATATATCAAATATTACAATTGGCTCATGGTCTAACAATTCTAATTGTTCAACAATCGCACCTGGACCAGGCTCAATACTAAACAGATACGGAAATTATACTGGAACTGGCGGACCCGTTGTTATGCAAGGAGAAACTGTCAATTTTAGCTTAACTCAAACAAGTTGTGGCACTTATGATTATGGCAATGGTTTTCAATTATATATTGATTGGAATATGGATGGAGATTTCTTAGATGCTGATGAGCAAGTTTATAATCAACCTACAGCTGCAAGTGGAAACCATACAAAAACAGGAACATTTATAGTGCCAATAACAGCAACTCCAGGAACAACAAGGATGCGTGCTGTTGTAGCAGAAACTACTTTCCCAACAAGCACAAACTATGCGCATACATCATATAATTATGGTGAAACCGAAGATTATTGCATCACTATTGTTCCAGCTGTCGATTGTGACGGAATGCCCACAGCAGGTACAGCAACTCCTGCTTCACAGATAGTACCTAGCGGAAATAGTGCTACTATAACTTTATCTGGTTATACCATTGCAGCAGGTTTATCATTTCAATGGCAAAGAGCGACTTCTTCATCAGGTCCTTTTACAGATATTGTTGGTGCGACATCATTAAGTTATACTACAGAACCACTAACAACTTCATATTATTATCGTTGTATAGTTACTTGCGTTGCCACTGGAGATACTTCAACATCAACCATCGCTTTTGTTGAAGTAGTAGAATCATTTAATATGTCTAACACGACAATAACTACTTGCGATGCACTATTTTATGATTCAGGAGGTTCTACATCGCCATACTCAAGTTATGAAAACCTCATACTTACAATAATGCCAGAACTTGTTGGCGGAAAAGTAATTGTTACTTTTAACAGTTTTAATACAGAAAATAATTATGATAAATTATATATTTATAATGGTAATTCTACTACTGCACCTCTGATTGGCGAATATACTGGAAGCACATCACCTGGAACAGTTACATCTACAGCTACTGATGGATCTTTAACTTTTAGATTTAATTCTGATAGTGGTGTACAATATGCCGGATGGGAAGCTACAGTATCATGTTCCGACCCTTGTAATTATGTTTATGAAGCTCCTATTTTTGACCAAGTCGGACCATATTGTGCAGATTGGGCTATTCCAGACCTACCAACTACTTCTAACAATGGATATTCAGGAACATGGTCGCCTGCTATAAATAATACTGCAACTACCATTTATACTTTTACACCTAATGTTGGTGAATGTGCTACTACTACCACAATGACCATTGCTATAACTCCAAATAATCCTGCTAGTTTTACTCAATATTCTTCATATTGTCGTGGAGATTCAATTCCAGAATTACCAACAACTTCTGATGATAACATTGAAGGAACTTGGTCGCCTGCTATTAACAATTGGAATACTACTGAATATATTTTTGTTACTAATGACGGAACTTGTGCTTGGACTTCTATGGTAATTGAAGTTGATACTGTACCTGCTGAAATTATAAATAATTCAGGAAGCAACGAATTAACTTGTGATTTAACAGCTATTTATTTAACTGCACAAGGAGGCTCAACTTACTCATGGAACGGAGTTTATTTTAATACTTTCCAAGGCAAAACTATTACCGACTCTGCTACTTATACCGTAATTGTAAAAGATGCTAATGGCTGTACAGGCTCTGCAAGTATTGAAATTACCAAAAATATCAATCCTCCTGTTGCAACTATCACAAATAATACTGGCTCGGACTATTTAAGTTGCTATATAAATGAAATTAGCTTAACAGCCTCTGGTGGTGCCAATTATGTATGGAGTGGTGGCATTACACCAGATTCAGCTACAAATACTTTTAATACTGCAGGTACTTACTATGTTACCGTTATCGGCGAAAATGGATGTGAAGCAATAGCAGATTACGAAATAACAGATGTAACTAATATAGATATATCCGAAAATATTATAAATCCTCCTTGCTTTGGTATGACAGGAAGTGCTGAAGTAATTGTTAATTCTGGCGGTCAAGCACCATATACAATTGAATGGGAAGATGGTGTTACTACATTTATGCATACTAATATTCCAACAAATATTCCATTCGGATATACTGTTACTGATGATGACAATTGTTCTAGCGCAAGAACATTAACCATTACCATTCCAAATCAGTTACAAGTAATTTTTGTTGGCGACAGCACTAGTTGTTATGGTGGTAATGATGCTTTCTTAGATGCTTCAAATTCTGTAGGAGGTGTGCCTCCTTATACATTTAATTGGAATAATCATTCAACTACTCCAGTAATCAGTAACATAAGTGCGGGAGAATATTTTGTTACAATTACAGACAACAAAAACTGTACTGCTTCAGCAAGTTATACTATAGGTCAACCAAGCCAAATCACAATTAATATGGAAATTACTGATGCAATTTGTGGTTTATCGGGTGGAAGTATAAACACTGAAGTTACTGGCGGTGTAGGAGAATATACATACCAATGGTCAAATACTAGTATCTCTAATAATATCACAGGGCTAACACCAGACACTTACACATTAACTATTACAGATGCTAATTATTGCACACAAACCGCTAGTGCTACCGTTGATAAAACAGGAAATATTATTGCTAATATAACAGTCGTTCAACCTATTTTGTGTGCAGGTACTCCAGATGCAATTTTACAAGGTAGTTCCGCTAATGGAGCAATGCCATGGACTTTTAAGTGGAGCAATGGCGCTACAAGCGAAACTATTAATAACTTATCGGTAGGTACATACATACTTACAGTTACTGATGCTTGGGGTTGCACAGGAATTACTGAAGAATCGCTTACTGCAGCAAGCGATGTAACAATAAACTATAGCGTATCTAATGTAAAATGCTATGGCTCTAGTGACGGCAAAATTAATATTAGCATCTTGAGTGGTGAACCTCCATTTACTATAGCATGGTCAAATGATTTTTCAGAGCTAAATCAAAGCTATTTGCCTGCTGGTCAATATTCTGTTACAATTACTGATAATAGATCCTGTTCTATTACAGAAAACTTTGAAATAACAGAACCGCCTTTACTTAATTTGTCATTTGCTAAAAAAGACGTTAGTTGTTATAACGATTTGAATGGTTCTATAATTATGAATGCTACAGGAGGTTCTGAACCTTATTCATATATTTTATCAACGCCAAGAAATCAAGTCGTAGCAAATACAGCTACAGCAAATAATTTATCAATTGGCACTTATATAATGAAAGTTGTTGACAATAATGGATGTATTGATATTAAACAGGTTAACATCCTTCAACCAGCTAAACTAAGTGCAAAAGTTAGTGTTACAAACCCCAGTTGCATTGGAAATACTGACGGTGCTATTTTTGTAACTCCATTTGGTGGCACATCGCCATATAAATACAGATACGATAACTTTGACTTAGATACTAATATTTTTGTCAATTTAAAAGAAGGAAGATACCACATTGAAGTTGAAGATGCTAACTCTTGTAGGTTTATAGTAGGCGACATACATGTTGGTGATGGTTTATTACCTTGTATAAAAATTCCAAATGCTTTCACTCCAAATGGTGATGGCATTAACGAAACTTGGATAATTGAAAACATTGAACTATACCCAGATGCACAAGTTTTTGTATATACCCGTTGGGGAGAACAAGTATATTATGGAAAGGCTAACTCAGATCCTTGGGATGGTATCTATAATGGCAAAAAAATGCCTACAGGTGCATACTTGTATATTGTTGAGACAAACAATGATGAAGTTGGCTTTTATAAAGGAACGGTAACTATTATTTACTAAAAGATATTCAAATTCACAAAAAAGCCAACTAATTTATTGTTTAGTTGGCTTTTTTAATATCTTTATTCCACCTCTTTTTCTTTAGGCTTTCCTTCAACAACTATTACTATTTCTCCTTTTATAGTTTTTGCTGAAAAATGTGAAATTAATTCTTTCAAACTTCCACTAACATTTTCTTCATGCAGTTTTGAAATTTCACGAGAGACAGAAGCTCTACGGTTTTCTCCAAAAAACTCAGCAAATAATTCTAAAGTTTTTAGCAATCTAAAAGGCGATTCGTAAAAAACCATGGTTCTTTCTTCCTCTATCAAACTCTGCATTTTTTTATTTCTACCTTTTTTCTGAGGTAAAAAACCTTCAAAACAAAATCTATCACTAGGTAAACCAGAATTTACTAAAGCTGGTACAAATGCTGTTGCACCCGGAAGACATTCTACTTCAATTTTATTTTCTAAACAAGCTTTCACAAGCAAATATCCTGGGTCTGAAATTCCAGGAGTGCCGGCATCTGAAATAAGAGCAACCGAATTGCTTGTTAAAATTCTATCTACTACATTATCTAAAATTTTATGTTCATTAAACTTGTGAAAGCTATACATTTTTGTATTTATTTCGAAATGTTTTAACAAAAACCCCGAAGTGCGTGTATCTTCAGCCAAAATAAAATCAACTTCTTTTAAAACTCTTATGGCTCTAAAAGTCATGTCTTCTAAATTGCCTATAGGCGTTGGCACAACAAAAAGCTTACTCATAATTTTCTACAAATTTTGTTATTAAACCAAAAAGTTGATAATAACCACCAAAAGTTAATGTTTCTAATCTATCTTTTGGGTGATGATAATAAGTTTTTCCACCCATTGTATAAATAAAAAGCGACCTCACTCCCATTTCGTGGAAAGGATAATGATCACTATTTGCCGAAATATCGCGTGGATTCATTATTTCAAAAAAATTATTTTCAGAATTTAAGTTTTGAAATAAATTCCATTCTTTTTCATATTTTTCGTTTGCTGCATTTACAATAGTTATTCCCTCATCGCCAGTTCCTGCCAAATCAATATTTAATAAAACTTTAATTTTTTCTAACTCAAAAATTGGATTTAAAACATAATACAATGAGCCTAACAAGCCAGCTTCCTCACCAAAGAAAAACATAAAAGCTATGGAATATTTAGGTTTATTTTTCGAGTAATAATCTGCCAAATCCAATAATAAAGCTACGCCACTTGCATTATCTTGAGCTCCTGGCATATAAACTTTTTTACCCATTTTTCCTAAATGGTCGTAATGTGCTGTAAAAACTACAAAATCATCTGTTTCGCCAGGAATATATGCAACTACATTTTTTGCTTTAAAATTAGGATTTAGTTCAGGTTTAACATCAATAAAAATAGTTTTTGAATTTGGGTCAAAAAATTCTCTTTTGATTTTCACAAGCGGATATGATTGTTGTATTCTGCTAACAGACCACATTAACTCTTCTGGAATTAATTCCACAATTCCTGCAAAAAAAGAATTACCCATTACAAAATTTGAAATATAAAATTTCTTAATATCTATATTTTCTGTTTGAGCATAATCAATTACAAAAACTGATGATTTTAATTTAATATTTTTGCTAATATGTTTAATAATACCAATAGTATCATTCAATAATACCGAATCAGGCTTCCACAACTCATATTTTTGCTTAACTTTTGGACTAGCTGGACCAATCAAATAATCAACTCCTGGTGTCAATTTTTTATTATCGATTTTCACTAATAATTTTTTTGGAAAAGTATTTACTGGATAATAAAACTCTTGAAAAAAAGAATCTCCAAATTTTAGCAATCCTATTTTTGAAAGTTCATCAGTAATAAAATTAGCAGATAAGTCTCCTGCATTTCCCACATATCCTCGTCCTGCAAATTTCTTAGAACTTAAAATTTCAATTCTTTTTTTTGTATTTTCAAGATTTTGTGCATGTAAATTTGAAGAAAAAGAAAAAATAAAAATAAATATTCCAAGAAAAATTTTTACTCTATACATATCTTCTTCTAACAATATTCATAAAGTTTTCCACATTAGTATCTACCATATTCCATTGAAAATGAGACTTTACATAATTATGAGCCTCATCAAAAGAATTTAAAGAATTCAAATTTGTTATTGTTTCATCAAACAAATCTGTATTTCCATCAAACAATTCACGAACAAACAAAAATCTATCGCCTAAACCCATAGCAGAGCGAATATCTGAAACTGGTTTTATTCTTGCATTCAAATCTTGTACACTTGTTTGAGAAGCTAACATCTCATTTAGCGAAGTTTTATTTTGTCCTAACTGTTCACCTATAGGTTTAAAGGCATTCAAATTATTGTCGCTTGGAAATAAACTTCCCTGTGCAACACTTTGTGCTTTTTTAACTTCTTCCTTTTTTTCTATCACAACCTCTTTATTATCAGGTTTTTCTTCTTCATCTAATTCAAAAAAATCAATAGGGACAAAACTATCTTTTTTAGTTTCTACAACAGGTTTTTCTTCTACAATAGGTTTTTCAGGTTCTTTATTTATAATAGGTTTTTCTTCTACTTTTTCAGAAATAACTTCTGGCTTAATAATTTTCTCAACTGGTTTTTCATCTTTATCAGAATCTTTTAGTTCTTCTATTTTATTAACTTCAATTAAACTCAACTCAAAATAGACATCTTTAAGTTTTTGCAATAAAATTTCCTTCTCCAATTCTGAAATACCACCTTTATTAATACTGTCAATAAAGCTAAGAATCTTATTTAATTTTTCTTTTACATTAAAAATCTTTTCCATACAAAATATTTTTCTAAATTTGTAATTAAATTATTTTTACAAAAATATAAAAAATATTGTTAAATGTTTCTTGAACAACCTAAAAAAGGTGAGCCAAAAAAAGGCTGGATTGAAGTTATTGCAGGTTCAATGTTTTCGGGGAAAACCGAAGAGCTAATTCGCCGTTTGCGTAGGGCTGAATTTGCTAAGCAAAAAGTTGAAATTTTCAAACCAGCTATAGACACAAGATACGATGCCGAAGATGTTGTTTCTCACAATGCAACTTCTATTCGCTCTACACCTGTAACTTCTTCTCAAAACATTCTTTTACTAACTGGCGAAGTTGATGTTGTTGGAATTGATGAAGCTCAGTTTTTTGATAATGGAATTGTTGAGGTTTGTATAAAATTAGCAGACCAAGGCATTAGAGTTGTTGTGGCTGGTTTAGATATGGATTTTTTAGGACGACCTTTTGGACCAATGCCCGCTTTGTTTGCTGTTGCTGAATATGTTACCAAAGTACATGCGGTTTGCGTACATTGTGGCGACTTAGCTCAGTTCTCATACAGACAATCCGAAGATGACGCTGTGGTAGTACTTGGCGAAAAAGACATTTACAAACCCCTATGCAGACGTTGCTACAACGAAGAAACAAAAAAATAATAAATGCAAAACTGGAAACTTGAAAATATTGCAAAAATTCTTGGCGGAAATTTTTTAGGAAATAAAAACAATACTTTTTCGCAAATTACAATAGACAGTAGAAATATCACCAACTACAAAGACGTTTTATTTTTTTCAATCAAAGGTCAAAATAATAATGGGCATAAATTTATAAACGAACTTTATCAAAAAGGTGTGAGAAACTTTGTAATTTGCGAAGATATTGATATTGAAAAATTTAAAGAAGCTGCTTTTTTAAAAGTTGAAAACTCAATTACTGCACTTCAAAAACTTGCCGAATATAAAAGAAGTCTTTTTAAAAAACCTATAATTTCAATAACAGGTAGCAATGGCAAAACTATTGTTAAAGAATGGCTATATCATATTTTAAATCCTTATTACACTATAAGTCGCTCTCCAAAAAGCTATAATTCTCAAATTGGCGTACCAATTTCCTTATGGCTAATAGATAACAACAGCGATTTAGCAATTATCGAAGCTGGAATTTCATTACCGGGTGAAATGCAAGCTTTAGAAAAAATCATTAAACCAGAAATTGCTGTTATTAATAATATAGGTAAAGCTCATTCAGCAAATTTTAAATCTACAGAACAACTTTATCAAGAAAAAGCGATATTGCTAAAAAACTGCAAAACTACTATTGTTAATAAAGATGACCAGCTACTTTTTGATACAGTTTCTAAATTAAATATTCCTAATACTTACACATATTCAAAAAATAAAAACTCTGATTTTTTTGTACAAAAAATTGAAAAATCAAGTGATAATTCGTTAATAACAATAATTTTTAAAGACAAAAAATATAAAATTATAATTCCTTTTACAGATCTTGGTTCTATTCAAAATGCTATTACTTGTTTTGGTATTATTTCATTTTTTGATGAAAGCAAAATAAATCAATTTATCCCAAGATTTGCAAATCTTCAAGGTGTTGAAATGCGATTGGAAACTATAGAAGGAATTCAAAATAGTATTATTATTAATGATGCTTATAATTCCGATATTAATTCTTTAATAATTGCTCTTGATTATCTAAATCAGAAAAAAGCCGATAAAGATACTATATTAATAATGTCGGATATTCTTGAAAGTGGTGAAAACGAAGAAGTTTTTTACAAACATATTTCACAAATTATTAAAGAAAAAGATCTCAAGCATTTTATCGGAATTGGCTGTAAATTAAATAAATACAAAAAATTATTTCCTAAAAACTCTTCTTTTTACATAGATACTAACGAATTTCTTGAAAATATTTCTATTCACATTTTTAGCAATAAAGCTGTTTTATTAAAAGGAGCACGTAGTTTTAAGTTTGAAAAAATCTTTAATCGTCTTCAATACAAAAATCACTCCTCAGTAATAGAAATAGATTTAAACTCAATGAAACATAATCTTAACTTTTTTAAATCAATAATTGGCACAGAAACAAAGTTAATGGTTATGGTTAAAGCTTTTTCTTACGGAAGTGGCTACAGAGAAGTTGCTAATTTCTTGCAACACAATAGAGCTGACTATTTAGCTGTAGCCTTTGCTGACGAAGGTGTTGAATTAAGAAATCTTGGAATTTATCTTCCAATTATGGTAATGAATCCAAATGTAAAGGGTGTACACAATATGATAGAGCATAAATTAGAGCCTGAAATTTATTCTCTAAATATTTTAGAAGAATTTATTAACGAAATCAAACTCACCAATATTAAAGAATTTAAAATTCATATAAAATTTGATACAGGAATGCATAGATTAGGATTTATGAAAAATGATATTCCAAAACTTTGCAAACTAATTAATTCCTGTAAAAAAATTAAAATTGCTTCTGTTTTTACTCATCTTGCTGGTAGCGATAGTAAAGACTTGGATTATTTTACACAGCAACAAGTAAAAGTGTTTGATGAAAATTACTCTTTAATTTGTAAAGGTATTGGTTATCAACCTAAAAGACATGTTTTAAATTCTTCAGGAATTTTAAGATTTCCACAATACAAATACGAAATGGTTAGACTTGGAATAGGCTTATATGGCTTATTACCAGACATTTGCGATGAACTTATTCCTGTTGCAGTTTTTAAATCTGAAATTTCACAAATTCACAAAATCAATGCCGACGAAACTGTTAGTTATAATAGGTCGGGAAAAGTAAAAAGAGATTCAATTATTGCTACCGTTCCAATTGGCTATGCTGATGGATTTGATAGAAGACTTGGAAATGGAAATTGGGAATTTATTGTTAGAGGCAAAAAAGCAAAAACCATTGGCAATGTATGTATGGATATGTGCATGATTGACATTACTGACATTGAAGCAAACGAAGGCGATGAAGTAATAATTTTTGGCTCAGAAAATTCTGTTATAAAAATGGCAGAAAAACTCAATACAATTCCTTACGAAATAATTACCGGAATTAGTCAAAGAGTTAAGAGGGTTTATTATGAAGAATAAAAAAAAGCTCCCCATTTCTGAAGAGCTTTTTTGTTCTTATGAAACCAACATGATTTTTCAACACCCGCGAGCATGAAAATACAGTGCGATTGTACACCATTTGTACTTTTTTTATAATTTTGTACTATCTTTTTGACGTTAAATAGATAAGTATAAGCGTAAAA
>Ga0209719_1001368_pt1 | contig 30061 bp, 27 predicted proteins | sample AD_JPNAS2_MetaG_FD_184421 | JGI IMG/M metagenome (GOLD analysis project Ga0209719, IMG submission 184421) | Active sludge microbial communities of municipal wastewater-treating anaerobic digesters from Japan - AD_JPNAS2_MetaG (SPAdes) (version 2) | ecosystem: Engineered > Bioreactor > Anaerobic...
TGCCACATCTCGGCTGCCTGTTTCTCGGCATGCGTCATACCGGTATTCCCCCTATGTTCCTACCTGGTAATCTATCAGCGTACGGTGCTGCACACTGGTCTGGTCAGTCTCATCGCCATTACGTTTCTCTTCGACAGATACCCCTCCTTTCCCCTCCTCCGAAGCGACACAATCGGACCATGACGCGTTCATGTAATGTCGGTTGCTGTAGGCACGTGGCACACCGCACCTTGGTGAGGCTCGTGTACGCCGACGCAGAGCCATAGCCGACCAAACCCAAAGTGAAATGAACCCGTCCCCATGGGTACGTGCGGTTTGGATCACGGACGCAGCCAAGCCTGGCACGACGGCCGGCGAGTCGCACAGCACGTTCACGCTTGCCCAACGAGAGGAGACCCCCGGGATAGGGATCAAGACCTACTGCCTCAAGGAACCGGGATCTCCGACGACCCCCGGACTACCGGCAGTCCCCCCCGCAGGAAGCTGACAAGAGGGCTCCGTGAAGCGTGTGAACACGTCTCCAGGAGCCCTCATCATTCGTCATATGCGACAGCCTCGGGCGAGGTTCAGGCTGGCGCCCCCTCCGGGCTGGGTTCGCGCTTTCCGCCCGATTTCAGCCTCTCCTCGATGGCGGCCAGGGCGCCTCTGGCATCTCCGGCAGATGGGGCCTGGGCCTCCGAGCCGGCCGGCCGGGCGGCCGACTGCGCGGCTTTCGCTTCGTCGCAGCTCTCGCCGGCCGCGTCCGCAAGCAGAGCCTCGAGTTCATCTCCCTCGACTGTCTCCTGCTCTTTCAGGGTCTGGGCCAGCTTGTGCAGGCTGTCGATATTGTCGCACAGTATCTGCCTCGCGGTGTCATGGGCAGCTGTAACTATCTTGTGGACCTCTTCGTCGATCTTGGCGGCCACTTCCTCACTGTAGTTGCGGTCGCGGGAGATGTCGCGCCCCAGGAAGACCTGTTCTTCTTGGCTGCGGCCGAATGTCATCGGGCCGAGGTCGCTCATGCCGTACTCGGTGACCATCTTGCGGGCGGTCTTGCTCACCCGCTCCAGGTCATTGCCGGCGCCGGTGCTGATCTCGCCCAGCACCAGCTCTTCGGCGACCCGACCGCCCAGTCCCACGATGATCTCGTTCATTATCTCGGACTGGGTGGCGTACCGGTATCTCCTGTCGTCCTCCGGTATCATCAGTGTGTAGCCTCCGGCCCGCCCTCGGCCCACTATCGACACCTTGACAACCGGATCGGCGCCGGGTAGGAGGTGGGCCAGCACCGCATGGCCCGACTCATGATAAGCCACCAGATCCTTCTCGCGCTCGCTCATGATCCGGCCCTTCTTGGCGGGGCCCGCCACTATGCGCTCTATCGCCTCCGACATCTCAGCCATTGACACTCTCTTCTTGTTGCCCCTGGCCGCCAGCAGCGCCGCTTCGTTCAGCAGGTTCGCAAGATCGGCGCCGGTAAAACCGGGAGTGCGCTTTGAAAGCGCCTTGAGGTCAATATCGGGCTCAAGAGGCTTGTTCTTCGCATGGATCTTGAGTATCTCTTCCCTGCCGCGCTGGTCGGGCGCATCAACCACGATGTGGCGGTCGAATCTGCCTGCACGGAGCAGCGCAGGGTCAAGAACATCAGGCCTGTTGGTTGCGGCCAGGATGATGATCCCGGAATTCGGATCGAATCCGTCCATCTCAGAGAGCAGCTGGTTCAGCGTCTGCTCACGCTCATCGTGCCCGCCGCCCAGCCCCGCGCCACGTTGGCGACCCACAGCGTCGATTTCGTCTATGAACACGATACACGGGGCGTTCCGTTTCGCCTCTTGGAACATGTCGCGCACACGGCTCGCGCCCACGCCCACGAACATCTCCACGAAGTCCGAACCGCTGACACTGAAGAAAGGCACGTCAGCCTCGCCCGCAACGGCCTTGGCAAGCAGGGTCTTGCCAGTTCCGGGAGGCCCGACCAGCAGAATTCCCCTGGGTATCCTGGCGCCAAGCTCGATGTATCGCTTGGGGTGTTTTAGATAGTCGACGATTTCGACGAGTTCCTCTTTGACCTCGTCCACCCCGGCTACGTCTTCGAATGTCACGCGACCGCGTTCACCGGCATGAAGCTTGGCTCGGCTCCGCCCGAACTGCATCGCCTTGTTGCCCCCGCCCTGAAGCTGGTTCATGATGAAGAAGAACACAGCAAAGAGCAGCACTATCGATATTACGTTGGGTATGAGCGCTATCCACCAGGCCCCCTGAGACTCAGGAATCATGCTTACTTCCACGCGCGACGCGAGCTTCGGGTCATTGCGAACATCCTCGACCAGGCCCTTCACGTCGGGGTAGTACAGCTTGAACTTCCGCCCATCGTCCAGAGTGCCCCGGATTGCGTTTTCGCCGACGATCTCGAGTTGCGTGACCTTCCGGTCCTGCCAGTACTTCATGAACTGGCTGGCCGAGATCTCGTCGGTGCGGGGCTTCCCCATGAAGAGGGAGTTTGATATGGAGACTGCTATCAGGCCGAGCAACAGCCATAGAGCAAGACTTTTCATAAGCCTATTGTTCACCGCAAGTAGGCGCAGGAAGCCCCGTGCATCAGGGCATCGCGATGTATGCGCCTTCCTCCTTCCCCGACTGATTCAGGTGTATGCTGCAAATGCATTCCCAAATGCGCGAACTCATTATAGCATAGCGTCTTTTGTACAACAACGAAACCCACGGCTGTATGGTTTCCATCTCAACCGGCTTATGCATCGTCGACGCAAGTATCCACGTCGGCCGCGAAGACAGCGACACGCTTCGTCGAAGACGTCACTGCCCCTCTTCCGCTTGCCCTTACGCCCACAACCCACAGCGCCTCATCGCCCATTGCCAGCACAGCCAAGCGCGACCGAGCGAGCCGAGGCACTTTCTCGTCGACAAACAGGTCAGACAGCTTCTTGGCGCCCGCCATCCCGAAAGGCCTGATCCTGTCGCCTGCGCGCCATGGGCGGATCGCCAAGCCGTCCAGGCCTACCTGGTCGGCGTCGAACACAGCCCATTCGCGACCGATGCCGGAGGCATCCACGCGCAGTCGGCCTAACCCCGAGTCAGCCAGCACGCGGCAGGCAATGCAGGCCAGTTCCCGGGGGGCAAGAGGTTCGCGGTCTTTCGCGGTCGCGCCTACCATCGCGCCCTGATCCACAGGCGCCCCTATCGCCATCGCCCGGGCAGGTCCTTCGCCGCAAGCGGCATAGACTGCGATTTTGGCCCATCCGATAGGTATGACCCCCGGCACACGCAGGCCTACTTCGACCGGTTCCGCGACCGCGCCGGGCCCATCTGCGTCTTCCTGCACAGGCTCCCCTACACGCTCTATTACTATTGTATCGTACGTCAGGCGCGCCCGTAGGCTTCCGGGCAGATCAACCGAATTCCCTACTCTCCCGGTGTTCGCCAGAGTCATCATGTCATCTATGTTGGGCCAATAGAGATCGTGCCGTTGGCCCGCCGCTTCAGCGAAAGCCAGCGCATATGCGCGTGAGGCGACGGGCGCCTCAGCTTGTCGCATGATGTCAAGGCCCAGCTCCACCCGGGCCCGCGGCCTGTGCAGGTCCAAAGCGTCCAAACTACCGCAGGCTGCTTTGGCGGCATCGACAAGCCGGACTGCCTGGCCTTCGAGGTAGTGCTCGTCCATTGTCGCAAGGCGTGCAAGCCGCGCCAGGCCGGCGCGGATGTTCGGGTTGTACTCGCGCTCCAGAAGGGGCAGGAGTTCGCACCGGACTTTGTTCCTGAAGTAGTGTGTATCCACATTCGTCGGGTCGGTACGCGTCGCAAGACCCCGCTGCGCGCAGTACTGCTCGATCTCAGACCGCGGAACCTCGATAAGCGGCCTGATCACCGTGACGTGCTCGCCCAGCTCGCGAGTGGGCGGGATGCCTGCCAGCCCGCGCAGGCCAGCGCCACGGAGTATGCGCATGAGCACAGTCTCGGCCTGGTCGTCTGCGTGGTGAGCCACGGCCGCGCGGGAAAACCCCCGCTGGACGCAGATCTTGCGGTACAGCCCGTAGCGGGCGTCGCGCCCCGCGTCCTCTACGGTGACCCCGAGTTGCCTTGCCAGGCGAGGCACGTCGACCCTTTCCACAGTGATCGGTATTCCGAGCGAGCGCGCCAACTCTTCCACGAACCGCTCGTCTTCATCTGCGCCGGCTCCGCGGATCATGTGGTTGATGTGGGCTATGTGAAGCTTGAGGTTGTACTGGGAAGCGATCGAGTTGAGGAAATGAAGGAGAGCCACGGAATCCGGTCCGCCCGATACCCCGACCACCACGCCGTCGCCGTGGTCCACCATCGAGTATTTGCGCATTGTGCCCATGGCGATTCTATCCAGGTCGCTCGCGCCCATTGGCCTCACCTTCCTGAATAGACCTTTCCACAATACGCGCTCCTATCCCTGCTGCCCGTCCCGCCCCTGCTGCAGGTCCTGCTGTGCTGCTGCGGCAGTAGACCTCGCCAACCTGCCGACGAGGACCGTCATGTCGTCCCTAATCGGTTTCGATCCAGACCCGCCCCGTATAGCCGTGCCCGTCCGCGCCCAGTTCATCACCGCCTGAGCAACGCTGGACGCGCAGCCTCCCGGCGCCTGCTGTATGACGCGAGCCAGCTCAGCGTCGACGTCCGCGAGGTCGCTCTTGCCCTCAGTCACCCCATCGGTTGCCAAAACGATAATGTCGCCTTCCTCCAAGACTGTGTGGAAAGCGGCTGTATGTGCCGGAATCACCACACCGGCGGGCGCCGAGGGCGATCCCAGGGCCGTTACGCGAGAGCCCCGCCTGATGTAGGTGGGCGGAGCCCCAGCCTTGATCATCTCGGACTCGCCGGTGTGCAGGTCAATGAGCGCTATGTCCAGCGTTGCAAAAGGCCCTGAGTTGGGTTGAAGCGACATGAGAGCATTCACATTCTCCACGGCAAAGGCGACGTCCAGCCCAGCTGCAAGCAATCGGGCAAGAGCCGATACCGCCGCCCGGCTCTGTTTGGCCGCCGCGTCGCCTACGCCCATTCCGTCTGAGATGAGTATCGCGAGCTTGCCGTCTTCCAGACTGACCAGGAGATGAGAGTCTCCATTCGCATCATCTTCCAGCCCAGGCGCTGAAAGCGACTCCGTCTCCAGAACGAACTGGCATGCAGACGAAAGGCGCACAGTACACTCGGTAAACGCGTCTTGGGGCGCTTCTAGGCTACACTGGCGATCCCATACCGACATGGCGCGCCCAACCGCGCCCGACACGACCGGGGCCAACGTACGTACGCACTCGTCGGAGCGGCCGCACGACGCCCTTACTACCTGTACTTCTAGTCCCTCATTCCCGGTATGGGAGACGCTCACGCAACTTGCCTCGATACCGGCCCGCTTCAAGCGGCCGCGCACTTCTTGCTCAGCATCCTCGTCGGATACCAGTGTCGACTCCGCCCGCATCGCCGCGCGAGCAAGCGCACGGGCGACCCCGGCTGTCTGCAGCGACAGCATAGCCGCTGCAACCTCGAGCGGCACCGAAAACGAAGGCTCTGCCGGCAGCGCGGCGCCGGCGCCTACGCCCCAACCAGAGCCGGAGCCGGATCCGATGCCGGCCGCCGTCGTCGGCCGTCCGACGCGAGAAGCCGCCTCGGCAAGTGCGTCGCGACGGGAGCACCTGCTCCCAAGGCTCTTGGGCAACCCCGCCGCATCGACCTTCTCGTACAGCTCAGCCATGGCCAGTGCGTCTACTATGTCCCGATAGGTCCGAAAGAAGAGCTCTTTCCAGCACGTGTCGTAGGATGCACATCCCGAGCATGCCCGGGCCCGGACGTCCGCTACAGATGATGCTATGTTCTGCGGCCGGTCACCCACGTCGTGCCCGCAATCAGTGCCGGCGGTCGCAGTGGCCGCCGCAGGAGCTGTGACCGACCAGAGTCCCACCGACTCCACAGGTTCCATGGGCGCGCCGCTGTACGCCATCGTAAGGTCTCGAAAAGCTCTGGCGTCCGCGAGCAATCTTTCAGATACCAGATGGTGCACTCGGGCGCGATACTCGTGCTGGAGCCCGGCCGCGCCGGCCTCGCGTGGAAGCCTCCAGGTTATCTCCCCCACCCACCTGCCGGACGTGGCCATCAGCAAGATCGCAGCCGCGCACGACTCGATGAGAAACCGGGTCAGTTCGCCGCCTGTTCCGAGCTGTCGCCCGGCAAGCACGGCCGCCAGCGGTATCATGAAGGCCGCGAATGCTCTGCCCTGTCTGCCCATGACCCCGGAGGCGGCTCCAGCGACGGCAGCGGCCCCGGCCATGATTGAGCCGGTTTCGCCGGCTGCCGACATTGCCATCCCGACCGAGGCCCCGGTGATGCCTCCGCCGCCCGGGCCTGCGACCATCCCCGCAAGCGCCGACACGTAAAACGCAAGGATTCCTCCGGGCGACACCCCCGCAAACCTGATTCGGCCCAGACCGGCGCAGGCGATTCCCGCCGCAAGCAGCAGGGCCGCTGCATCCAGGCGTGACGGAAGGCGCAGGGCTCCCCCGGGACCCCGAGCCGATCGCGCTGCCGGGATCATCACCGCGGCCGCGGCGCCGGCAATCGCGGCTTCGGATAGGGCTACCACAGGCAAGTGCACACCCTGGCCCACTATGACCTGGGCAAACACCGTTCCTGTTAAGGACGCGACAAACACGCCGATCCCGGCGGACCAAACAGTCCATTTCCTGACGCGCTCGGGAAACGCGAGAAAAAGCGCCGACGATACCGCCAGGGCCACAACCTGAGTGGGCCCGCCGGAGAATGCGCCGCCAATAAGCGCGCCTGCAATGGTCGGCATGACGCCCACCGCATCACAATCGCAGCATGCTGCGGCAGCCGCCACTACTACTATGCTGAAAGGGGAATAGGCGCCGAATAGCCTGACGGTTCCGGCCAGGAAGCCCGCGACCCCAAACGCCGCGAGCTTCGAAACCAGGGCGACACGAAGGCGAGAATGGAGACGAGTGCGGAGGCGAGGATGGACTGGCCGAGGTTTCCCCTCATCACTGCGCTTCCTGTGTGGGCTGCGCGTGTGGCCCGCACGCCCCTTCTCTCTCGTGAATACTCCCACGCGCTCGTCTGCCATCCACGCCACCTTCCGGCACATATCAACGCCGCCAAGCGGCGGCGTCTTCAATGCGCAATACGTTGATGTCATGGATGATTCTAGCACGCGGGCAGCGTGAAACATGTAGATTGGTCTAGGGCGACGTCAGAGAAAAGACGACATCAGATGTGTATTGCCCGGCCCACGACTGCCTCGGCCGCCTCTGCCGTGCACTCGGCCAAGGTGGGATGAGCGTGAATAGTCTGCTCGATATCCTCCAGCTTGAGGCGGCGCGATACCGCCAAAGCTATTTCGGCTATGAGGTCAGATGCATGCGCCCCCACAACCTGGCCTCCGATTACCCGGCTTGCGCCGTCGGTTATGATCTTCACGAAGCCTTCCGGAGCTCCCATGGCAACTGCTTTGCCTGACGCAACAAAGGGGAACTTGCCTACCCGATAGTCGATGCCTGACTCCTCAGCGCTCCGCTCGGACACGCCCACCGCGGCAACCTCCGGGCTTGTGAATATGCAGTTCGGGACGGCGTAATACTCCATGCTGCGGCTCTGGCCGGCCACGTTGGCTGCCACTGCCAGGCCCTGCGCGGAGGCAACATGGGCCAGTTGAGACTTGCCTGTGACATCACCGATCGCCCACACTCCCGGCACACTGGTCCTCATCTGCGAATCGACGATTATCTCGCCTGCATCGCCCGTGTCGATGCCCACATCAGCGGCACCGACCCCTCCAGTGGTCGGGCGGCGCCCAACTGACAGCACACCCTTCTGCGCGAACAGGGTCTTGCCATCCTCGCAGGCGGCTTCGACACGCCCATCGGCGACCTTCACTGACGTGATCTTCGTGCCGGTATGTATCTTGATGCCCCGTTTCGCAAATGCCGCCCGCACTGCGTTGGCCACGTCTTCGTCGACCATGGGCAGTATGTTGGGCATGATATCGACAACAGTCACCTCGCAGCCGAAGGTGCGGAAGATGCTGGCGAACTCGCACCCGATTACGCCGGCTCCCACAATCAGTACGCTTTCGGGCAGTTCCTTCAGTTTCAGAACATCGTCGCTGGTAAGCATATTGACGCCGTCATGCCCGAACATCCTGGGAGCAATGGGCTCGGACCCTGTAGCGATGACTATGTTGCGGGCTTCGATGCGCGTAATCGACCCGTCTGGGGCAGTCGCCTCGACGGCGCGCGTGCCGGCAAGCGTGCCCACGCCGGTGAACACGTCGACCTTGCGCCTCCTGAGCAGCAGGCCGACACCGCCGCGCAGCTTGGCAACGACCTTGTCCTTTCTAGCCATGACACGGGCGAAATCCAGACGCACTTCCGGGATGACGAGGCCCAGCTCCGCAGCGTGGCCCGCTTTCTCCATGACATCAGCAGTGTGGGCAAGAGCCTTCGTAGGTATACAGCCGCGGTTAAGGCACACGCCTCCGAGCTGGTCTTTTTCCACGAGTGCAACTGACAGACCGTTCTGGGCGGCTCGGATTGCGCATACGTAACCCCCGGGACCTCCGCCGATTATCGCGATATCGTGCATACTCCTGTTCCTCCTAGCTATCGGCCGCTGGCGGCAGCGCGAGTCTGCTCTTGTATTCGCCCATTATGATGCCCGTTCCTCCCTCTTTGCGGCGACTGCCTGTGGGCGCCGGTCAATCCCAGGGCTCATTGGCGAATCAACCAGAAGGACTTTAGGAAGGCATAATGAATATCAATCAAAGCACGTTCGTGGTAAGGAATGAGGAGGTGGCGTGATGTTGGAGCTCCGCAAAACCCCACTGTATGAGGCGCACGTGGAGGCTGGCGGGCGAATAGTTGACTTCGGCGGCTGGGCACTCCCCGTGCAGTACACCAGCATACTTGAGGAACACCGCGCTGTGAGGGAGCGGGCTGGCCTGTTCGATGTGTCGCACATGGGCGAGATCCACCTAACAGGGCCGGACGCCATGGCCTTCATCCAGCATCTGGTGACCAACGACTGCTCGCAGATGCAGGTCCACCAGATCGTTTACAGTCCCATGTGTTACGCGGACGGAGGCGTGGTAGACGACATACTGATCTACCGAATAGGCGACGACGATTACTGGCTAGTAGTCAACGCCTCGAATACCGACAAAGACTATGACTGGATCAGCGGAAATGCGTCGGGATATGATGTGACAGTCAGGAACATCTCAGCGCAGGTAGCTCAGATCGCGATACAGGGCCCCTCGGCCCAGACCATCCTGCAGAAGAACACCTCGTGCGACCTCGACTCGATCAAGTTCTTCTGGTGCCAACCCGAAACCACGGTCGCCGGGCGGAAATGCCTGTTGTCGCGCACTGGATATACGGGCGAAGACGGCTTCGAGATCTACTGCAAGCCGGAAGACGCCCGCCATATCTGGGACGCTCTCCTGGAGTCGGGCAAGGCGGATGGGCTGACCCCGGCGGGCCTGGGCGCCCGCGACTCCCTCCGCTTCGAGGCGGCGCTGCCTCTGTACGGTCATGAGATCTCACAAGACATCTCGCCGCTTCAGGGCAACCTGGGCTTTTTTGTCAAGCTCGGTAAGTCCGAGTTTATCGGGCGCGAAGCACTTGCCGCCCAGAAAGAGCATGGACTGACCTCCCGTGTTGTGGGGCTGGAGCTCGCCGGGCGCGGCGTTCCGCGCGAAGGCTATCCGGTGATGGCTGCGGACCAGCAGATAGGTCGAATCACGAGCGGGATGTTCTCCCCAACTTTCAACAAGGGTCTAGCAATGGCCCTGATATCCACCGAACACGCGCGGCCCGGGACGGAGCTCGCCATCGACATACGGGGCAAAGCCGTTCCGGCCACAGTGATCAAGACTCCATTCTACAAGAAGGCATACAGGAAGGAGTAGTGTGAAGATGTCTGCAGTGAAGTATACTCGCGACCATGAATGGGTCAAAGTCGAAGGAAACATAGCCACAGTAGGCATTACCGACTTCGCTGTGCAGGAACTGGGCGACCTGGTCTACGTTGAACTCCCGGTGATCGGGGACGAGGTCCGGGCGGGCGAACGACTCGCTGCGGTAGAATCGGTGAAGGCAGCGTCGGACGTGTTCGCCCCGGTGTCGGGCGAAGTTGTCGAGGCGAACGAGGCTCTTGAAGACGAGGCCGGCCTGCTGAACGAGAGCCCGATGGATGAGGCATGGATCGCCCGAATTGAGATGAACGACCCCAAGGAACTGGATGCCCTCATGGACCGGGCCGAGTACGACGAGTTCGTGAAGGAGGCCAGCCACTGATGGGCTCGCCGCACAGGTACATACCGAATACTGAGGCCGACGCCCGGGCCATGCTCGAAGCCATCGGCGCGGGCGCCGTCGACGACCTCTTCGCCGATATCCCGCCGGAGTTCAGGCTGGACCGCCCGCTGGCCATGCCGGCAGCGCTCACCGAAGCCGAGCTCATGTCGGAAGTCGCGCGCCTGGCGTCAAGGTGCGTAGACGCCGACGAATATGCGTGCTATCTCGGCGCCGGTATATACGACCACTACATCCCGAGCGTAGTGGATCATCTGATCAGCCGCGGCGAGTTCTACACAGCCTACACTCCCTATCAGGCGGAAGTAAGCCAGGGCACACTGCAGGCGATCTTCGAGTACCAGACCATGATCTCGGAGCTTACCGGCATGGAAGTGTCCAACGCTTCCATGTACGATGCAGGCACGGGCACTGCAGAGGCGGCAATCATGGCATGCGCCTCCACTAGGCGAAACAAGGTGCTTGTGTCGAGGGCAGTCAACCCCAGGTACCGGCAGGTTCTGCAGACGTACGCCGCGCCCCGCGGCATAAACGTTGTCGAGGTCGACTTCTGCAAGCGCCGAGGCATAACCCCGGTCTCGCGGGTGACGACGGACCTTGCCGCCGACGCTGCCTGCCTCATAGTACAGTCTCCCAACTACTTCGGCGTTGTGGAAGAGATGGAGCAGCTGGGGGCGGCGGTTCATGCGGCGGGCGGCCTGTTCGCGGCAATCGTAAACCCGATCTCGCTCGGGATCTTGGCGCCGCCCGGATCGTACGGGGCCGACATTGCCGTGGGTGAAGGGCAGCCTATGGGGATACCCATGAGCTTCGGCGGTCCGCTGCTGGGCTTCTTTGCAACCACGGGCAAGCTTATGCGGAAGATGCCGGGCCGCCTCGTTGGCCAGACAGTAGACAGCAGCGGCCGGCGGGGGTTCGTGCTCACGCTTCAGGCGCGGGAGCAGCACATCCGGCGCGAGAGCGCGACCAGCAACATCTGCTCCAACGAGGCTCTGTGCGCCCTGGCATCAACCATATACATGAGCCTGATGGGGCCGGCCGGGCTGCGCAAAGTGGCTGAGACTTGTCTGTACAGAGCCCACTACTTGCGTGATCGGATGGAATCGATCGCCGGTTTCGCAATCCCGCTGTCCGGGCCCTTCTTCAACGAGTTTGTTGTGCGCTCTTCGGTGTGCGCCGACGACATGAACGAGGAGCTCCTGGCTGCCGGGATAATCGGCGGTAAGTCGATCGAATGCGAGTATCCCGAGCTTTCAGGGTGCACGCTGTGGGCGGTAACTGAACGGCGTACTCGCGAACAGCTCGACACACTCATCCGGGAACTGGAGGTGCTAGCATGAAAGGCCCGCAACCGCTCATCTTCGATCTATCGTCACCTGGGCGGACCGCTGTCGGCCTTCCGGCCCCGGAGGCGCCCACTCCCAGCTTGAGTTCGCTCCTCCCAGCGCGCGCCCTGAGGAATGACCCTCCGGGCCTGCCGGAAGTGAGCGAGATTGATGTAGTGAGGCATTTCGTCAACCTCTCGCAGCTGAACCACTCCGTAGACAACGGGTTCTACCCGCTGGGATCGTGCACTATGAAGTACAACCCGAAGGTGAACGAGGACGCCGCGCGCATGCCTGGTTTCGCTCGAATCCATCCCGATCAGGACGAAGCGACCGTACAGGGCGCAATGGAACTCCTCTATTCTATGGATCGGTACTTGTCGGAGCTGTGCGGGATGAGCCGCTTCACCTTCCAGCCCGCGGCAGGCGCGCACGGAGAGATCACCGGTCTGTTCATGGTCCGGGCGTACCACGAATCGCGAGGCGAGCACCGCACACAAGTGCTTGTGCCCGACTCAGCCCACGGCACCAACCCGGCCAGCGCTGCGGGCGCCGGGATGGAGATCGTAGTAGTCAAGTCGGACGACCGGGGCAACGTGGACATAACCGACCTCAGGTCCAAAGTCGGCCCGAACACAGCCGCGCTCATGCTCACGAATCCAAACACGCTGGGCCTGTTCGAAGAGAACGTGCGCGAAATAGCTGAGCTGGTGCACGGGTGCGGCGCGCTGCTCTACTACGACGGCGCCAACGCCAACGCGATAATGGGCAAGTCCCGCCCCGGCGACATGGGGTTCGACGTAGTCCACCTCAACGTGCACAAGACCCTGTCCACGCCGCACGGAGGCGGAGGTCCCGGCGCAGGGCCGGTAGGGGTCAAGTCATTCCTTGAGCCGTTCCTGCCGGCGCCCCTGGTCAGGCTGGACGACGCCACGGGCATGTACGAATGGGATTACAACAGGCCGCAGTCGATAGGACGGGTTCACTCGTTCAACGGCAACTTCGGCGTGGTAGTTAAGGCTTGGGCTTACATTCGGTCCATGGGACCCGACGGCCTCAGGACCGCGAGCGAACACGCTGTGCTGGCGGCCAACTACGTCATGCGCAAGCTTCAGCCCTATTACGATCTCCCGTATGATCGCGCCTGCAAGCATGAGTGCGTTCTGGCGGGCACGAGGCAGAAGCGCGAGCACGACGTGCGTACGCTGGACATCGCCAAGCGCCTGCTGGACTTCGGATTCCACGCGCCGACGATCTACTTCCCGCTCATCGTAGATGAGGCGATGATGATCGAGCCGACCGAGACGGAAAGTCGCGAGACGCTGGATCACTTCATCGATGCGATGATCAAGATAGCAAAGGAAGCCGGAGACCATCCTGAGGTGCTGCATGATGCGCCGCATCACACGCCTGTAGGACGGCTGGACGAAACAGCCGCAGCGCGAAAACCCATCCTACGGTACATGAAAGAATCGTAGGGAGCATTGAGCCCCAGGATCCGCCGGGTAGCGTCGGCGCTGTCGAGTCGGGCGCTGTCGAGTCGGGCGCTGTCGAGTCGGGCGCCGTTGGGCACCGCGAAATCGGGCGGGTCGGAAGGCGATGCTCTGATATGCCGCAACAGATTAGCCGTTGGAGAACCGTTGACCCCTCGCTCGCTGCCTGGGAGTCAACGGTTCTCGCAAGTATCAGTTAGCGGGAGCGGATGCTGCATGGGACAGGACACGCTAGACAAGGTGAGAGTGTCGGCCGGAACCGCAAGCGTTCTGGGGCTTTCACGTATTGCGTCATTCGATGAACCAACGTCCGCATACGTGATGATCGGCGAGCGATGTGCCCATGACTGTGCCTTCTGCGCTCAGGCCCGAAGCAGCGCTGCGCCGGGCGGTCAGCTCTCTCGGGTGACCTGGCCGGAATTCTCGGCGCACGATCTGGCCCGGGCTCTTGGCGCTGCGGCAGGCGCGGGCCGAGTGCAGAGAGCCTGTGCGCAGGTCGTGGGCGCGCCTGGGGCGTTCGGAAAATCGATTGTCGCCGTGAGGCTGCTGAGGAGCGCAGTCGGGTCGTGCGTGCCTGTGAGCGTGTCGTTCTCGGCCACGGCCCGGATCGAGCATGTAGAAGCCTTGATGGACGCGGGCGCCGAAAGGGTGGCGCTCCCCATCGACGCCTGCAACGAGCAGCTATACCGGGATATCAAGGGCGGGCATGACATCTCGCGGGCGCTAGGCTTGATCGGCGAATGCGCCCGCCGCTTCCCCGGACGCGTGAGCACTCACCTCATAGTCGGCCTGGGCGAAACCGAAGAAGAGGTCGTCTCGCTCGCAGCATCCATGTACCAGCAGGGCGTCACCGTAGGTTTATTCGCCTTCACCCCGCTTCCAGGCACCCGTCTGGCCAAAAGGCAACCGCCCGGCCTGAACCCATATCGCCGGATCCAGCTCTGCTGCTACCTGCTGAAGCGCGCATTTCTGGGGCAGGCCGCCGGGGGACCCCCGAGTTTCCAGTTCTCATCAGGTCGGCTGAGGGGCATCTCGCTGCCCCGCCCTGTAGACGGGATGGCTGCCCTCTGGGGTGATGCCTTCCGGACGTCAGGATGCCCCGGCTGCAATCGGCCTTACTACAACGAGCGCCCAGGCCAGATCCCGTACAACTACCCGCGTCCGCTCACCCCGGCGGAGATCGCCGATGCAGTCGCAATGGCGTTGGACGGCGTGGAGCTGGCGGCGACGGGGCCGGGGAGCTTCGGGCTCGCCCATAGTGAACCGGCGGGTAGTGATGAGGGAGGATCGGCCCGATGACAGAGAATTCTGCCGCATGGAGGATCATCAACTCCCCCGCAGCTGACGGGGCTACCAACATGGCTATCGACGAATCAATACTCGAGGCCGTGCGTCAAGAGCAATCGCCCCCCACGCTTCGGCTCTACACATGGAAACCCGCCTGCCTTTCAATAGGCCGATTCCAACGCGCCGCGAGGTCGGTGGATTGGGACGCCCTAGCAAGCCTGGGCTACGACTTCGTCAGGCGCCCCACCGGAGGTCGAGCGGTTCTGCACGATGACGAACTGACCTATGCCGTAATTGCGAACGCGACTGAATTAGCCGGAGCGGGAAGCGGCGGCACGGGCGTGCTCGACACCTACCTTGCCCTCAGCCGCGGGCTTGCGGCTGGTTTGGCTCGAATGGGCATCCCGGTGGAGCTTGCGCCGCGCGACGCCGGCCGAGCCCATCGCGGTTGCGGTCGCGGGAGTGAGGGCCTGAGTGGGACCAGTTCGGGAGGTCGGGTGGGCGGATCGGCAGCGTGCTTCGATTCACCGTCGGCCTACGAACTGCTGGCCGCAGGGCGTAAGATTGTGGGATCCGCCCAGGTGAGGCGCGGCTCGACCTTCCTGCAGCACGGGTCGATTCTTGTATCCATGAACTTCGCGGCGGTGGAAGCGGCTATGGGCATGCCCGAAGGCTCGGGTGCGGATCTATCGAGGTGCGTGGCCACGGTTGGCGAGTTCATCTCGGGGTTTCCAGTGGAGATATCCTCCCAACAGGTGATCGCGCGACTGTCGGAGGCCATCGCCCGAGGGCTCATGTCTGAGGTGATGGAGGTCGCTCAGCCAGGCGAACTAACCCGTGTTGAGATGGACTTGGCGTCGCAGTTACGCTCCAAGTACCAGGGCGAAGACTGGAACCTAGGTAAGCAACGCGACAGTGAGCATCTCGCTCGGGGATCTGCCTTGCCCTAGGCCTTCCTTATCCGTCGTCAAGGCGGTCGTTATGGGTGACCAATGCTGGAATGGACACTTCGGACTCGACAGTGGGCAGTGTATATGCGCCGTACGCTGCGCGCTTGCCACGAAAGGCCAATCTGCCTGGCCTTCTGTGATGCGTTCATATTATCGACGGGTTTTCCCTGATGTGTCGCGAATCCGGACGATTACTGATGCATATCGCGGCGCATATCCGTATAGAAGCGGGTGATGGAATTATATGGGGGCTGCGGCAGCAGGCAATGGGGCGGTTTGGCCGGTGTATGGCATTTTATGCTAGTATATGCCGTCTTCCGTCAGGCTATAAGGGTAGATATAGTAGTCATTTTCTGCCTCCGGCGTTCTATACATCTATACGCTCCATTATGCATCACCCATTGTCCGTTTTGTCGACACATCACCGAAAATGCGTTCATAAAATCGACACCTAGATTTTGCCATTGTCCTGGAGTTGGCCGCTACGGCTTTCCTGCTAGTAGGCTTCGCTTGGTTCGGCGACTGAGACGTACTGAGGCAGGGCAGCCCCGCGGCATTTCACTCCACGCCCTGCGCCATCAGCCGACGATGAATGCCTCTATCTCGCCGAACAGCGTGTCGCGGTCGGGCCCGAGCATGCCAAAATGGTCGGAGTTTTCGAGCACTACTAGCCTGCGCAACGCCCCGCTGGCTGCATCCCGGCCCGCGTCCGTTCCGGCGCCCCTACCCGCATGATCGATAATCCATTGCCCGTCTTCAGGCGGAGCGGTGCGATCGTTCGCCCCGTAAGCTGCCAGCAGGGGCGCCTCTACATGCGGCGTCTCAGCCCTGACCACCTGCATCAGCCTCATCAGGCTCTGAATGCACACCACCGGTTTCTGCGAGTATGACACAGTCCTGCGTTCTTCTGCGCCGATTTCGGATGGACCGGCAAGCGTCGCAGGCTCGAGCGGAGATGCAGGTATCGGTGCGGTCGCAGGCCCAGGCCCATGCGCATGCGGAGACTGAGGCGCCGGCGGTGTCGGGGGCTCGTACTTGCGGACCAGCGCAATTAGGGGCAGGAATGGGGCGCGCGGGTCCCTGATCCGAAGAGGCGCAGAGACCACAACCAGGCCGTCCACATGGCGCCGCGAGGCCAGCATGAGGGCTATGAGGCCACCCATGGAGAATCCCAGCACGAATGTGCGCGTGTGACGCGCTGCCAGGCCCAGATAGGCAGCCTCGGCTCCTGCCGCCCAGTCCGGAAAGGACGTGCGGCTCATGTCCTCCACTGACGTGCCGTGCCCTGGGAGGAGCGGCACGTCTACGTACACGCCCCGAGATGCCAGTCTCTCCGCGAACGGACGCATCTCGTACGGCGAACCGGTGAACCCGTGTATCACAACGCAGGCAACCTGTGCGTCAATCGGGCCCATGGAATACGGCTCAGCGCCGGGCATTATCCGCGCACTGCACACGACAGGCTCAGGTCGCCGATATTGATCCATGGTGTCACCGACCTTCCGCCCGCGCTGCCGCCACAGCTCTGTCGACGTAGCGGGCAGCCGATAGCCCGGCCACCAGTCCTTCGCCTACAGCCTTGGCCACCTGCCACGGCCGCCCGGTGCAGTCGCCTGCGGCAAACACCCCGGGTACGCTTGTCGCCATGTCTCGATCGACTACGATGGCGCCCTCGGTTACAGCCAGGCCGTCCAGGAGTCGCTCCACCGGAATCGACTCGCGTATCACGAATACTCCATCGGCAGGTATTGCCTCGCCCTCCAGCTCAACGTGGGTAACGAACGTTTCGCCTCGTATGCCCGCGACCTTCGCGACAACTTCACGGACCGACTCTGCCAGAGGCACGCCTTTCTCGGCCTTGCCCCGCTGCAAGTCGACGTATGTTACTTCCGAGCATATCTCGGCCAGGAAGTTGGCTTCCTCGCGCGCCTCGGCCGTGTATCCCAGCACTACCACGCGCTTTCCCCGGTAGAGAGGACCGTCGCAGGTAGCGCAGTAGCTGACTCCCGCGCCGAGCAGCGCCGATTCGCCCGGGATCGACGCCGACTGCACTGCCCCAGTGGCGATTATCACAGAACGCGCCGATATATCGCCGGCAGAGGTGAGCGCCGAAAAGTGCCCGCCCATGTCGTATACGCCGGTCACGTCGGCTTCGATTAGCCGTGCTTCCGCGCGGCGCGCATGCTCCAGAAAGCGCGAGTATAGCTCGGTTCCCGACATCTCCTCAAGGCCCAGGTAGTTGTGGACGGCCGGCGCTTTCGCAAGGCTCGGGCTCGCAAACCTGCGCGAAATGAGGGCCGTCGACTTGTTGCGAACGCGCGTGTTCACAGCGGCCGACGTGCCGGCGGGGCCGGCTCCGATGATCATTACATCGTAGATCTCGTAATCCACCGTCAATCAACTCCCCAGCCGCTACCTCTGGGCTGCAAAGGCCGCTTCTACGCAGTTCTGCATCAGCATTGCGATGGTCATGGGGCCAACACCGCCGGGCACCGGGGTTATGGCAGCCGCGACCGCGCTCGCTCCGTCGAAGTCAACGTCGCCCACGAGTTTCTTCTCAGCTATCCTGTTGACGCCCACGTCTATCACGACCGCTCCGGGCTTAACCCAGTCTCCCTTTATCATCTCCGGCCTGCCCACCGCCGCCACTAGCACGTCTGCTGATCGACACACAGAGGGTAGATCAGAGGTACGCGAGTGGCACACGGTGACTGTAGCGTGCTCTGCCAAGAGCATCAGCGCCACCGGCTTGCCCACTATGTTGCTCCTGCCTACCACCACTGCGTGCTTGCCCTTGAGCTCCACTCCGGTTCGGCGTATCAGTTCCATGATCCCTGCAGGCGTGCACGGCCTGAGCGCCGGCTTGCCCACAACCAGGTTCCCCACATTGATCGGGTGGAACCCGTCAACGTCTTTGGTCGGGGAGATCGTTTCGATGACTTTGTCTTCAGAGATGTGATCAGGAAGCGGGAGCTGAACCAGGATCCCGTCGATGTTGGGGTCAGAATTGAGGCTGCGGACCAGGTCGAGCAGCTCGTCCTCGGCGGTGTCCGCCAAGAGAGCGTGCTCTTCGGAGTAGATCCCGCACTCCGCACACGCCTTCTTCTTGCTGTTGACGTAGACTCGCGATGCTGGGTTGTCGCCCACAATGACGACTGCGAGCCCGGGCGCGCGCCCGTGCTCTTCCTCAAACCGAGCAGCCCGTTCTGCTGCGTCCCGCCTGATTGATGCAGCTACAGCCTTGCCGTCGATTGTCGTAGCCGGCATAGAATCACTCCTATCAATAGTAATGCAGCCATCGGCCCCGCGCCGGCCGTACAGCACTGCCACTGCCGGCGCACATTGGCCGGGCAGTTGCATTATACCATGGCACGAGAAGGCGTTGGGACGACACTGCCGTCATCCACAAAGCATCGCCTGCCGTCTGGCGTCCTGACCCTCAGGAGATGGGGCGGGTCGAACACAAGCCCTTCCGCGCACTGACCCTCCGACTCCAGCACTGCAAGGACGGTTCCAGCCGGGATATTGAACCGACTGGCCGCTCCCGGATACTCCATTCCAGTCGCACCTCTCTGGCCGACCGTCGCCTCAAAGAGGATAAACGCATTCCACCTATCGCTCCAGTAGTAAGTCTGCACAACCTCGCGGGACTTGATTGTCGTGAACACATCGGTGTTCTCGTTGTAGGACTCATGCTTCTGCGACGACCGCAGCACTATCGACGGTCGCGACCCCGCCTGCGACCCTGCCTGCGAGCCGGCCTGCGACCCCGCTTGCGACCCTGCGACAAAATCGAGCCTGGACAGGCTGGTCAGGCGGATCCAGTCTCCGGCGCCGGCGCCGCCATGCCCGGCGGCCGACTCGATCTCCTTAGGCACGTCCCAGGAGAGGTTCCATACCGCCTCCGAGCACGTAGTGGCAGACCATACTTCTGCCAGATGACGGCCATCCCAGGCATACGCCGTAGTGACTCGGGACTTGCTCATCGCGCCCACGCTCTGATCGTACTCGGCGGCGGCGACTAGCAGCGTCCCCCACATAGGCCTCCCAAGCTGCACAGCAGATGAACCGTCCCCTGGTTGTTGCAGCAGCGTTGCGCATGACAGCTCCACAACCGGGCCGGCCTCGACACGGTCGAGCAAGCAGTATCCCGTCCGTCCGCCGGCTCCTGTGAGCGATCCGTCGCGCGCGTAAAGCTCAATCACCCCGTCCTGTGACGATGTCCATCTCGAGCTCACAACCTCAGATCCGGGATCTGCCGTCAAGTCGATGTCCAGGCTGAGCATGGGGCCGGCCTTTCCGTCAGCTGCAGTCGGCGCCGTTGCGCCCGCCGCCCCCGCCAATGCGCGCCCCGGCGCAGGTAGGGCATCAAACAGCGACATACCCATGGGATACCCGTGCTCCATCCTCCACCAGACGGCATTTGCCCCGAGCACCATCGCACACAGGCTGAACAACAGACCGGCGCTCGCCGCCCGAGGCAGACTGCACCGGCGGGCCCGGACTCTCCTGACTCGGGCATGCTTCTGCCCGCGTCTGCCAAGATGGTCCTGCATATAGGCAACCCCCCTCACGAGTCTGGTTAAATCCTACTCGTGCAGGGGACCACCAATTACGGTTACGGGCCGTCATTCACATGCCTTGCCCGCGTCCGCCGCAAACTCCGACACCAGCTGCTTGAACGTGCGCCCCCTCTCCTCGAAATTGCGGAACAGCCCGTAGCTGGCGCATGCCGGCGAAAGCAGCACCGCGTCGCCCGGTCGCGACGCCTGTCGCGCTGCCTCCACCGCCTCCCGGAATGTGTCTGCCCGGATGATCGCGGGCGGTTCGACCCCCGCTCTTCCGGCTGCTTCCTCAAACGCTCGCTGTATCTTGTCGGCCGTCACCCCTACGAGCGCCACGGTGTGAACCTTACCCAGCGCCAGCTGGGCCATTTCGTCAAAAGGAAGGTGCTTGTCGTAACCGCCCGCAATAAGCACGACAGGGCGCTCCATTGCTAGAAGAGCGGCAATCGTCCGCGACGGAGTAGTCGCTATCGAGTCGTTGATGAAGATCACGCCACCCATTTCGCCGGCCGGCTCCAGACGGTGCTCCACTCCGGAAAACGCGGCTATGGCATCACGCATCGCTTCTGGGTCCGCCCCTGCCGCGGCACACACCGCAATCGCGGCCAGCGCGTTCTGGACGTTGTGGATTCCCGGTATCTTGAGGTCGGAGCGATGCGCGACAACTATGTCGCCGGCGCCCGATCCGCCTGATCTGCCTGATCTGCCTGATCCGCCTGATCCGGATCCTGCTGACCACCTCATTACCAGCTTATCACCATCGAGGAACGCACCGCGAGGCACCGGCCGCGACGCGCTAAACGACATGATCTGACCAGGCGCCCTTTCAGCCATTAGCTGCGCCACATCGTTATCTGCGCCGAATATCGCCCAGTCATCGTCCCTCTGGTAACGCACGATGTTCTCCTTGGACCAGATGTAATCATCCATGCTCGGGTGCACGTCAAGGTGGTTCGGAGTAACGTTGAGCACCGCGGCCACGCGCGGGCTGACCTCAAGCGGCTTCAGCTGGAAGCTTGATAGTTCCAGCACTATGAAGTCGTCAGGGCCGCAAGTGAGCACACGTTCGATCACAGGAGCGCCGATGTTGCCGCCTACCAGCACCTGGCGACTCGGGTGATGGCGCCGCGCATCTTCGCGAAGGATGAGGCCCGTGAGCGTAGTCGTGGTGGTCTTGCCTGAACTGCCGGTAATCCCCACTGTCGGGGCAGCCGACAGCCTGAGTACTAGGTCGATTTCGGAGCTGATGGCCACGCCGGCTCGGCGCGCGGCCTCGATTTCGGGCTGCCCCGGGTTGACGCCTGGTGAGAGGTACACGATGTCGAAGCTGGGCAGCGCATCAAGGTAACCCGGCCCCAGGAGGTATCGAACGTCTAGCCCGGCGAGGGCGCGAAGCTCAGATATGAGCGAGTCCTCCTGTTTCTGGTCGCATGCGGTGATCTGCACGCCATGAGCAGCCAGGAACCGAATCAGAGGCACGTTAGTGACGCCTATGCCCACTATAGCCGCGCGTTTCCCCTCCATCCCCTTAAGAGAGCCAGTTTGAGCGTCAGTCAGCATCACACACGCCTCCCCAATGAGCTGCCGGCGCCAGGGCAAAGAAGGCTCGCACCGAGGCCAACGGCAACTAGGCGCGCGGCGGTTTCTGCAGCATCCGCCACGCGCGGGGCTGCATTCGCGATTGCCTCTTCGATTGTGCATGGACCCTTCGCGATACTCATCAGCGCGTCGATGCCGTGCGCATACAGACCGCCAGCATCGTCGGAAACCGCGCCGGATATGATCACGACCGGAATTCCCAGCGCTTTGGCTACGTTCGCCACTCCCATGGGAGTCTTGCCGAAGAGGGTCTGGAAGTCCGTGCGTCCCTCGCCCGTGATGACCAGGGCCGCTCCCCTCATCTGCTCCCTGAGCTGAACCGTTTCCACGACTATGTCTACCCCCCGCCTCAGGCTTGCACCGAGGAATGCCATCAGGCCTGCGCCGAGTCCTCCTGCGGCGCCGGCGCCCGGGATGCCGTCCACATCGACGTCCAAGTCGCGCCGGATGACCGAGGCCAGGTTCTTCAGCGCGTCGTCAAGCGTCCTCACTATCTCAGGCGTGGCGCCCTTCTGTGGGCCATACACAGCCGAAGCGCCACGCGGACCGGTGAGCGGGTTGTCGACATCGCATGCAACTACAAATTCCGACTGAGATGCCCGCGGGTCCAAACCCGCCGCATCGATCCGCGCCAATCTCGCAAGCTCGGCGCCGCCCGGCCCGATCTCGGCGCCGGATTCGTCAAGCAGCCTCACGCCGAGCGCCTGCGCCATGCCTGCGCCTCCGTCATTAGTGGCAGAGCCGCCTATGCCGATTATGAACTTCCGGCAACCCATGTCGAGCGCGTCCTTGATGAGCTCGCCTGTGCCCCGGGTTGTGGCGATAAGAGGGTTTCGCAGGCCCTGGGGAACCAGCGGCAGCCCGGATGCCGCGGCCATCTCAATGACAGCTGTGACTCCGTCGCCAAGCACTCCGAAGAATGCGGCGACCGGCTCGCCCAGCGGCCCTGTGACATCAATGCTGACTATCCGCCCGGAAGTTGCGTCGACCAGGGATTGCACCGTACCCTCCCCGCCGTCTGCCATTGGGACCGACACTAACTCCGCCTCGGGCCATACCCTGCGCAGCCCTTCTTCCGCGGCCTGGCACACCTGCCGGGCGGTGAGGCTGCCTTTGAACGAGTCAGGGGCTATTACTACTTTCGGTTGCTTGACCACGAAAACACCCCCGGAACGCGGAACTGAATGGAGCGATTGATCTCGATTGCGAGCCAGCTTGAGCAGGCGGTCTCTGGTGTTGATGGCAGGGTCGCGCAGAACCTCATCGAGGAGAGCCGAAAGGACACGTCTCACGCCGGGGCCAGGGCAAATGCCTGTTGCGCTCATCACGTCATGCCCGTCTACAGCCAAATCCCTGATGCGCAAAGCGGGCCTTTGGGCAAGCACGGCGCGAACCCGCTCATCCAGAGCACGTCCTTCGTCCGCGGAGCACCCTGCCAGGGCACACGCGATTCGTACGGCCGGCGCCAAGTTGGCCGCGCCGATCTGCGACGCCGCCAGTCGCAATGAATAGGAAGACAGGCCGCCGAGGCCGGCCGGATCCGAAGTCAGCGTCTGCGCGCCCCGGACTGTGGCCGCTACCTCGGCCCCGGTACGATTGGACGCACGCAGCCTGGCCATTGCCTGCCGCGCGCGACTCTCGCCGAGAGGAGCAAGAAGCAAGGCGAACCGTTCTACCGGCTCAGCCGGCAGTTCGTCACACATGACGTACAGCTGCCCCCGTTCATCTCGCTGAACTTCCGCACACAGCTCCGGCAAGATGTGCAGGGTGATCCCCATCTCCTCGAGCAACTCGAGGCCAAGCGAAGGTGCGCGAGTCTTCATCATCTTGACAAGTTCATCGTATACTCGCTCCACCGATACCTGTCCTACCTGGGGAGCCAGGCAACGCGCAGCGTCGACGAGGCGCGGTTCGGCCCGAAACATGAGTTTTGCAGCAAAGCGGGCGGCACGTACCATCCGGAGCTTGTCTTCGGAAAACCTGTCCCTGGGGTCGCCCACACACCGAATGGCGCCCGCTTGTATGTCATCTCGCCCCCCGTATGGGTCTATGAGCTCTCCGGCGATGGGATCGAAAGCCATCGCGTTTATGGTGAAGTCCCGTCGGGCAAGATCGTCCTGGATAGTCGGGACAAACCGCACGTACTCAGGATGCCTGCCGTCCGGGTAAGGCCCGTCCACACGGTATGTGGTCACCTCAATGCTCATACCGCTCTCGACGACCGTGACCGTGCCGTGAGCCGCGCCGCTCGGAATCACCCGGTCAAAAACGGCCATCACCTGCTCAGGGCTGGCGGAGGTCGCCACGTCCCAATCTTCCGGTCTGGGCTCGCCCATGACCATGTCTCTCACGGCGCCGCCTGCTATGTACGCGGTGTGACCCAGCTCCTTGAGAGCTGAGACGACTTCGATAACTTGAGCCGGAGGAATGTAGCAGTCGTGATTCGATGCTCCGGCCGACATCGCCTAGACCTCCTTGCTGATGCCGTTGGTTTCCAGCGAGTTCCCATTCAGGGCCCAAGCAGCCCTCGTCCCCCTGCCTGTGGGAAGGTATAATTGAAGCGGGAACTCGTGCCTTGCGCACAACGTTGTTACCCAATTGAAGCGGATAGTCGGGCGCATATCACGTCTGGGCGGTGATGCTTTTGGTCAACCAGCAGGCACTGGCCACAACTGCACAGCACCTATCGAAGGAAGCTGAGTTCGAATCGCTCGTGCTTCGCTATCAGAACTCAGTATACAACATCGCGCTCCGTATGTCGGGCAACCCTGACGAGGCCCAGGATCTTGCGCAGGAGGCTTTCGTCAGGGCATACAGGTCGTTCGACAGCTACCGGCGAGGCACCTCTTTCGACAAGTGGCTCTACAGAATCGTGACCAACCTCTACATCGACGAAGTCCGCAGGCGCAGACGCAAGCCGTACATCGAGTCTCTGGATGAGCGTATCACAATGTCCGGAGGCGACGAGGTCGACCGAGAGATACCCGACCTGTCGCACAGCCCGGAAACGGTGTACGACCGCGAGCACCTGGACAAGTGCATCCAAAGTGCATTGGCCGAGCTGCCGCCGGAGTTTCGGATGGCGGTTATACTGTGTGATATCGAAGGGTTTTCATACGAAGAGATAGCTCAGATAATGGGCACGTCGATCGGAACAGTGAGATCGCGCATACACAGAGGACGGCGAGGGCTGCGCGAGCGCATTGCGCCTTGCTTTCCGGCGCGGTCAGGGGAGGTGAGGCCGACATGACGTGCAACATGACCCAGCGACTGATATCGGCCTACGTCGATCGCGAGCTGTCGGAGGATGAAAGGGCAAGAGTGCGGCAACATCTGGCCCTTTGCGCAGAGTGCATGGCAGTGTACGAGATGACTCTTGAGGTAAAGACGGCTCTGGGCTCGATGGCGCCTTCACCATGCCCCGAGTGCCTGTGGGAGAATGTGCGAGACCGAATAGAGGCGCTGCCCTTTCAGACTGAACTGGAGTGTGCGCCGCGGCCAAGTCCGCTGAGGGCAGTGTGGTCATTCGCGAGGTTAGTCGTCCCAGCGGCAGTAGCAGGCACAATCGTAGCCATCCCGCTGGTGCAGATGATCTTCGGGGTGAACGTATTTGGTCTGGCCGGCCCGCGGCAGCAACCCTTAGCGTCTTCCTCTCCCCCACGCCTGATGATAACCGCGCCGGCGTCGGAAGAATCGAGTTCCACTCGATACCAGGCGGTGCGCGGGGTTGCATCCGGGCAGACAGCCAGCATGTCGTCGTCATCCGGCCTGTTCGGCCTGGACGCCGCGATTCGCCGCAACGACAAAGGCAGTGAGGGCCCGAGTTCGCCGGAAAGGCAGCTGGACCTGCTGCTCAGGCGAATGCAGGATTCAAGTTTGACCTATACATGGATTGGAGGGAGCACGCATGAGTGAGTCCAAGTTCAAAAAGTACCTTCCACTAATCGTTGTGGCCATCGTGAGCAGCATCATTACCTCTGTTGTAGTGGTGTCGTACGTGTTCCCAGACCGCAGAGGCAATCTGGCTGCGGCTGTGGGAACCGCAGCACCGGTATCGCAGGCCGATTTCAGGTCCGTGGCACTCCCATCCTTTGCAGACGTAGCGGAAGCGGTGGGGCCCGCGGTAGTGCGAGTTGATACTGAACGCGTGGAGCAATTCACGACAGGAGATCCTCGCATGGACTGGATGTTCCGCGGCCTGTTCAAAGGCCAGCAAGTAGTGCCGGGTACCGGTTCAGGTTTCGTTGTCAGCCCTGACGGGCACATTGTAACGAACTACCATGTGATCGAAGGGGCGCGGAAGATCGAAGTCACACTGACAGACGGACGAAAGCTCCGTGCCCAGGTAGTCGGGGGAAGCAAGGAATCCGACGTGGCGGTGATCAAGATCAACGCCAAGAATCTCCCCACAGCGCAGCTAGGCGATTCAAGTAAGCTACGGCCGGGCGACTGGGTCGTCGCTATAGGCAACCCCTACGGGTTCGACCACACAGTGACAGCCGGGATCGTGAGCGCGCTGGGCAGGAGCATAGACGATGGAGAAGGAAACACTCTGGCTACAGGCGACCTGATCCAGACGGATGCGGCGATCAACAAGGGCAATAGCGGTGGGCCTCTGATCAACATGGAGGGCAAGGTTATCGGGATCAACACCGCAATCATCCAGTACGCGCAGGGAATGGGGTTTGCGATCTCCATAAACTCTGTAAAAGACGTGCTGAACGAGATGATGACACGCAAGGTGACCGAGCAGTCCACGGACGCGCCAAGACCATGGCTCGGCATCTGGTATCAGCAGCTCGATGAGAATCTTGCCAGCTACTTGCAGTTGCCCGACACGAACGGCATTCTGATTACCGACGTCTACAAAGACAGCCCTGCTGACAAGGCCAAGCTTCAGAAGGGTGACGTTGTGCGCGAGATCAACCGGAAAGCGATAACGAAGGATCTGTCGCTCGCCGACGAGATCAGCAAGATGAAGGTGGGCGATACCGTGCTCCTGTGGATCTGGAGAGATGGCCAGAGGATGTACGTATCCGTGAAGCTCGCCGCGTACCCCGATGAAGAGCCGGAGCTTCGCTAGTACCGGTCGCTCGAATGATAGTCGATTGGGGGCCCCGCCGCGTGATCCGAAGGCGGGCCCCATATTATTCCTGTATCACTTTGCCGGGCTCACTGAATATCCGGCGAAGGAGTGCACACACTATCCACGGCGAGCAGGACAAGACGTGACGTTGCGGTTGTTGCCATGGGAACGATTCTCTCACGCACCTGCTCGCTCCAGCTATGCGTCTGGGGCCAGTTCTCACGACCGAGCAAACTTCCTGATGACCTTCACGAGTTCCTCAAGCCTCTCTTCAGTCGTTTCGGAGTCGTCATCACCGAGAATGCACTCCCGGGCGTGTTTTTCCAGAATGAGCACGCCGGTGTTGTAGAGAGCGGTCCGCGCCGCGGCCACCTGGTCAAGAATGTCGGAGCATCTCTTGCCCTGCTCAATCATGCGTTGTACGCCCTTTACCTGACCTTCTATGCGCTTGAGCCTGTTGATCACGATCTGCTTGCTCGAACCCGCCACGAACGCGCACTCCCTTTCTCTCCAAATAGTCGGCTAGTTCTGCATGACTGATGCAAGAAGGCGCCGCACCGGACGCGTGTCGCCTGCCCGCGGCCGTCCATGCGGATACGCGACGCAGTACTTGCCTGATCGGGTCCATACGGCCCTGAGCTCAAGGCCCTCAGCCAATGGATTGTTCCCCCTTTCACAAAGTGCCACATGCGTCAACCTCGCATCTAGAACGCACGCGGGTCCACATAGTGCTTCCGCCCGTTCCTCATGAACGACCGGAGTCTACCGTCTCTTTCAAGCTCGCGTAGGGCACGGTCTATGTCGCTTTCGGCGCTTCTGCGCACAAACCGGCGAACAACATCAAGCTTGGTCCTGGGCGCCGAACAGTATTCTACAATCCCCGGGTAAAGCCTTTCCGCGCCGGACGGCAGACGCCGTCGCGGGTAGACTATGGTGTACCCTGGGTTGCCGTCGATGTCTTCCCCAGGAGTGTAATCGGCACAGGCCGGGTTGGAATGAAGCAGTGAGCGCACCGCGCGACGCGTATCTCCGCCCGCTCCTCCCGATCCGTAGCCATGGATGACCTTGAGGCATGCGCCGGGGCGCGCGCCTGCGCCAAGCAGGCTGTCGTATGCCCTTGTGAAGCAAGCTATGGCTTCTGCCGTCTTCATGCCGTGAAGATCTACCTGTAGCACATTAACCGCCCCGCCCGACAAATACCGTGAAAAAAGATGTAACGAAAAGGGGTGACGCAGTACACCTCAGGAACCATCAGCCCTGCGGCGACGACACCCCCTACCCGTATCGCTCTCATTGCCTATACTAACATACAAGGCGTGATGCAGCAATGACCGGGCGGTCACTGACCCCAGAGTCACCCAGAGTCGCCGTCCCTGGAGCCACCGCCTGTCTCACCGCCTATCATCAAGGCACTATCTTGGAGACTTTCACCCCGCACAGAGTGTTCGATACCGGGCATCGCTCCTCTATCAGGCTCCGCAGCTTATCGATACTGGCCTGCGGAGACGGCGAATCGATGATCATCCTGTACCTGATTTCCTGATAGCCGGTACGCACGTTCCTATTCTTGCCCATGAATCCATCGGGATCGAGATCGCCCTCCAGCTCAACGCGGAATCCCTTCAGCTCCACACCGCATCCACGCGCGAAAGCCGCGGCGCATATGCTCATGCATCCGCCCAGAGAGCAGAGAAGCAGCTCGACAGGGTTCATCGCCCTATCGGCGCCGCCCAGTTCCTTTGGCTCGTCCACCGCGACCTTGAACCCTCTCGCACTGCCTTCGCAGTATAGACCATTGCCCAACCAGGCCACATCTGCCCTGAACGTCACATTCGCCATCCACATCCACTCCTTGCTCCGACCGACGTGATGTGATGGTAGTATGTCCAGTGTGGATCAGCTACCGTGTCTGACACGCCGCGTCGCGCCATCCCGCTGTCCGCATGAGGGCGGAAACAGATTGGCCGGAACCTCAGGCATGGCTCGACGGTTGGACTGCGCCAGGGCAGTGAACTCGGGCTGGAGAAAGCACTCCTGCCAAGAAAAGCCGAGAGATCCCGAAGAGAAAGCCTTGGAAACGTCGAAATCACTTCTCGATGTTGTGCAACGCGGCTAGCACTGCTTATCATGCTAACAATGGGCGTATTCTGGCGGGACTACTACATTATCATCAAGTCGAAGCCGTGCTGTCAGCATCCTCGCATCGCCCCCGCGGGAACATGGAAAGGAGTCGTGATAGGGCGGACGGCTCTGCGAGCATCACTCGAAGCCCAGGCGCAACGCAAGAGGGAGGATGATCGTATGGTTTGCCAGAAATGCGGGGCTGAAAACACGGAATCGTCATTGTACTGTTCGAAATGAGGCACTCAACTAGATAAGGGTGTCGATAGTCCACCCGATGCCGAAACTCCGCAGCCCTCGCCCACGAAGCCCCGGGGAGCCAAGCGCAGCCGCGGCGGAAGCATCACGCTGATCGTAATCGCCGTTTTAGCCTTCGTGTGCATCAAAGGTTGCACGCAGAAAGACGACAGTCCCGCGGCAGACAAGCCGAGCGCGCCCACAGCCGCTCAACAAGCGAGTTCTTCGCCGTCTGCCGGCCAGAGCTATCCCAGCCAGCCCTCGGACAACGCTAGCGAGAGTCGACAGCCGGCGAAGACGATGGCCGGCATTGGAGACACTCAGCAGACCAAAGTGTGGAATATCACCCTAAACAACGCTTATGTAACCCGGGCCATCAACGAGCAGAACAACGAGTTCCTCATAGCCAGATCTTACGCAGGCGAGGTTTTCCTGGTGGTAGACGTCACATTCGAGAACCGGACGAAGCAGACCCAGTCATTCAGCTCGCTCCTTGAGTCGCCCAAGGTCGTCACCGAAGACGGCTACGAGTACACCTACGACTTCGAGGGCGCCATGGCGCTCGGGAATTCATTTGAGGACGGCGACGTGACTCCGGGCCTCAAGAAACGCGGCCAGTGGGCCTTCAAGATACGCGATGATTCGACCGACCTGTACTTCGCCATCGAGTTCTTCTCCAAGACATATACATGGTTCCTGTGCAACACGCTGCCTGACGTCTGAACAGACGCTCGCGACCGCCAAACAGAGGAACAAAGCGCCTCTTGCGGGGTAACTGCATCACTCGCAGATCAGTGGGCTGAGCAGGAAGCGATTGTTCACGAAATGCCGAATCGCGGCTCTCTGTCTGCTGATCATCCCTGTGTCAAGTGTTGCTGCCCTCGCCTATCTCGGCCGTACGGACAGGCATCGCGGCCACGCGCACAGCAGGCCACAATGGCACAGCCTAGAGAAGCATCGCAGGTGGAAGAGCCGGAACATGCCATGGCTCTGTGGAATCGGGCAAAGGTCGCTCTGGCCGGGCGAAAGCTGCCGGAGAGGTAGAGGAAGCCCCT
>Ga0209719_1001373_pt1 | contig 29974 bp, 23 predicted proteins | sample AD_JPNAS2_MetaG_FD_184421 | JGI IMG/M metagenome (GOLD analysis project Ga0209719, IMG submission 184421) | Active sludge microbial communities of municipal wastewater-treating anaerobic digesters from Japan - AD_JPNAS2_MetaG (SPAdes) (version 2) | ecosystem: Engineered > Bioreactor > Anaerobic...
TTTCCTCTTGTGTATAATGGGTTCATGAAAAAGAATAGTATCATTATGGCATTAATTGGTTTATGTCTATCGTCAACGGCGTGCTCCGCAAACAAGACGCCGGTCGATGTCGTGCTTATGGCCGGCCAGTCAAACATGGTTGGCTGTTCTCGCGTCACTTATTTAAACAATTCAGCCGGCAGCGTCAAATACCAAGAATATCTCAATGGTTATAACGGCATTCGCATCGCTTACGATAATCTTACGAAAGACGCAATTGATGTCTATCCGGAACAAAATACTTCTCATGGCGCGTTCGTTAAAGTCATGCTCGGCGAAGGCAATGCGGATATCACCTTTGGACCAGAAGTGGGCATGGGCGAAACTCTATCGCAAACCGCGCATAACAATAATATCTTTCTGATTAAATACGCCTGTGGCGCCAGCAACTTACTGGACGACTGGGCCGCCCCCTCATCCGGTCGTATCAGCGGTTTATACGCTGGTTTTGTCAGCTACGTACGAGCACAAATAAAGGCTCTTCAGGACGATGGCTATGCTCCGAGCATTCGGGCGATGTGCTGGATGCAAGGAGAAGGCGACTCCTATCCCGGCTACTCAACTCAATATTTATCTCAGCTATCATATTTTGTGGGTGATCTACGCGAAGAGTTAATGGAGTTTTGTGATGGCACTGAATTCGCCTTTATCGACGCCGGCATCAGCGATTCGCCTTTATGGGTTGAATATGCGACCATCAATGCCGCCAAGGAACAATTTGCCGCTCAGAACGAACGAAATATTTATATCGATACAATAGAACACGGATTATCTACTTCTTCAGAACCGCCCGAGGAACCAGATTTAGCCCACTACGACTCTGCGTCGATGATTGAACTAGGCCATCTCTTTGCCGAAGCTCTTCTGCCCTTTTTAAGCACCTTTGAAACCGAATAAGAACATTCTTAAAATGAAAATGAAATTGGATACTTTTCTTCTTTCGTCTCCGGAATTGGGCAACACGCGAAAAATTCGTGTTTACCATCCGGATGACTCAACGAAGCGATATCCGGTTTTATACGTTCATGATGGCGAATTTTGTTTTCGCGAGGATACGCCGCCATCATATGAGTGCCTGGAACTTGACAAAGCCCTGGAGGCAACCGCCAGAAATTTGATTATCGTCAGCGTTGAGGCTATGCCTTGGCAAATTCGCACCCGTGAATATTCGCCCTTTCCGTGGATTGGCGAGGCCCAAAAACATCTTCCCGCCGGGCAAGAATTGGGCGATGTCTATCTTGAGTGGCTCATCAGCTGCGTTAAACCGTTAATTGATAGTAAATATCCATCGTATACCGATTATCAACACACATACATGATGGGTTGTTCTTTGGGGGCTTTAATTAGTATTTATGCCAGCGCAAAATACGCAAACCTCTTCTCAAAAATCGGTTTATTCTCACTCGCCAGCTGGGGAAATCACAAAGCCTTGCTTGACTATCTTTCGAGCAAGCAAAAAGATTTGAATGCTGACTATTTTATCCGCGTCGGAGATGCTGAAGGCACACCGCGCGATCTGCATAATAGCCTTGCCAATTGTTATGTTCCGTTAAACGTCGATGTCGTTAATCATCTGACCAAGTTAGGCGTAAAAAACCTTGATTTCAAAGTCAATCAAGGCCGATTCCACAAGACCTTTGAGTGGGCCAAGGATATGCCCGAATTTATATCCTGGCTTTTTAAATAATCGATTTGATGAACGCGGCAAGTTGCTCGCCGGCAGCGACATGCATCTGTGCGTTAGGATGACCGCCATTAGGCATAAAACCGCCGACCGATAAAGAGTCGAACTTCATAAAATAGGCATCGTTTGGGTATTCTTGGCTGACTTTGTATAGAAGCTTTTCGACTTTTTGAACTTTAATCATACCTATGGTTAAAATGATTTTAGTTTTTGGATATGCGCCTTTAATTTGCTGAATGAAGTCGCGCAAGGCCAAACAAAATGCTTCTTCTTCGTTAGCGACTTCATGGCTCGGCAAAGCGTCAAGATACTGCTCATCATTCGTCCCTAAATTGATGACGACTATGTCGGGAACAAATCTGCGGTTATCCCATGAGATGTAATTTGTGAAATTTGTGCCCCAATCGTAATCGGCAAAAGAAAACATTTGGGGAATACTTTTAATGGTTGGCAGAGCCGTCCACGGTGATTTATAAAGAGGATAGCCGCCGATGGCGATAATCGCAAAATCGGCATCCAATTTCTCCGATGCCAGCGCCGCATAACTAATCAGAGCGTTTTCAGTTCGTGTTTCAAAGTTATCATCGCCCAAAATTCCTTCAACACCGTTTCCGGCGGTGATTGAATCACCGTAAAATTCGATTTGCAGGCGCTTCCTGCTCGCAAGCGGGCGAAATTCACCATCGGTAAGTAAATACTGCCACCCCATAGCCGAACACGCGCTTTCGGTGCGCCGATAGACTCTGAGATGATGAACACCCGGAGCCAAATCTTTAGCGAGCGTATAAAGAGCTTCGGGTTTATCCAAAACGACTTTCCGGGCTTGGGCAAACGGGGTTTTATCAATGACGACAGCGATCGCTCCTTCGCCGTCCCTTTTTCCGCCCTCGGTGGCAACAAAATAGGCTAGCAGTTCTGTGCCATAAAAAATGACTTCAAATCCAGAACACGAAAAGGTCAACATCTGAGCTTTTCTTTTTTTGCTTATATAAAAGCGTCCAATGTTTTTTAAAAGGGGACCTTGATAATCGTAATCTAGCCGCTTCATTTGATGACGCTGATGGCTCCGTCTTCTAAATAGAGATTAAATTTCGGCATTTTATAAACTGAAAAGTTAGCGTCTACAAGAAAAGTGGCATAGTGATCAATCCCGCTCACTTGAACAAAAATAGCGTTCTTTTTCCCGAGCATTTCCTCGTCAAAGGAGGAGACGGCAATAAGCCGATTCTTATCGTATGGGGGATTGGTTATTTTTAATTCTTTGCCGACTTTTTTACTAAAAATCACGCGAACTTTGTCTTGATGCAAACGAATTTGGTGATGGCCGTTATAATCCCCTAAAAGAGGCATGATGACTTTATTGGCGCCAAAACGAATTGTGGCGAGCTTGGTTTCGGGGTTGGTCTCGATATCGGCATCGCAAGCATTTGGCAGAATAATTTCTCGCGAGACGAGGCGCATATTATCGGCATCGCGTAAAATAATATCATCTTCATCGACATATACTTTCAATTCATCGCCGACTTTAAGCGAACTATCCGGGCTGACTTGGAAGACAAGATATGGTTTCGCCTTGTTTAAACGCATAAAAACGGTCACGGTGTCAGTATTGACCTCGAGAAAATCAACTACGCCCGAAATTTCTAAGCCGGGATTATTTTTTTCTAAGCGGACAGCCTCCGGCGCAAAGTTTAAGGTGACGTTTTGATTGATAAAACACTCATCAAACATCCGCTCTTTATAGTTATTTGAGAAAGCGAATTTGCTATCGGCAAAAAGAAGTTCGTCACCCTTAACTTGACACGGAAAGCGATTTTCGCGCGGAACACCCAAAATTGAATTGGTACTATCGCTATCAAAAAGATGAATGTTTTCCATTTCTAGTTTCAGAAAGACATTTTGTTTGGCTTTCAAGCGCCCGTTAGCGAGGCCTTTGACAATGATGCTGTTTTGCAATCCGTCAATTTTCACATAAGCTATTGTCTCATCGCCTAATTGTTCGACAACATCAACCACTGCGGGAATGCCGCTTTCCGAAAAATGAATGTGTTCGGGGCGAATGCCGAAGAGTAAATCGCGGGCTAGCAAGTTTTCGTCCGTTAACTGTTTGGCTTTGCGCTCGCTTAGCGAAATAGTGATATCGCTTCCTTCTAAAAGAACGGCGAGACCCCCCTCTTGCTTTACTAACTTGGCATCGAGAATATTCATCTGCGGCGAACCGAGGAAAGTTGCCACAAAAAGATTGGTCGGGTTTTCATATAAATTTACCGGAGTATCAACCTGTTGAATATAGCCGTCTTTCATGACGACAATACGGTCGCCCATCGTCATGGCTTCCGTCTGATCGTGAGTGACGTAAATAAAGGTTGTGGCGAGTTTCTTATGCAACTTGGTAATTTCAATGCGCATTTGCACTCTTAACTTGGCGTCGAGATTTGAAAGCGGTTCGTCGAGCAGAAAGACTTTTGGTTCGCGGACGATCGCCCGGCCCAGAGCAACGCGTTGCCGCTGCCCGCCGGATAAAGCTTTTGGCTTACGGGAAAGCAGTTCGCCGATTTCCAATATCTCGGTCGCTTTTCTCACTCGCTCATCGATATCCTTTGGATTTTCTTTGCGGAGTTTTAAGCCAAACGCCATATTTTGATAAACGCTCATATGCGGATAAAGAGCGTAGTTTTGAAACACCATTGCGATGTCGCGATCTTTGGAATCGACATCATTAACCAAAACATCATCAATAAATAGTTGCCCGGCGGTAATGTTTTCCAGGCCGGCAATCATCCTGAGCGTCGTCGATTTGCCACAGCCGGAGGGACCGACAAAAACGATAAATTCCTTATCTTTGATTTCAAGGTCGAAGTCGTTAACGGCCCGAACCCCTCCTTCATATACTTTATAGATGTGTTTAAGCAATACTTTAGACATATGTTATTTCTCCTTTTTTGCTAAGCCTTTATTGACATAATCGGGGTAATGATCCTGATTAATAAAACGATCGAAAACGCGGGAATTATTTAAATTCCAGAGCAGAACACCGATAAAATTAAAGAAAACAAATAACCCCATACTCACGTAAGATGTAATATCATTTGCAAACACCAAAGCAATAATAAGACCGGGGGCCAGTGCAAAAATGGCAAAGTTCAGCGGTAGTTTCATTAAGGCGAAGAGAAATGAGTTTTTGATCACGGCCATCACTTTATTCTGATAAAAACAAATTTGACTCATATAGTAAGGCGTCATGATACCGATAATGATGTATTGAACCGCCAATAAGCCCACGCCCACGCCGACCAGAATCGGAGCGGCTACATAATAAAGCAACAAATAAACCGAGCCAAGAAGCGCCAAAACAAAAGATAAGGCATTAATGATGCTCATCAAAATGGCTTTTTTCCAGTTTTCTTTAAGCCCATAATAGAAGGCGACATTTAATAAAAGGCCTTCTCCAAAAACTAATTTTTTGGCGACATTAAAAGCCCCGGAAAAGCCAATGTTCAAAATAACGAGGCAGGGAATAGCTAATAGCCCACCATAAAAGAACAGAGAAAAGATGACGTCGGTTCCGTCGCCCCGAGCGTAAGCGGCACCGATAAAAACATTAAAAACAATATACAGGGCAAAAAGAGGTAAAGCAAAAAGCGTTACCAACATGCTGCTCGATATCACCGTGCGCATTTGGTGGCGAAGGATGTCCCAAAATTGCGCTTTGCGGGTTTTGGGCAAATCGCCGGCAAGAAAATCGCGTTTTTGAGGCTCTTTATTATTCATTGTTCGCCTCCGAGCAAATAAGAAAATGTTTGCAAGGCCAAATCATATTCAGCATTATCATACATCCCGAAATCGGCGACATTTTTGCTTTTTACGTTAATGCAAAGATAATAGTCTTCCGCGACAAAATCAATAAAGTCATCAAGCCAGCTATCTTCTGATCTGCTTCTAAGCAAAACGCCAAAAGTTAACTGCTCATCGACATAATATGTTCTTGCTTCACTATTTATGTACGTATCAATCAGCTCTTCGCTAAAAGGGAGCATGACATCACTCGGCGTCAGGTCATCAAGAACGCTTAGGGGCAAGAGAAATAAATCAGCCCGATTATAGCCCACCACTTTCAGCTTTTGATTGAAAATGGCATCGCCTGGATTTGCGCTTGTAATGCTGACTTCTTTTAAGTTCTGATCGGCAAATTTCGCTTGTATGTTTTCGCATATCGCTTCGCTTTCGGTTTCAAGCGAAGCCACAAACAGATTAAGTTTCTCATAGGGCAAGGGCTGGTGATAAACGCCAAACAAATAGGAAATTGCCAAGCCGGCGCAAACTGGTAAACCGATGAAAAGGGGCCAATTATAGGCCAGGGCAATTTCCAAGCGCTTGCGGGTCATCTTCATTCCAGTACCTCATAGCCGAGAAGAACATTGCAAAAAAGATGAGCGTTAATATTCGTGCCCGATGGCAAGGATAAGTTTTTGCCAAGAACATAGATGTCGCGCTCAAAGCTTTGGTTTTTGTCAACAAAGGTCGTTTTCAAAGTTGTAACTTCAAGACCGTTCTTATTGATTTTGATGTCGGTATTGTGCCCGACAACAGTTAATTTCTCGCGCTCGGTAATTCCGCGCGTGTAACTGCGGTAGAAGGCCTCATATTGACGCACGACTTTATAAGGGACGCTGACGAAGTAAATAAGCCCCCAAATATAAATGGTGGCCACGCCAATTAATAGCCATTGCCATAAGCCGTATTCATCAGGAGATAAGACGATCATCAATGCTGCACCCAGAAGAAAAAGAACAGCGCTTAAAATCAGCCCAACACTATATCTTTTTTTGCGCTGAGCATATTTTGCTCGTTCTTTTTCAATCTCGATGACGATGTTCATTTTTTACCCGAGCCAGGCCTGCAGGGCTTTACGAATTTGTCCTGCCCACAAGACGTAACCATATTCGGAAAGATGGAGATTATCAAGTCGGAAATAGCCGGCATCGGCGACACCATTATCCTTAAGCAGCACTGATCCGGCATCGATGGGTTCAATCCAGTTCTTGCCATCCATGTAGGTTAGCAGGGCTTCATTAACGGCCACGATGCGTTCGCTATATCCGAGAAAATAGCCCGGTAGTTTATTTAATAAAACAAAGAAGACGTGGGTATTCGGCAAACGATTGTGAGTGGCTTCCATCAAGGTTTGAATCGCCGCGATGGTCGTCGCGTTATCCTGGCTTGTGTTAATTAAATTATTAATGCCGACATAATAAACAACCGCCTTGGGAGTATAGGGAATGACGAGACGTTCTAATAATGAAGACGACCAATCTTGGGCGGTTGTGCCGCCGATGCCGTGATTATATGCGACAATCGGAGCTAAATCGGCTTCGTAATTAAGCCAGAATTCAAACGATGAAGAACCCGCTAAAACGATATGGTGATTTTCTGAAGCGCTGCGCGCAACTTCGTAACTTGCCGCTTTGGCTTCGTAATTAGAATTAGCGAGTTGATAAGCCGCGCTGTTATCAGCGATATTTACTTCCACCACTTCTTGGTTTTCGCCATTGAGAGATGTGATGGTGATTTTGTGATTTGCTTCATCGTAAATAGCGCTTGTAATTGATGTTTGCATCCTGCGCACATAATCGAGGGCGAAGCGCACATCATCCGGCGAATTTTGCAAACGCAATAATCCGCCCCGTGTCAAGTTGGCAGTTCCAAACGATAAGGGGACGCCAAGAATCCCGGTAATTGTTAAATTTGTTGCAAGGCCATCATCGATATTTTCAATCGGTACATAAGTCGGTTCCACGTAAGTATCCTCCCCGGTGAGTTCCCATCCCGCATATAAAAATATACTGCGCTCTGTCTGGTCGTTGGCGAAGTCCCATAGTTCAGTGCATTCACTTGACGAATACCAGCCCGTGAAATTGTAATTCTCGCGAATTGGATTTGTTTCTGGCGGGACTAAAAAGGCCGGAAGTTCGATTTCTTGTTGAACATATAAAAGGTTATTGCCGCCGCCATCAAAGTCATCGATGGTAAATGTCTGCTTCGTGTAGTTAAACATGTAGTTGGCGACGCTTTTCATTTCCCAATCGGTCATCGAACCATTGGCGACATTTATGATGTCATCAGTGTTGCCGCTACAACTTGCCAAAACGATAGCCAGCAAAGCCACGCTGACGGCTCCGAGTGTTCTTTTCATCTGCCGGCCTCCTTTATAAGAGCATTGACTAAATCGTCGACTTGGCATGTCGCTAACCCGATAAAGTGATCGGCGGCGCCGTAATAAACATATAAAACACCATCTTTAATAACGTTGCCGGTCGGGAAAACGCAGCCATTATAATAGCCTTCTAATTCATAGGGGTGTTCCGGCACCATCAACGGTTGATGGGTGCGATGCAAAATAATCCTTGGATTGTTTATGTCGAGTAAAAAAGCTCCGACGCGATAGGCTTTATCGCTCTTTGAAACGCCATGGTAAAGAACAAGCCAGCCTTTATCAGTCCTCAGGGGCGGGCAGGAAATGCCGACTTTTAACGACTCCCACTCCTCTTGCCCTTCATAAAACAGTTCAATTGGCTCATCCCATTCGAGCAAGTCATTTGAGGAAGTGATGAAAATGGCGGGATGAGGATTTGGATATCCTTCGCCGCAACGATTGGAGGGACGTGATAAACGCCAGAACTTTCCGTTTATTTTTTCGGGGAAAATGACGACATCCCGATCATCATCTTTCGCGTTGGTAATACGACCAAGCTTCTTCCAGTTAAGCAGATCTCCGGAGATGGCTAAATGCGTTTCGGTATTGTTGTAGTTGCAAACGACGGGTCCGAATTCGGGTTGAAAACCATATGTCTTTTTGTCGGCTTTCCAATATTGGCCAGGAGCGAACACTCGTGAAGCGTAAGTTAAATAATAGTAACTTCCCATTTTAATGATGCGCGGATCTTCAACTCCGCCGCCATCCGCTCCGTTTTTATCCGGAGAAATCAGGGGTTTATCGCTTTGACGGACAAAATTGACACCGTCTTTTGAGGTTGCCAAGCCGATGTAAATATAATGCTCGTCATCATGCCCTGCCGCTCGATAATACATATAGAAAAGTTCATCTTCCGGATTATAAATAACGGCCGGATTAAGCACGCACAAGCTTTCCCAATCATTTTTGGGATTGGGTTTTAAAATTGGATTAAGTGGATGTTTGTTAAATTTCATAATTATCTCCTAGGCAATCGGTGTCGCGGCATAAGTACTGCGCGTTATGGCATTACTTAGGCGCAGATTATCAATATAGATAACCGATTGAGAATAATCGCTGTTTACGATGCCAAATGTGATTTTATAAACGTAGTTAACGGTGCTTGCAGTAACGACTGCCGAAGACGGATTCTGATAGTCTACAAACTGATCAAAACCAATTTCGTACTTCGTCCAGGCGGCGGCAGGATAAATAATGTTTTTTCGCACCTGGCTGCTGGATGAACCGACCAACATATAAATGTTGACATAGATTGTAGCTTTACCATCACCTTTAATATCAAGAACTAAGCCTTTTGGCTTCATCACCTCACCGATGGAAACATCCATCGTGGTCGGCATCGCATAACTGACGGATGTGTACGACTCGTAGTTCATGGCTAAAGAATTGTTTTGACCAAGGCTCGAGACGTCATTTGACAACTGCAGATTATTGCTCGGGTTTTCGTTTCCGTACGACCAAATGCCGAGAACATCTTCGCTGCTATTATAGCTTTCGGCGTTTTCGATCGTGGCCACGCTTGAGTTGCCTGCATCGGCTGTAATCGCCCTTTCTTTCGCGGTGATGACCGCGACCGCGCTTTGGGTATCGACAAATTTGATATTATCGATAAAAACCGGGTTGTTTTGCGAATATACCGGCTGCGGAACACCGGCTGCGGTTTTATAAGAATACGAGAAAGAAATACCGAACTGGACAATGTTGGCTGCCGTTAAAGGCTCCGTTCCGACCGAAGTTGGCGAAATGGTAAACGCCGCATACGGAATGACGTATTCGCTCCAAAGGCGAGCGACAGCCGGAATTGCATAATAGTATAATTCGCCCGTATCGAGAGTCAGGGCGATGTAGCATTCAGCACTTATCTCGCCCAGATAATCAAAGACGGCGTTTGGGTTTTTAACCGATGCGTCTTTAAGCCAGAGCGACAGAGCATCAACTCCCTCAGTCGTTACATCTAGTGGCAAGGAATACTGAGCGGCTTCCATGTCAGACTTATAAGTCATTTTGCCGGCGTAAACATTGTTTAAACCAATCTTCTTGAGCGAATCCAAAGAGATGAACTCGTCTTTATTGTTTTTGGAAACATTCCATTGATAGAAGGGCTGAGCGCCGTTGGTGTAAGTGTCAAAATTTTCAATGACACCATCAGGCCCGACTTCGCGCGGTCCGGTTTCAATAGCGGTTTCTTCGCTTCCGGAAACCACTTCAAAATCTTTGTAGGTTAGTGTCCCGCTGCTATACATGGCGGTTACGCCAAACTGCAGCTGCATAATCCATGACATCTCACGTTTTCCGTTGCCGTTTATGTAGCTGGCGGTAAAAGCCTCAAAGGGCACATAAATCGTTGTGAACTCTTCGGTTGAAAGAGTGCTGTACGGCTGGAGATAGTACCAGAAATCACCATCTTCTTCGCGGATTCTAAAGCAGGCGTTGCCACCCGAGGCGCCGCTGTACTTGACATCGACCTTAATCATGTCTCCCGTGTCAAAAAAGCGATTGACCGGGAATTTGGCAAAAGCATAGCCTTTTGAATTAAAGCCGACAGCATTAAGTTCATTAGGAGCGCTATCATATTTTAAAGTATAGGCGGATCCGTCTTGAGAAATATCAAAGCCGAAGTTATAACTGTTTTCCCACGTCCAGGTCTCGGTTGGATAGTCATTAAAATTAAGCTTATCGAGATATAGATGTGAATAGTTTGAACGCTTGACGGCTTTGACCTCGCTGACCAAGCAGACGCCATCACCCCATGTTCTTTCAAAGACAAGTTCCATATATTTTATATGGAAATAGTCAAACACTCGATTGTTAACCGTTACTAACTGCGTGTTTTGGCTAAATTCGGCGAAAGGCAAAATACAAGTTTGCTTTGAATTGTTGGATAATTGTATTTCATGCCGCCAAAACTCGCCGTCATTATCGATGACGCGGAAATAAGCCGAGGCATCATCACCCGAATAGAAGAAGCGTAAGAAAATACTATCAGTTCCGTAGGTGTCTTTTTCAATCGTCCGCGTGACAACGCTCCAGCCAATTTGCTTGGTTTGTTCTTTTTCAAATTTCTGAACGAGTGAACTTTCATCGTTGCCAAAGAAATTCGAATTGTCGATTGATAATGTCATTGGATTACCTTCCGTGTGAATCGACCAATCGCTGGTGTCGCCAATCGGAAAAACCACTTCGTCGTAATCAACCGACTTCAGAAAGAAAGTAAAAGTGTTGTTGCTCGTCAGTGTTTTTCCGCCGACATGAGCAGTTACCTTCCAATAATAAGTCAGGTTGCGCTGCGCAAGATTAACACTTAAAACGGCAGAATTAGTCGAAATATAGTCGCGTTTATAATAAACAACACTGATATCATTGCTAATAAAGTTCGGTGTCGAAGCGACTTCCAAGGTGTAATAACTGGCATTTTCGCTTGCAGTCCAGCTAAATTCCGGCACTTCGTCCAAAACGGCGGCCGAAGCCGGGCTCACCAGGGAGAAGAAACCGAGATTGCCACTATCGACAGTCTGCGTAAATGAGTTATCTTCGTAACTCGTTTCAGTTCCGCCATCGCAGCTGGTTAATGGCAAAATCATCAACAGGGCAGCTAAATATAAAAATGCTTTTTTCATATTAGAAGGCCTCCGTCGTCACGATTAATAACGAATTGGCGGCCATATTGACCGTCAGCCGCTTATTGAGGGAACCGTCGACGACATAATTGGGAATAATATATCCATCCTCGCCTAAGCGAATCGTTCCTTCGCCGAATGTGTAAATATAAAGTTTATCGGCTCCCGAAATCTTTTCATCGATAACAAAGGTTTTACTCACAGTCTCGATGCCGCGGTTGACCGCCACAATTCCGCCGGATGTCGCATCGGCATTAACGACGCCGATACTGCGAAAATCTTTGTTTAAGAGCCTGTCGTTGGCGGGCGTACTGTAAATACGGCTGCCGGGACGCATCAGATTAGTTAATAGAGACGAAGAGTGAAACCACGGCCTTAATTCTTGATCGTAAGCTTGGTCGCTCGCTAAAGAAGAAAACATCCCCCAGCGTTTGGGTGTGACAATGCCGCCCGTGTACATAAAGTGCATGGCATCATCAAAATCCCAATACACAACGGAGTTCACTCCCCCCAATGCGGTTTGAATCGTAAAATCAGCCATTCTCACCCCGTAAGTCACGGTTTTAATCAAGGCGTTGCCATCGGTGGCGGCGTTTTTGCCGTCAAGCAATCCGGTTTCCCAAATATTGATGGGCCGCTCTGTCCCATAACCTGGATCGAGAGCAATCATGGTCTTGTTTAGTTCGTGAATCGAGTCTAAAACCAGGCCGCCGTCGATATAGTAGTTTGACAAGTAGAGATGGGCGCCGTAATCGGCCACTTTATCAGGAATCTGCCGAGCGATGCCGGTCCAGTACTCAGTCGTGCCTTCGAGTCCGGTTGTATCACCGCCGACAATGCCGATATTTGAGAGACCTTTGGCATCCAGGGCCGCCCGCACGTTCTGGGCGCCTAAAATCCATTTTTCAAGACTGTTATTCCAGTTTTTGCTGCTGCCTTTAATTCCTAAGTAATTTGGTTCGTTGCCATTGACGACCCAGCGGATGCATGTATAACCTTTTTGATTTACTAGATAATCAAGAACGTGAGCGTTCATCTTGGCCCACCGCACGTCGCTGCTGCATTCATCCATCATGTTCCAAACGTCGTCAGTTAATGTTCCGACAACGTTCCAGGCGCCAAAAGCAACCTCGATATTGTTTTCCTGACAATAGGTGAGCAACAAATCGAGATTTGCCCCCCATTTATTGGCAAAATTATACGTCCAAGTATCATTGTTTTTATCTTCGTCACCTTTATCGTCGAAATTGGCGACAAACCAGTCAAAACTGACCATGCAGCGAATGCGAACCGGATTGAGTTTTTGCATGTTGGCAATAATCCGTTCCTGTGAGGAAGGCGAAAGGCGATCGGTATCTTCATAAACGCCCATCTCGACGCCTAAGCCCCCATACGAAGACTGAACGAGGTTATCGCTTTTAAAGACGATATTATCAAGATCGACAGTGCCGGCGTTTCCGCAACTCGCAAGAGCCATAATACTGACCAACCCCATTACATAGGCATATTTCGTTTTTATCATAGTTAATACCCCAGGACTTCATTAATCTCAGCCAGGACAGCGGGCCATTGACCGCCCGTCATGGTTGCTAAATATGAACTTTTATCGACGCGATTATACGTATATTTAATTATTTCCGCCGTCGCGCTGCTTAACAGATTGCTTTCGTACTGGTCCTTAAGCGGGGTGGAAAGCCACATAACTTCTTCGCGCTCTTTGATGACCCTTAGGGCGTCATTTGCGGCAGCTTGGTCCATATCTTCACTCCAGGCATTAATGACCGCATATGCTTCCTGTTCGGTTAAAGGATCATAACTCGTGTAGTCGTTTCCAAGCGTCGCCACGTAGCGCAAGTACTTCGCGCCATTGGTTTTTTCGACATATTTGTTATCATCGCCTTTGGGCCAGCCATTCTCGGTGAGGGTGATGTTGCCTTCTTCATCCTCGATGTAGTCATATCCTTCTAAACCGTAGACGGCGAGTTTCGTCCCGTCTTCGCTTAGTAAATAATCGAGCAAATCAAGGATTTTTCTTTGCTTATTGTCGGAAATATCATAATTGAAGAGAGTCATCGAAAACCAGTTGTCGGTGCCTTCGAGGGCAAACTTTCCGTCTGGTCCTTGGACTTTCATAATCGCCGTAGCTTCATCGACATCAAACGATGAGTCATAACTATTGGCAGTCGTTATCGCCTTGCGAATTGTCTGATAGTTTGAAAAGGAGAGGTTCTCATAGAAAATACCGCATTTGTTTGTGGTGTAGGCCTTGCGGGCTCCGCCTTCCACACTGTTGTTATATTGGTCATAGCCGTAATATTTTTTATCGACAAATGATTTGGCTAGATCCAGACCTTCGACATATTTATCAGTGGCAAAATTACCCACATATTTATTGGAAGTTGAGTCGAAGGCAAAACAATGCGGAACTTGCTTGTAAAAATTCGTTAATGACGGGAAGCCCCATTCGACGTCGGCCATCGCGTATTCGCTTCCGTCTGAGGTTAGATAAAGGTTGTTATGGAAAACGCGGACCAAGTCCTGAAATTGAGCCCAGGTATAAACATCGTCTTCCTGATAGACGTTCCACGCCTTGGCCCAGTCGCGCCGATAAACGTAAGTAAAAGGCGAATAATCCACATCGGGTTTGGCGATGTTTTTGGCAATCGGAATTCCATAGACATGACCGTCGATCTTTAGCGATTCGATTTCGCTGGTATTGTCAATTAAACTTTTGACGTTGGGCCAGGGTGACAAATCGTCGGGCAGCGCTTTAATAATCTGCCCCTCTGTCCAATATTTATAGGATGAGGCGTAGTTAAACTGCGTGACGTTAAACTGAAAAACGTCAGTTAGATTATTGGCGTTGACGGCGCTGGACACTTGTTGCGTCCAGTCATTATAAGAATAGGTGCTCGGCGTAATGCTTACTTTAAACCGCTCTTTGAGATAGTCGGTATAGGCATCGGAGCCACCCCATGATTCAAAATACAGGTTGCGCATCGAAATTTTCAGATTGCCGTCGTCCGTGTATTCATCTTCATTCCCGGTATTGGGATTACATCCCGCTAAGGACGATAAGACAATTAGCAGGCAAGCAACTGGTAACATTTTTCTTAAAGGGTTCATAATAAGACCTCCTATCCTTTAATGGCACCGACGACGATGCCTTTAACAAAATATCGCTGCAAGAATGGGTAAAAACACATCATCGGCACAATCGTAAAGAAGATTGAGGCCATAACCAAACCTTCGCTATAAACATTCGGACCGCCCGGCATCTCAATATTTGAGGCGATGCTGGCAATCATTTCCCGCAAAACAAGTTGCAGGGGTTTTAGATTTGCCGTTTCGAGGAAGAGCATGCCATTATACCAGCTGTTCCAGTTGCCGACGGCAAAGAAGAGACCGATCGTGGCCAGCATCGGCAAAGAAAGCGGCAGATAGACTTTGACAAAAATTTGAATGTCATTCGCGCCGTCAATCCGCGCGCTCTCTTCGAGCTCTTTCGGCAATGAAGCAAAATAATTGCGCATTAAGAGCATGTTAAATGTGTCGATCGCCCCCGGGATAATCATGACCCAGATGGTGTCATATAAACCCAGTGATGTAATGAGGTAATAGTATGGAACAAGACCTCCGCCGAAGAACATCGTCACGATAATCATGTTCATGACAAAGTTTTTACCAAACCACTTGTCGCGCGATAAGGCGTAGCCGGTGATGACCGTGAAAAATAACTGATAGGCCGTTCCTAAAACGAGCAGGACCATCGTAATGCCAAAACCATTCCATAGTTGTTGCGAAGCAAAAACGGTTGTGTAGGCATCAAAAGTGATTTCCTGTGGCCACAGTAAAAGATCAGCGTTGAAATAGGCATATTCCGAAGAAATCGAGATAACAAACGCGTTGTAAAACGGAAAGATAACCGCAATAACATATAAGATTAAGATGACGAAAATGAAAATGTCGAGGCCGCCGAACCGCGCATTTGTGCCCTTACGGCTCGCTCTTAGGGGCAGTTTTTCCAGTTGAGGATATTTATTATTTTTAGCCATTAAATAATTCCTCTTTCCCCTGATAATTTAGCGATGCGGTCGACCAGCAGAACAAGAATGAACGAGACGATGGATTTAAATAAGCCGATTGCCGTTCCAATCCCGGGATTAACAAGATTGGTAAAGGTTTGCCGGTAAATATAGGTGTCAAGAATGTCGGCCACTTCATAGACTAAGGGATTGTAAAGATTAAATATTTGGTCAAAGCCCGCCGAAAGAATGCCGCCGACCGACAAGATAAGAAGTAAGATGGCCGTGGCTTTGATGCCCGGAAGCGTGATATGCCAGATTTTTTGTAAGCGGGTCGCGCCATCGATATCCGCCGCTTCATAAAGTTCAGGGGAAATGCCGGCCATCGTCGCTAAATAAATAATCGAGCTCCAGCCCGCTTCTTTCCAGACATCGCTTGCGAAAATCATGGTTAAGAAGAAGTTTTTATCAGCCAAAAAGTTAATGCGCGTTCCACCGAGAGCGACGATTATATCGTCGACGATGCCCGTGCTTGAAAACAAAACATTGATGAAGCCGGCCAAGACAACCCACGATAAGAAGTGGGGAAAAGTAACGATAATCTGGGCCGTCTTCTTGAACCGGCGCATCCTTAATTCATTAATTAAAAGGGCGACGGTAATCGCCGAAACGGAGGCGATGATAATTTTGCCTAAGCCAATCAGGACGGTATTGCGCAAAACATTTAAAAACTCCGGATCGTTATTAAAGATAATAGAGAAATTATCTAAGCCGACCCAATGCTGTTGCAGACTGCCGAGAATTCCTAAACGCGGATAGTATTTGGTAAATGCCATCAACACGCCATACATCGGAATGTAGGAAAAAATAAAATAGAAAGCCACCGCCGGTAAAATCATCAAAAGAAGAAAGCGCGCTTGCTTAATTCTTTTGCCGAGTCCGTGCCATTTACTCTGTTTTTTGGCAATTAAAGTGGTTTCCATTTTTTCGTTATTATCGAGCTTGCTTTTTGATGTAATCAACAATCAAATCAACTGTTGTAAAGGCTAAACATGTATAGGTGTCGGCCGCGCCATAATAAATAGCGATGCGCCCCGTGCTTTGATCGACTAATGCCGAGGTTGGAAAGACGACATTCGGAACGAATCCCGTCGTCTCATAGTCCTTTTCGGGCGTCAATAAATAGACGGCGGAGCGATAGAGGACTTTGCTTGGGTTTTCTAAATCGAGGAGAGCGGCTCCCATCGAATAGACGAAGCCATTACATGTGTTGCAGACGCCATGAAAAAAGAGCAGCCAGCCTTCGCTTGTCTCAATCGGATTGCAGCCGGCGCCGATCTTGGTGCCATTCCACCACTCATAGCCTCTTTCCATCACATGGGCGTGTTTGCCCCAATATTGAAGGTCGCGGCTGCGCGATAAGAAGATATCGCCAAATGCCGTATGGCCCGAATCGCTGGGGCGCGATAAGATGACATATTCGCCTTTTATCTTGCGCGGAAAAAGGACGCCGTTGCGATTGAAGGGCAAAAACGGATGTTCAAACTTGACAAAAGTGACGAAATCGAGCGTTTTAGCAATCGCTAAAGCCGGTCCGTGAAAGTCTTCGCACCAGACAATATAATAAACACCTTCGATGGCGATTAAGCGGGGATCATAACCGTAATTCGTGTGAATTACATTTCCGCTTTCATCGACAAAAGTAATGGGATTGTCATCGATTTGGATATTTATTCCATCCGCGCTGCGACCGACATAAAGCTGGGGCACACCCGTAATGGCTTCACCGCGAAAAATACCGATAAAACCACCTTGATAAGTAACTAGTGCCGAATTAAAGACACGGGCCAGGTTATTATGGGGATTTCGTTTGATAATCGGGTTTTGAGAGTAACGCCAAAGAGGTCCTTTAAAGTCTTTGGGGCGTTCTTCCCACGGAATATTGACAATGTTCTTTTCGTTTCTGACCATAAGCGTTTCTCCTTAATTGAGTTTTTTAACTGAATCTTTGGGAATATAGATACAGCGAACAACGATTTGTGAATACTGTAGTTGCCGATCAGAAAAGACCCCGATCAAGTAATTACCGACTTCACGGCCTAATCTTTCGCGAGGCACGTCAAAGGTTGAAAGCCGTGGCACAACATACTCGCCGTCTTTAATGTTGTCAAAACCGATGACCGAAATATCATCGGGAATTGATAAACCAAGACTTTTAATCGTCTTATAAGCCCCGAGCGCAATAATATCATTAGCGCAGATGAGGGCAGTTATCTTCTTGTTTTGTAAAGTCTTTACTAATAGTTCATCATCAGCGTAATCGAGGTTCGAATTATCAAAGTTGATTGAAACGCCTTCAACACCTAAGTCTTTGTGGGCTTCAATTGAAGCTAAAAAACCTTCATGACGTTCGCGAAAAGATGTCGCGTGCATATCTGAACCATAGAAGGCAATGATGCGATGTCCCTTTTCGATTAAATCCTGCGTGGCCAGGTATATTGAATCATAGTTGGAAAACTTCACTTGGGTGACGCCATCGCTATGAAAAGATTTGGGGTCCACTTCGATAATTGGCTTTTTTGTGCGCTTCAATTCTTCATTAATGATTTTGGGATTTGAGTGAATAACGATGAAAGCTCCACAGTCAGTACATGATAATTTGTTAAGCAATTGATCGTTTATTTTATTTTCGTCATAGACAAAATACTCCAATATAATCGAGTTAAGATCCAAGACGTATGTCACCGATTTTATAATCGGCTGCCAATAGTCTTCCTTTAAGAGAATGCGACTGGAAATAACCAGCAGGACGCGACTAATTGGGGCCGGACGACTGCGCAGATTCGAGTTGTCATACCCGAGTTCGGCGGCTTTCTTGACAATCCGACTGCGCATTTCTTCCGACACATTATATTTCCCGGCAAGGGCGCGAGAAACTAAGCCTTTGGTCACGCCGACTTCGCGAGCGATGTCCTCCAGCAGGATTCGTTTGGCCATATGTTTATTATCCTTCCGTAAACATTATACAATAATCGGTAAACAAGAAACTTTGTTTATTAATCATTATATAAAGGAGGGCGGTATAAGAAATTTACACCGCCCGTTGTAAAAATTTAAGCTACTGTAACGTAATCAAGAATCGGGTGACCGGTGGCTGTTGCTGCTGGTAGAATAATTGACCATCCTGCCACAGCATATGAAGGAAAATCAACGGTGTAGTATGTCCAGGAACTATCACTCGTAATAGTAAAAGTAACGAAGTTGAGAAAGGAGGCACCATTGGCGGTGTAAACGAACATCTGGGCAGAAATCGAAGCGCCTGTGTCGTTATAAAACCACATACCAAAGGTGACAAAGTTGCCAAGTGATGCCGGCATGCTGGCGCTCTTATAGCGCATTTTGCCAAACGTACCATTTTTCAATTTCATGGCACCATCGCCTTCAATCTTATTGACGGTGTCGTATTCAACGCGATCAGCACTTGTTGAATTAGACCAACCACTACCACCATCGTATTAAATTAAGTATTTGCTTTGCAAGGCGGCAGTCGATGTCGCATTAGCATCTTCTAAAACCACCGAGGCGGCACTCATGACTAATGAACCAACAGCCGGTCCGGCTGGGCCAGATAAACTTGTTTTGGTGAGGGTATTGCGATCAACACTTAAAGAACCAACAAAGACACCATAAGTGGGATTACCAGTATCGGCAGTAACGACATTATTCGCGACGGTATAAGTCGTTCTAATAACATCAGCGCCTATTTTCATATAAACGTTGTAGTTCGAAGCAAGAGCAGCAATAACATACACTGAGCCCGAACCAGTTACTTCGACTGAACCTGTATAGGTTTTGGTCAAAGGATCATTGACATTGGAAACAGGAGCGGCCGTGACACTCAAAGCACATGAATCAGTGAAACCACCATCATCAGTCGTGGCTACGATTGAGGTTGCACCTTCGGCAACAGCCGTAACAAGACCAGTTTGGCTGACGGTCGCAATATTAGTATCTAAACTTGACCAGACAACGTCTTTGTTGCTGGCATTGGCGGGGGCTACTTCGGCCGTTAACTGAACAGTTGCTCCTTCTTCGATTGAAGAAGTTTCTGGCGTAACGCTGACGCCAGTTGCATTAATGGTTGGCGGAACATAAGTAGTCCATGGATTAGTAGTTGTATATAGTTCAATGTCATCAAGGAATGGACGATAGGTTGCATAATTGGATGGTTTTTCAAAAGTAAAGGAAACACCATAATAAGTTTTGCTAACATCCATTTCAACTGTGTATTGTGTCCAATCACTGCCCGCTAAATATGTAATTTCAGTTGGAGTAGTATTACTAAAATTACTAACTGTTACTTTAGAAACGGAGAAGAGGCGGACAAAAACTTTGCAATCAACCGCCGCTGGACTCTTTAACCAGAATGAGAAAGTATTGGCGGTCGGCCAAGCTATCGCGGTTCCGTCATATAAGCCAAAAGAGGTGTGGCGCATGGCGTTACCAATTTTAACTTCGGCACTCTTATCGCCTGAGTGAGCATTAGCGGTCGCAGTATTGAGATTTAAATAATCAGTTGATCCCATCAAGTCCCAACCGGCGCCACTAATTGGGCTAGTGCCACTTCCAGCGTAATAATCGCTGAAGTAGTTGGCTCTTAAACCTGAACGTGGGCCAGTAAGATTATTCTTGTCATAACCAGCACCAGTTTCCGTATAATCTTCAAAATCATCAACCACAAAGTTACGATTAAAGGTAACATTTTGGAAATGAGCGGCATAGGTTCCAGATGCGGAAACAAAGGTTAACTTGTCTCCCCCTTTGCTCGCGGCTGCCACATAAGATAAGGACGCGCCTTCATCAAGGCTTTCTAATATTATGTTTTCGCCGTCTTTGCTGACATTGACATCCAGCGAGAGATTGGCTTCAAGGTTAAGAGAAGAAATGTTAGCTGTGGTCTCGCCTGTCTTGACGATTTTCATGGCCACTCCGGCACCGTTTTGACCGGTGTATTTTTCGGCCAGGTTAACGATGCTATAGTTTTCCATGCCTTCGTTATAAACGAGCGTAATTTCATCGGCGAAAACGTCGGTGAAATTATACGTGGCGGCGCTTGTTTTGCAAATAATTGTCATCGTCGGCAAAATATTGACTGCTTCGTTGACCGACTGAATGCCATAAGCTGATCCGACGGCAGCGACGGCGTCGGTTAAAGTTGTGGCTGTACCATTAACCTTCCAGCCAGTGCTGGAGAATGGAATATTGTAATAATTCCAGTTGGAGCTGATAACCCCTAACGAATAAGAAATGTAAAGAGCGCCGGAAAATTGAAGAATCATCTCCGAAATACCATCGCCCTTTGCGTATAAAGAAATTGATTGATAAGCGTCGATTGGCTTTTCAAGATTGGTAATGTACTTATAGTAAGTGCCCCCGACTTGATAATAGAAATCAAGAGCGTTGCCTTGTTCTTCGACATTAGCGGCAACAGCACTGACGCGAGCGCTAGTTGAAACAACTTCGCTACCTGATCCGTAGTTGTAATATTTAATGGTAAAAAGATCAGCTAAATCTTCTTCGTCGCCATTGAAAAGAACACGGTTTTGTGAGGCAGCTAAAACAATGTTTACGTATTTAACAACTGGCTCACCGACATAATTGACGTCTGAATCAACATCATATCCGCCAATTGCGCGAACGGCTAATTTACCAGTTGTGGTCGCGGAATAAGTTGTTGTTTGACTTAAGGCAAATTCGGCGTCTTCAAACTCGCCGTCGGCCGAGAAACAAATCTCTGAGGATAAAAAATCACCGCTCCAGGATGCTTCTGCGCCATTGCGAACGATGTCATTTAAAGCAACTGCTTTGGTTTCATATTCCCAAACGGCTGGTTCGCTATCAACGAAATTTTCGCCATCGCCTACAGCGATAACAGATATGTCATATGAACCGACGGTATCAGAGAATAAGTAACTGGTCGCGGCGGCATAATCGCCGTCGTTGACTTTTAACTCATAGCCGCTTGCATGAGGCACCTCGCTCCAAACAAGACCGGTGTTGTCAACATTCAAACTGATGACTGGTGAGGATAATACTTCAGGATTTGATGTATCCGTCGATGTGTCACTATCGATGGATGTTGTGCCTGTGGTTGAATCGGTTCCTGAGTCACTTGAAGTATCGGTCGTTGACGGCCCGCAAGAGACCAAAACGAGCAAAGCTCCTAAGACTACAGGGAGGAAACGTCTTCTGATCATAGTCAATCCTTTCTAAGCGTAGAGACGCTTGATGCGAATTCCATTAACAGCAAAGCAACATAAAAGGGCAATGGTCGTTTAAAGAGATTCACATACAACTACATTATGGCAAGGAAAAGCGCTTTCGTAGGTCAAATTTAGTAAACAAAGTAAATAAATCAGTAAACAGATCTGACTTGTTGCCAAAATATTCGCAATATTATCTCTTCAAAAAACACTTTCGTCCTAAATATTTGGTTATTCGGTTTTAATTTAATAGCGCACGCGTTTTTTTCCATATATTAGAAGACTAATAAGATGAAAACACTAATAAACCCACTATTTGCCATAAGCGTATTTGCCCTTGGAGCCTGCCGTTTCGCGCTAAACGAACAAGGGCAGGCCGGTTAACCGACAGCTGTTCTACAATTTCGGAAACAGTCGCTCCTTCATTTAAATAAAGCCTCGCGCGTCTAAGTCTTTCGCACAAGTATATTAAGAACGCTCCTTTTTTATTTGTGCCAATTTTTTTTGGCCCAATTTTAGGGAGTGGTTTCATATTTTTGATTGATGGGTGACTCGCACTATACTTTATCTTATTCCATTACAGGCCGGCCGCCAAAAATGTAACGGATTTGAAAAATAATTAATGAGTCGGCTAATCGTTCATAGAATATTTATCAAACTAAGAGTTAAAAAATAGCGGAGGATGGAGCGTATTAGTTAACCTATTTTCTTGATCGTGTTATAGGTTAACTCTCGGAATGGTCTGGCGTTTATTGTTTCATTACTTAAACCGCAATCTAATTTTCGGCAGAAGCAAATATCCAATTATATAGAGAAAAAATTTTCTTACAAAAATGCTCCCTTTTAATTGCACCACTTTGTGGTCCAAATTTAGGGAGCATGTTCAACTGATTGGTGGAGATGCGGAGAATCGAACTCCGGTCCAAAGAAGGTCCCACAATAACGTCTACAGCTTAGACGCAATTTGTTTTTAACACCAGATGACAATAACGTCGAAGTATCTGACGCGAGACTAATAGGTTTTCGTATTCTTCAGCTAGTCAACTTGGAATCTTATTCCCTTGTTATGACACTTGCCCGAAGCGTGAGGGACGAAACCTTCGGAAGCGCGCTGCAGGGTCAGAGACCCAGACCAGTATTTAGGTGCTTAATTAAGCGGCAGCGAATGAAAGATTTCTGTTGCCAGTTATCTTTGGTTTGATGATTACGTCATCACTCGGCTGCAGTTACTGCGAACACAACCCTGTCGATGCCATGAACATCCCCGTGTTGGCTTATATTATCTATAAGCGTTGTTATCTTAACACAATCAAAAAACAACGACAACAAAACGACATGATATATACCTATTAAAATATGATTAATTCCAGATGCGATCGGCGAAGGATGGATGGTCGATAAACGGGTTGCGATTGCCCTGTATTTGGAAGGCCGTTTCGTTGCGGCTTATCTCTTCACTGCTGACAGGATCCTCGGCATTCCACTTACGAAGTAATTTAAAGCAATCAGCCTGGCTGTTCGCCCCGATGACGCCGGTGATATATAACTTGCCGGTGATTCCGGTCGTTAAAGTTCCGCCAAAATCGGTGCCGTAATGCATGTAGACATACATGATGATGCGGGCGACATCGCCTTTGCGCGAGTCGGCGGGTTCGGTCACGCCGTAATTGTTACCCGAGCCAAATTTAACGACTCCGCCTCCGGTGTAATTTACTGTTCGGGGCGTGCCGAATATCGGAGCGAACATCGTGCTGCCGCGATAGGAATTATAGGTGTCTATCGAGGCGCGAATATGATGAATATCCGCTCCGGCATATGATTCGCCAAACAGCTGGTTGCTGCCGTCTTTGGACTTCGCCTGCGGCCAAACATGCTCGCGGTTAAAAGAGCTGTAACTTTGTCCGGTGTAAAAGCACTTGCTGTCCGTGGATTTCAAGGTTGTAGTGAGGCTGGAATACGAAACATATTTTTTGTGTGTGGACATCATCAGATTATGAAGTTTTGTACCTAATGATGTGCCGCTATCATTCGCATTTATTGAACTATAATATGAGTCTGAGTATGTTTCGGGGGCGGTATAGGACTTCGCGGTTACAGCGCTTAATCCATTGCTGATAATTTTGGTGGGGTAGCCAGATATTTCTGGCACACCGTAACTATTTGAGTAGGAATAAAAAGTGAAAATCCCTTCTAAGGTAATTTCGTCGCCAGCCCGGATACCGGTGCTCGCAAAAGAATCGTCTTGGGTATAAGAATATGTGGTTCCGGATAGTTTAATACAGGTGTTTTTGCTGCTGACGCCATAGGCGACAATCGTCCAGCCGTTATCGACGAGGTCAAAATATCCTTTTTTGTAATAGCCGGCATATTGAGCGATGCCGGTGACGCGATAGAGATTTTTGGTATCGGTGGCCTTTTTCTGAGCCAAAGCCTGGACGGTCGTCTCAATTGCTTTCGAATTCTCGGGGTTGGGATTGCTTTCGGAAGGCGAGGTGCTGGTCGAAGAAGAAACAGATGTATTGCTGGAAGTCGAGGATGAAGTGTCTGAGTTTGTGTCAAGGGAGGTGTCACTGGAAATATCCGAATATGAAATGCTAGAGGTGTCACTGGATATACTATTGTTTCCGCAACCGGCCACTAAAAAACTGGCGACGGCCAGCAGGAGAAAAACTTTGTTGCTACTTTTCACGAGCCCCATTATACCTTATTTCGACATTTTGTCGAAGGAGAAGTTAAATCAAAATTAACGGTTGAAGCGGTCGTCGGTCAGAATGTGAAAGAGGGCGATGATCTGAGTTAGGAGCAAGGTGCTCGCGCCGAGGATGGGCCCATAGCTTATCTGAACTCCCGAGACGAGAAATCCCGGTGTGGCCAGGCGCACCAAATAAGGCATGAAAATCATCGCGAGCATGCTGATGAAGGCCATGACGAGAGCGAAGATCAGATTTGTCTTTTTGCGATTGGATAAAAAGAAGGCTAAACAGCTTAAGCCCGCGAGTTGGTATGTAACTAAAAGATAGATGTTAATATGAAAATTAATCGTGTAGTTTTGGGTTATGTCGCTAAAAGCGAACTCGCCGCCGAAGACGGCAATCCATGTCGGATAGCGCACGACCGTTCCGTCTAAAAGCGTCTCGGTGGCAAAAGGAAAGAAGATTGTCGCAAGCGAAAAGATAGAAAGCAAAACCGCAATCCACTTCGTAATTCTGATCAGACGTATTTTTGCGCTCACGTTTCTTCTCCGCATAATATAGTTTATACCAATTCATTTAGCAACATCTTCCATTGTTTAATAGTGTTTGAAAATGAACCTTATATATAATAAACTATGTAGGCGATTGGAATTATTGATAAATATGAAAAACTTTAAACTTATCATGAAGAGCCTCATCAACAATGATGCTTGTATAGAAGGCGGCCGCACCAAGAGATGGTTTTTTGCCGTCATTTTTGCGGTCTTATCCCTCGTCATGGCGGTCCTTCCCATCATGGTGACCTCCCTTCAGGCTCAGGGCTCAGACTTCACAGCTGGCAATTACCTTTATAATTACGATAACGCGATTGTCGCTTTTAGCGATTCGCTCAAAGACAATAATCTCTCGATGGTCGTAAGCGAAGACGCAAACGGCCGCTTTTTAGCGGTTGACAAAACGCAGTGGGAAGCCGCCTATACCGCTAACGCCTATAAGCAATATGTCCATCTTAACAACGACAGCAAAGTTGATTTTGAAGTTTATTACACCGAGGCGGTCGGTCAGGAATTCGTCGATTATTACACTCTCGTCTCGCAAAACAAGAGTCCAATTGATGGCTCCTGGCGCGAAGCAGCCGATACCGCCCGCAGCACAAGTTATTTAATCTTCGGACGCGAGAGAATGGTCGGACAGCTCTTTCAGCCCGGCAACACCACCGCCCTCTCCGGCGTCTCCGGCGATTATCTAAAACTTGATTTGGGATTTGATTTTAAATCGCTGGCCACCGTCGAAATCGATGGCGTCACTTATGTGACCAGCCATGACGATAAATTCAGCGAGCCAAACGGTTTTCTTAGCATCGACGCCTACCGCAGCCAAATTCAGAATAGATGGAACGATGTTTATGATGCCGTCTACTATAACACGAAGATGGTGACCGCCCGCGATTCGACGTTGATCATGCTCGGCGTCGATGCCTTGCTCATCTTCTTCATGGGTTTAATGATTTTTATCCTGACCCGTGGCAAGCGCAATCCCTTCCGCATCTATACTTTCTGGGAGACGCAGAAGATCGCCTACTGGGCCTCCTTCACGCCTTCCTTGCTCGCCTTGATCTTCGGTTTTATCTTCACCGAATACGCGGTGATGATCTTCGTCATGCTGATTGGCGTCCGCATCATGTGGATGTCGATGAAATCGCTGAAGCCGGCGATGTAAATTGCTGGGTAATGCAAAAAAATAAGGAGAGTTTGCTCTCCTTTTTTGGTGTCTGAATATCTACTCACTAAAATGACATAATCGTTTGTTTATATTTTAGGAGGTAGAGAATATGAAACTCGTCAAATTCGTGCTTTTAACAACATGCGCATTTGCGATAGCTGCTTGTAATCCGAGCAACAATATTTCCAACATTGATCCCGAGGCCCTCGATTTGGCTGCAATCAATAATCAGTATGCTTTTGCTGCTTATACCGGGGCTCTCGCTCTTCAGGAGGTTGAGGTTCCCATCGTTCAAGGAGCCGTAAGGGTTGCCGATGAAGAATCTGATCCTGATGAGGAGCTGGCGACCATCAACCGCTATTTAAATCTCTATAAACAACTGACTGATGCAGGGGCCCTAAGCGTTGTCAGCGAAACGACTAGCGATCGTCCTGACTATGTTTTCCAAGTCACGATCACGACCACCGACATCGATTTAGTGACCACGACATTAACTTTGTATTTCAATGAAGCGGTGATTGACGTCGGAGATGACATTGATGAAGACATCGATGATAGCGGCGAGACCGACTACGGAAGCACGGATACCACTCCTGTTGAAGATGGTTATGTCTACCGCAATCGCAACGAAGAGCGCAGCATCGAAGATTCTACTCTGCTGATCGGCTTACTGGTGACCGGTGAAGAAGAAATCGCGATCAACGGCTATCGCCTGGTTGAGGAAGATTCTGTCCGCCTCGGTTTCAGAGCCCGGCTCGATGACGGAAGAGTCGTCCGCATCTCGCATGTCAGCGACGCGACCGGCCAGCGCTTCAATTATTTTATCCGCACCGGACGCACGTTGCTCGTTCAGAAAAAGATGATCATTAAAGTCGAAGACAACAAGTCGGTCTTGAAGCTTACCGATACGCGCGACGGCATTACCGAAAAGTATTCGTTCACCCGCGTCGAACTCGAAGATGGTCTCTATTATAAAATCCGCTTTGTGACACCGGAGCAAAGAGGCGTCATCCATATTTATGTCAGCGAAGATGACTTAGGTAATGAGGTGCTCGAATACTATTTCTCGAACGGCAAGATGTATTATCACGACGGAACAGGAAATCACGCCGGAGAAAAACAAGGTAGCGGCAACGGAAAGATGCCTGACGGCGGAGAAGATGCTGATTACGAAGAAGATTTTGAAGACTTAGATTTCTAGTTAATCTTTGATTAATAGAGAAGGGAGATCGGTTCTCCCTTTTCTTTTTAAAAAATATAATCATTAAAAACTACTATCTTTTTATTTATATGGTAGAGGACATATTTATGAAAATATTCAAACCCTTGCTCGTTGCTTCCAGCCTTTTTGTGCTCGCCGCCTGTGGCGTCACACCACAAAACGCGGTTCCCGATAATGAACCGGTCATCGATTTAAGAAACACTGACACACAGTATGCCTTTGCCACCTACACCGGCGTTCGCATGCTCGAAGAAGTAAGCTTGGCAAGCGCTCCTCAAGTTTTGGGAAGAGTGGATGAAGACATCACTCCCGACGAAGAGCTCGCCATCGTCAATAACTACCTCACGCTTTACAAGGAATTGACGGAGGAAGGCGTCTTAAATGTCGCGATGGCCGAAACAAGCGACCGCGAAGAATACGCTTTCCAATTGACGATTACGACGACTGATGTCGATAAGATACAGTCGACATTCACCCTTTATTTCAATGAAGTTGTCATCGAAGACGAAGATGATATCGGCGAAGGCATCGATGATACCGGAGAAGATGTTCTCGAAGACACTCCGGAAGGCGAACAAAACGGTGAGAATTACCGCCACCGCGAAGATCCCCGCAGCGATGATGAATCCACCCTTCTAGTAGGTTTAGCCGTTATCGGGGATGAAGAATTCGAAGTCAATGGTTACCGCCTGGTCGAAGAAGACGAAGTCCGTTTTGGTTTCCGGGCCCGCCTCGACGACGGCCGCGTGCTACGCATCTCCCACCACGCCGAGGAAGATGTGCAAAAATTCCAATATTTCTTAAGGAACGGACGCGATTTAATCGCTCGTAAAAAGGTGATGATCAAAGTCGAAGACAATCAGACGATGCTTAAACTCGAAGATGTAAAAGATAATGTCCGCTCCCGCTATTCGTTCAAACAGGAAGTCGGCGAAGACGGCACCTACTATAAGATTCGTTTTGATACGCCAGAAGGCAAGGGCGTGATTCACATCTACGTCACTGTCGATGATCTAGGTCAGGAAATCTTAGAATACTATTTCTCCGGAGGCAATAAATATCACCACGACGGAAACGGTAACCATCACGGCGAACACGATGATGACGATGACCGCGGAAACGGAAACGGCGGCAACGGAAACGGCAATCGCGATTGTCCGGAAGATGATGATGAAGACGAATACGAAGAAGACTTTGAAGACCTAGACGATTTCTAAAGATGACATAATAAAAACCGAGGGTCGAATCCTCGGTTTTTTGTCGCTTATTTGATTGTTCTGCGGCCGATGGAATAGTAGGTCGTCCCCGCCATGTTAACCGGCTTATAAAGGTTGCGGCCATCAAAGATGACAGGCTTTTTCATGTTGTCGATGAAGCAGCTGCGATCTAGTTCTCTGAGTTCTTTGGCGTCGGTCAGAATAACGACTGCATCAGCATCTTTTAAGGTATCGAGAATACTGGTCGAATACTCGATGCGGGAGTGGCGCTGCATCTCTTTCTGGAAGTTTTCGATCGCCATGGCATCGTAGACTTTGACATAGGCGTTTTTCTCGAGCAGATACTTGACGACGGCCGTTGCCGGTGAGTTGCGGATATCTTCGGTCCCGGCCTTGAACGCCACGCCGAGAACGGCAATTGTTAAATTCGAAAGACTGCGGAAATGGGAGTTGATTTTATGCATCAGGATGGCGGGTTGTTCGTTATTGACTTTGATTGTGGCCCGCACCAATTCGAGCGATACTTCGCGGTCCATCGCCAGCCAGCTTAAAGCCTTTGTGTCTTTCGGAAAGCAGGAGCCGCCATAACCGATACCGGCTTTCAAATAGTTGCGACCGATGCGGGGATCAAGGCCGATACCAATCGCGACTTCTTCGATGTCGGCATCCACCATCTCGCATAAACGAGCGATTTCGTTGATGTAACTGATTTTCATCGCCAAAAAATTATTGGAGGCATATTTGATTAACTCGGCGCTTTCCGGTGTCGTAATCAAAATCGGAATCTTGCGCTTTTGATAATTTGCATACATTTGCAGCATTAAATCTTCGCCGGCTTTACTCGTTACGCCGATGACGACGCGAGAAGGGTTGAGCATGTCGTCAATCGCGCTTCCCTGGCTTAAGAATTCGGGATTCGAGACGACTTCAAATTTGTGCTCGCTATTCTCTTCGAGATATTTTTTGGCGCGGGCATTCGTGCCGACCGGTACCGTCGACCGGATGACGACATATGTATCCTGAATGGCGTTTTTAGCAATATCGTCAAGGCAAGCGTTAAAATTCGTCATATCCGGTTTTCCGTCTTTGCCTTCCGGAGTATCGACGGCGATATAGACGATTTTATTGGGGCGAATCGCGTCTTTGGCGTTCGTCGTAAAACGAAGGCGGTCTTTCGCGTCGCTCATGAGCGATTGCAAATTTGGTTCTTTAATCGTCGCGATGCCCTGTTTTAAGGTC
>Ga0209719_1001385_pt1 | contig 29752 bp, 31 predicted proteins | sample AD_JPNAS2_MetaG_FD_184421 | JGI IMG/M metagenome (GOLD analysis project Ga0209719, IMG submission 184421) | Active sludge microbial communities of municipal wastewater-treating anaerobic digesters from Japan - AD_JPNAS2_MetaG (SPAdes) (version 2) | ecosystem: Engineered > Bioreactor > Anaerobic...
ATTCGGATTATGGAAGGATACGGATAATATGGGATCTGTAGATGATTATGTACGTTCACTGAGGAAAGGAAGGACATTTTGATTATAGATACCGATATTCTGATTTGGCATTTAAGGGGGAATGAAAAGGCAAAAGAATTAATCTATAAAAGTCTGCCATTCAGTATTTCTGTAGTAACATATATTGAACTCATTCAAGGAATGAGGGATAAAAAAGAAATGCATAAATTGATAAAACAATTGACAAAATGGAATGTAGAAATCATCCAGATTAGTAATGATATTTCGACAAGAGCGATGATTTATGTGGAACAATACCATCACAGCGGGGCAATGGAATTAGCTGATGCGCTAATAGCGGCGACATGCATAAATACGTCAGAAATGTTGATCACATGTAATGAAAAACACTGCAAGAGCATACCAAATATTCAAATAAAGAAGTTTATTCCGTGAAAACGGGCATGCCTATGGCGCTCAGATAAATTCCACAGGTGCTGCTCAGATAAATGCTGCTCTGGATTAGCAGCACCAGGCGGATTCAATCTTGCAGATTGAACCGTAGCTTTCCCCCAAATCCACAATATTGCAGCGGTAATGTAACATTTGGTTCAATCAGCATGATTGAACCAGCCAAGGCAATTAATCTCAATGCGACCCGCTGTTAGCGCGACCCGCTTGACATCACAGGGCTCAACTGTTATCATATTTTAAAATAGTGTAATCACTCACAGGAGGCAGATATGATAAGGACGCAAATACAATTGCCGGAAGAACAAGTGGCAATGCTGAAAAAAATGGCTGCAGCCGATAACAAATCGATGGCTGAGATCATCAGGCAATCTGTTGATTTTTTTGCCAAGTCTAAATCACTGGATAATGATGCGCAGCGTCGTAAACGGGCACTGGCGGCCGCCGGCCGGTTCAGTTCCGGAATCAAAGACCTGTCCGCCTCTCATGATGACTATCTGGCAGAGGCTTTCGGCAAATGAGCATTTTTATCGATACATCGGCATTTTTAGCCATTTTGGATAAGGACGATGAGCGTCATCATATGGCTGCGGAAGTCTGGCGCAATATTTTAATGTCCACCGAAACGCTTGTTACAACCAATTATGTTCTTGTGGAAACATGCGCCCTTGTTCAACATCGCTTGGGGATGCCGGCAGTAAAGGTGTTTCAGGAAGACATTATTCCTGTTCTCACAATTCAGTGGATTGATCATGCTTCCCATCAGACAGCAGCGGGAATCATGCTGACTTCAAAAAGAAAAAAACTCAGCCTTGTTGATTGTGTAAGTTTCGAAACCATGAGGCGTTTGGGAATTAAAATTTCCTTTACCCTGGATCGGCATTTCAAAGAGCAGGGTTTTAAATGTCTTCCAGAAAAATAAGCAAAACAATTTCAAAATTAAAACAATCGAAATAAAGAGGCCGCCAAATGAATATCAAACCTGAAATTTCCCTCCTGATCCCTGCTTGCAACGAAGCGGAAATTATCGCCGATGTCGTCAGCGGTGTGCGCACCGCTTTGGAAAAGCTGAACCGACCTTATGAAATCCTGGTCATCGACGATGGATCAACGGATGAAACGGCCCTGCGGGCGCAAAATGCCGGCGCTCGGGTGATTTCTCACCCGTACAATATCGGCAACGGCGCGGCCGTCAAGACGGGCATCCGCCAGGCAAAAGGCGATATCCTTGTAATGATGGACGGCGACGGCCAGCATAATCCGGAATACATTGCCCCTATGCTGGAGAAAATCGGCCGGTATGACATGGTTGTCGGGGCGCGCACCGGCGACTCGGAATCGCACTTCCATCGGGATGTGGCCAATAGTCTCTACAACCTTTTCGCGTCCTATATCTGCAAAAGAAAAATTCAGGATCTGACTTCAGGCTTCAGGGCGGTCAAAGCGGAAATCGCCCGTCAGTTTGTTTCCATGCTGCCCAACTCTTTTTCCTATCCCACAACCATCACTATGGGCGTTATTCACGAGGGTTACAGCCTGACGTATATGCCGATCAAGACCAACCGCCGTGTCGGAAAAAGCAAGATTCGCCTGATCGCGGACGGCTCCCGCTTCCTTCTGATCATCCTGAAGATCGCGACGCTGCTGTCTCCCATGAGGGTTTTTCTGCCTGTCGGCTTGGCCATTTTCCTCACGGGCGTCGGCTACGGCCTGTTCAGGTTCTTTGTTCTGGGAAGCAGCTATGGTCAAACGTCCGCCATGCTCATCACTATGTCTGTGGTGGTCTTTATGGTCGGCCTTGTCTCGGAACAAGTCGCCCAGCTCCGGTATGACAGGAGCAAAAACAGAGATTAATCCCGATTGCCCGGTGCGGTCACAACGAATAATGAAATCCCCCTTTTTTAAAGGGGGCTGGGGGGGATTTCCATATCAATTCAGATTGTATCGGGACGAGTGTTTCTGCTCCGCAACTTGCTGCGAGGTGGTTGATTAATCCTTTTTCACGTGCCTGAAAATTCTTGCAGATCAAGGCTTATTAGTATAGAAATCTTGTCAAGGGTGTAACGCAAAAAAGGACCATGAACAAGGAGATATCGCTATGGAACATACTGCTGTGAAAGATTATGTCAAGATACCAAAACAGGAATATAACCTGCTCAAGGAACTTTGAAAAGAGATGTTCTATAATCACAGTTAACAATAGAATAGCGAGGTTATGCATGAACACTTTGAAGCAAGAAGCATTGACGGCAATTTCGCAACTTCCGGAGACCGCCGACGTTGATACGATTATGTACAAACTATATGTGATAGATAAAGTTATGAAAGGAAGGGACGCCGTTGAAAAGGGTAAGACGACATCCACGGAAGATTTGAAGCGGGAAATCGAATCATGGTGATCTGGGCCGACCCAGCAAAGTCCGATTTGAGATCGATTCACGATTTCATTGCATCCGATTCCAAATATTATGCGAAAAAAGTGGTTCAGGATGTCGTTGATAGAACAACCATCTTGGATAAATACCCAAGAATCGGCAGGAAAGTTCCGGAAATAGACGAAGAAAGCATACGGGAAATTTTCGCGTATTCATACCGTATTCTTTACGAGATCAAAAAGGAGACGGTTTACATCATCGGGATAATCCATGGGAGACAGGATTTAACGGATATCCATTTATATAGAGTTGAAGAAGTTTGACGGTTTCGTCAAAAGTCAAAATTTCCAAATCTTTTCATGGTGAGCTCGTCGAACCATCAATTCTAAATCATCAATTTTAAATTATTTCCTGCTTCTATGTGCCACTTTAATACATCAAGTGTTTTGTAATCATTGCTTAAGACCCGCAAGTTCAGTTAGAATCTTTGCTGACACAAAAAAATTCTTGACAATCATTCTGTCTGTGTTATGAGTAGGATAACTACTCGTAACGGAGCATACATGACGGACCTTTTTGCCGGGCTAATATCCTCAAAAACCAGAATCAGTTTGCTTTCGCGCTTTTTCTTTAACCCAGGAAACAAAGCCTATCTTCGTGAACTGGCCAAAGACCTGCAAGTTTCCACCAACGCCGTTCGCGAAGAACTCAACCAGTTGACCAAAACAAAACTCCTGACATCGGAAAAAGAAGGGCGCAACGTTTTATACACGGCAAACAGCGATCACCCTCTTTTCCCGGAACTGAAATCCATGGTCAGCAAGGTCATGGGGCTGGATCAGGTTGTTGAAAGCATTCTGACGCGGCTGGGCGATCTGGAAAAGGCCTACATCATCGATGACTATGCCGAAGGCAAGGACACCGGCATTATCGACCTGCTCCTGGTGGGGAATATCGACCAGTACCATCTAAACGATTTGAGTAGAAAGACAGAACGCTACATCAAAAGAAAAATCCGCCCCCTGGTTTTGACCAAGGAAGAATTTCAGGATTTCAAACCGACGCTGGAAAAAAGGCCCCATTTCCTGGCGTGGGAACGGCAGTAGGTTGGTTCTTCAGGTTGTCTATCAGTAAAGAAAACAAAACAGCCCTGTGTTGCATCCCACATGATGTAACTCAAAGGGCGGAGCTGAATCTAGCATATAGAAAAAACTCCTGAGGCTGATAATGTCAAATTGAAAAAAAATTTACATCCCTACAAAGAACTTTTTCCTCTATTCAAATGATTGGTCGTTGGATTGAATCTCAAACAAAAAACCATATCCGGATTTGCTTGGAGTTTTATCGATAGCATCGTTGGGCAAGGCATAACATTTTTTGTTGGAATTATTCTGGCGCGCCTGCTGAGTCCAGAAGAATTCGGACTAATTGGAATGTTAACCATTTTCATAGCTCTTTCCCAATTACTAACAGATAGTGGATTCAGTCATGCGCTAATACGAAAACAAAATTGCACCCAGAATGATTATTCAACCGTTTTCTATTTCAATATTGTTTTGGGAATCGTTATTTATTTTTTTCTTTTCATTGCGGCAGAGACAATCAGTATTTTTTTTCGTGAGCCAATTTTAAAACCACTGATCAGAGTGCTTGGTTTAGCTATAATTATCAATTCGTTGACAATTATCCAGAATGTTTTGTTGACAAAACAAATAAACTTCAAATTGCAGACTAAAATTTCTGTCGTTTCTTTTTTTATCTCAGGGATCGTTAGTATTTATATGGCATATACAGGATGGGGAGTATGGAGTCTTGTTTCTTTGACACTTTTTAGGTATTCGATCAACTCTCTTCTGTTATGGTTTGGAAACAAATGGAAACCAGTCTGGTGTTTTAGTAAAAAATCATTTACAGAATTATTTTCGTTTAGCGGTAAATTATTCATGACTCAATTGATAGACGCCATCTATAGAAACTTATATTACGTTATTATTGGTAAATATTTTACTGCTGCTGAATTGGGTTATTATACTCGCGCCGAACAGTTTCAGTCATTGCCGTCTGCAAATCTTCAGGGAATTATCGGAAGGGTAAGCTATCCCGTTCTTGCGACTATTCAAAATGACGCACCAAGATTAAGAGAAACTTATAAAAAATTAATCAGAAGTACTATGCTCATAACTTTCGTTCTCATGCTCGGAATGGCAGCGCTGGCAAAACCCATGATTCTTAGTCTTGTTGGCGATAGATGGGAACCATGTGTCATATATCTTCAATTGTTATGCTTTGTCGGCATATTTTATCCCTTGAGCGCTCTCAACCTAAATATGCTATATGTAAAAGGTAGAAGCGACTTGGCATTACGCATAGAAATCATTAAAAAAACACTGTGGATTCCCGTTTTTGTACTGGCTGTTCTGTGCGGAATAAAGGTCATGATATTGAGCATGATCATACTCTCAATCATTGCATCTTTTGTTAATAGTTACTGGTCGGGCCGTTTAATAGGTTATTCTTTCTCCGAACAAATAAAAGATATCACCCCTTCCTTTCTGATAGCCGCGACAATGAGCCTTATTGTATTTTTAGAAGGCTTCTTTGTCCCATTACCAGTTCTCCCATTATTTATTATTCAGCTTATTTCTGGTGCATTATTGACTTTGGGATTGTGTGAAGGATTTCGTTACAAAGATTATCTCTATATAAAAAATATCATTAATGAAAATTTTCTGCATGGTGCATGGTATCGATGAATTCCATTAAGACACGTCTTAACAAAATGGTATATTTCCAGAGAGGAATTGAGGCGCTTAAAGGCCTGAAATATTCTATCGGAGCAAAATATTATTGTCCAGTCTGCGACAGAGGTATTAATCATTTTCTCCCTTTACCCAGGTTTTTTTCTCTGAACGCAAAAAAATACGGTTTCTGTTACAAATTGGATCAAACTGAAACGCTCAATTATCAAGCTTATTCATGTCCTGTGTGCGGGGCAAGTGACCGGGACCGGTTGTTTGCTTTATATCTTCAAACCTATTTTTCGAGAATGAAAATAGATGAGCAAATCAGCATATTAGATATTGCCCCATCCGCTCCACTGTCTCGATACATTCGAAAATGCATTGCCATTTCTACGATCAATGTGTCTTACAGAACAGCGGATATGGAAATGGCCAGCGTTGATGACAAGATTGATGTTTCGGATATGCGGCTCTACGCAAATAATCATTTTGATTTCTTCATCTGTTCTCACGTTCTGGAACATGTCCAGGATGATCATAAAGCGTTGTCCGAACTGTATCGCATTCTAAAACCAGGAGGATTTGGTATTCTTATGGTTCCCATCATTCTTGGCCTTGAAGAAATCGCTGAGGACCCTTTTGAAACAGATGAATCCGAAAGATGGCGACGCTTTGGGCAGGATGATCATGTCCGTCTCTACTCAAAAAACGGTTTCATCGACAGAGCAAAAAAAGTCGGTTTTCTAGTTCATCAATATGACAAAATGTATTTTGGAGAAAAATTATTTAAGCAAAGTGGGATCACAAATCAAAGTATATTGTATATTGTGGAAAAGTGACTAATTCTCATGAGCGATCACAATGTATAAAAAATTCAAAATGAACAATCAAGATATGAACAACATAAAGCATCCCTTAAAAGTAGTGATTATTGGCGCTGGTGGATTTGGTCGAGAAGTGCTCGATATATTCGATGCATGTAATCAAGAAACAATAAAATATAATATTCTTGGTTTTATTGTTGAAAGAGAATTTTACAAACCCAACAGTATTGTTAATGATAAGCCTGTTTTAGGTGACTTAAGCTGGTTGATCGATCATAAGGACGAGGTTTTTGTTGTATGCGCCGTTGGTGAACCACAACATAGGCGGCGCATTATCCAACAGGTTGAAAATATTGGTGGACATTTCTGCAACATCGTCCATCCAACAGCTATTCTGACTCGATGGGTGAAAATGGGTGAAGGAACTATTATAACAGCTGGCTGCATATTAACTAATCAAATTCAAATTGGCTGCCACGTGCATATTAACTTGAACTGTACGGTTGGACATAATTCTTTATTGGAAGACTATGTTACATTAGCACCCGGTGTGCGTGTTTCAGGTAACGTATCGATTGGCAAAGGTTGCTATGTAGGTACGGGAGCAAACATCATTGAGAAGAAGAAACTCGGAGAATGGTCAATCGTTGGTGCAGGAAGCACCATTATTAAGGATGTTCCTGCAAATACAACAGTAACAGGTGTTCCAGGAAAAGTAATCAAAACGAGAGATGAAGGATGGCACCTGAAGTGAAAAACAGAATAGAAGATTTTGTAATTTTGGGTGGATCTCCCGCATTTAATGAAATTTTACATGTCGGACGTCCTAATATCGGGAATCGCCAGCGTTTTCTTGAATTAATAAATAACATGCTGGACAAACGATGGCTTTCCAATGATGGTCCATATATCCATGCCTTTGAGAAAAAAATTGTAGAGTATTTGGGCGTTAAACATTGTGTGGCTATGTGCAACGGAACTATCGCTTTGGAGATTGCCATCCGGGCGCTGGAATTGAAAGGAGAGGTTATTGTTCCCTCTTTTACTTTCATAGCTACGGCTCACAGTCTACAATGGCAGGAGATTACACCTGTATTTTGTGATATTAATCCCGAAACTCATCACCTTGATCACCAGGCCGTTGAAAAGATGATAACTCCACGTACATCCGGAATTCTCGGTGTTCACACGTGGGGAAGACCTTGCAATGTTGAAGCGCTCACCAATTTGGCCCAAAAATATAAATTAGAGCTTCTATTTGACGCTGCGCATGCTTTTGGATGTTCATATAATGGAAGAATGATCGGTAATTTCGGACGAGCGGAAGTCCTAAGTTTCCACGCCACTAAGTTCTTCAATACATTTGAAGGTGGAGCAGTAGTAACTAACGAAGATGATTTGGCTGCAAAAATGCGCCTTATGAAAAACTTCGGTTTTGCCGGCTATGATAGCGTGATTTATATTGGAACAAACGGCAAAATGAATGAAGCCTCTGCCGCAATGGGCCTTACCAACCTGGAAAGTCTTGATGAATTTATTTACACCAATCGTAAGAACTATGAATGTTATAAGCATTATTTGAATGATATCAACGGAATCAGATTATTGCTTTATGACGATAGGGAAAAGCAAAATTATCAATATGTCGTAATCGAAGTTGATGAATCAGAAACCAACTTGAGCCGCGACCAACTTTTGAAGGTTCTCCATTCTGAAAATATTTTGGCCCGGCGATATTTTTATCCAGGTTGCCATCGCATGGAGCCATATCGCGCTTATTTTCCTCACGCACACTTGCTGTTGCCTGTTACCGAAGAAGTGGTTAAACGTGTTATGGTTTTACCAACCGGGTCGTCAATCGATATGCAAAGTATTGATACCATCTGCCAGATTATTAGATTAGCGGTGGAGAATGGAAAGGAGATTCGAAAAATATTAAGCAATTGAATAAAGTTATGCACGAATATCCACTCGTCAGTGTATTAATGATAACCTTCAATCAGGAAAAGTTCATCGCACAAGCCATAGAAAGTGTGCTTATGCAGCACGTCAATTTCAATTATGAAATCGTAATTGGTGAGGATTGTTCAACAGATCAAACAAGAGATATCGTTTTGGAATATCAAGAGAAGAACAGCGATAGCATAAAACTATTATTACAGGATAAAAATGTTGGCATGCATAATAATTTTATAGACACATTTTATTCCTGTCGGGGTAAATATATCGCGTTATTGGAAGGCGACGATTACTGGACGGACCCGCATAAACTTCAAAAGCAAGTGGATTTTCTGGAAGATAATCCCGATTTTGCAATTTGTTTTCACAAAATGCAGATAATCTACGAAGGTAAACCTCATTTAAATCACATATCGAATACTAAACAAAAAGAAATAACATCGATAAACAATCTCGCTTTCGGTAATTATATTTACACTGCCTCCTGCATTTTTCGGAATAATTTACACGAAATACCAGATTGGTTTCATCAATGCCCAGTTGGCGATTATCCACTTCACTTACTAAACGCTCAATATGGGAAAATTAAGTTCATCAATGAGATAATGGGTGTATACCGGATTCATGAGGAGGGAACATGGGGAAACACAAGCATGATCCGTCAACGTGAAAAATGGGTAGAGATGCTTGAGTTCATAAGAGACAAATTTGATATAAGCATAAGAAACAGTTTAAATAAGAATTTGTGCAACTCTAGTATTAAATTGGCCCAATATTATCTGGAAAACAATGATTATGACAAATACAACTTTTATTTAACGAAGATCAGAAATAATAATCCGAGTATACTATTTAGTCTTGCCACACGAAGTATGATTGTTAAATATTTTTTCAAAACCAGAAGCAAATAGTTATTCTGATTTCAAGTGCTTGTTCCGCAGACTTCAGCATCTGGTTTCGGAAGAATCCATAATACATAAGAAGCGACTCAATAGTAGTCTCGTACATATTGCGGCGGAAGGTCAAATTTATGGTTTGTGGAAATAAAAAATGTGCTGTTCTGGTTCCTTTTTATAAGGAAAGCTTGACTTTAAGCGAGACTTTTTCCTTAACGACGACTAGACGTATCCTCTCAACCTGGGATAAATATCTGATAGGACCAAATAAGCTTCGCTCTGTATTGACTGGTTCTGGGGGTGAAGATTTTTCTGTTAAGTGCTTTATGGACCAATATTTCAACTCAATCAAAGGATACAATAGGCTATTATTGTCTCCACTGCTTTATGACAAATTTCAGGAGTATGAATATGTTTTAATTGTGCAACTTGACGCATTAGTAATTTCAGATTCTCTGATGGAATGGTGCGATAAAGGATTATCCTACGTTGGTGCACCTTGGTTTGATGGTTTTACCAAAGCAACCGAGAAATCAAGCTTCCTAGGTGTCGGTAATGGCGGATTTTCGTTGCGTAATGTCGAGCATGCTCAAAAAGTTCTCAAGGACACGAAATTGAGCAGTTTGAACAGTAATACTATAGGTAAGTTGCCTGGAAATGTTCGTAGTTTGTTTTCAAGTGGAATATTTGCTTTAAATAAATGGCATACTCTTCCCAGATGGAATGAGGATATGGTTTGGGGACTCATTGTGCCCCACAAAGTTAATTTTTTTGTTGTTCCTAGTATTCAAGAGGCCGCGCGTTTTTCTTTTGAAGTAAACCCGCGACGACTTTTTGAATTAAATGGTTCGACTTTACCATTTGGCTGTCACGCTTGGCAGCGTTATGATTCGTCATTCTGGTTTGATGTCTTAGGGGAGTCTTTTTTTGGTGACTATTATGATGTTCTAAAAATGCAAACAAAGCCCCATAACTTTTCAATCATTTTGAGGCACTTACTACGAGATGATTAATCTGTCTGCAAAATGATTTTTTCATTTTCCGGTTTATTGATGATCCTGTCATGAGTGGTAATGCACCCACTCCAAAATATTTACCATATTTCTTGAGTATTACAATGACTTGCCCCTTAAATCGTCGCTTCTCTATAAATGATTCTTTTTTGTAATGTTCATCTTTTTGGCAAGCTTATGCCGGAGCACATAAATGAAAATACTCTTCTTATGTAAACGCCGGCCTCAGGGGCGGGATCTCTTAACCCGGCCGTATGGCCGCTTTTTTTATTTGCCGCATGAATTATCTTTGAAAGGTCATGAATCGCATCTGCTGCTTTTGAATTACCGTAATGAACCGGTTGAGTTTATGAAAAGCCAGGGCATTACTTGGATATCTGAAAACATAGTGCCATTTTCTCCCCTTCAATACTACACCCGAGCATGCAAACTCATCGAATCTGTAAAACCAGACTGGATTGTCGGTTTTTCTGATACCTATTTTGGTATTCTGGCAGAACATCTGGGCCGGAAGTTCGGAGTGAAGAGTTTAATTGACGCTTACGATAATTACGAAAGCTACCTTCCCTGGTGCACGCCTCTTCATTTTCTCTGGCGGCGTGCTGTTTCACAAGCCGCGGCCGTAACGGCAGCAGGACCGCAATTGGCGGAATTGCTCCAACAATCGCGATCCGGTAAACCTGTTTTTATTGTACCCATGGCCGCAGACATCCCAACCTTCATGCCGCTTGACCGAGACACATGCCGTCATGAATTAAATCTACCCCTAGAAAAAAAGATTGTCGGATATTGCGGATCGATTTACCGTAACAGGGGAATCCAAACATTGTTTGACGCGCATGAAATCCTTAAAAAAACAGATCGCAATATCGACTTGATCCTAACAGGACGCAAAGAAAAAGGCATCCCACTGCCGTCATCAGTCAAGTGGCTTGGTTATCTGGACGACGATAAAATTTCTGTTTTTTTAAACAGTCTCGATGCTGCCGCTGTAATCAACCGGATTTCCCGTTTCGGCAACTACAGTTACCCGGTCAAGTTATATGAGGCCATGAGATGCCAAATTCCTGTTATCGCCACAGACACTCCGCCTGCGAACTGGATATTGAAAAGTGATGATCGTTTCCTCGCCCGCCCGGACGATCCACATGATCTTGCCGAAACGATCAGGAAAGCCTTAACTTTAGACCGTATTGATTATGGAGAACAAACCAGTTGGGAGCTATCCTGTAAGGCTTTCGAAGATGTTTTGTTACGTAAATATTAATTGTATATTTCGATATGGCATCACTACCCATGCTACCCATAAATCATGCTGTCATAAATTTCCGCATATTTTGCCGCAACAATCTCCCAGTCAAACTTTTGCACCACCCTTTTATGCCCCTCCCCTGACAGTCTGGCACGTAATCCCGGATCATCAAGAAGCTTTATAATTGCATCGGCAAGTGCCGGTGCATTACCGGATGGAACAATCAGCCCGTTTTCTTCGTGGGCAATGATGTCGTGGATTGCCGGCATGTCGCCGGCAATGACGGGACATTCACATCCCATCGCTTCCACCTGAACAAGGCCGAACCCTTCCTGGTCGCCGCTTTTAGCAACGATGAAGGGAAATATTGCAAGTGTTGCTGTTCTATACATCTCGGGTAATCTTGCCTGTGAAACCATTCCTAGAAAGTCGACTTTCTCAGATAAATGCAGACGTTGCGCTTGTTGTCGAAGTTCTTGCTCCATCGGCCCTGATCCTGCAAGAATCAGTCGGACTGTCGGGTGTTTCTTTATTACAGCGGGCATGGCTTCCAGGAGAAACTGTACCCCTTTTTTCTCCACCAGCCGCCCGACAAAAAGCAGTTCATCGGTTTTTCGCGGCACAAATGGATCGGGCGTAAATAAGCCTTTCAAGTCAACACCCATCGGGATCACATCCACTTTATCAGGAACAATCTTCATATCGACAATCGTTTTCTTCATGGCTTTGCTTACCACGGTGAGCGCAACACTTTTGTCAATAACCCAACGTTTCAGGTACCGGAAAATCCCTGCACGCAAGGCATAAAGATCGCCGCCGTGAGAAGTGCAAAGCAGAGGAATTTTTCGTCTTGTGATCAACAAACTCAGCGCTGCAATGAACCCCTGGGGAATCAGCCAGTGCGCATGAATCAAATCAAAATGTTCATTGCGCACCAAACGGATGATGGCCAGCAACTGTCCCAGCAGAAAAAAAGGCACCATCAGGTAATAGGCGGGATTGGTTTTCAATTGATTGAGGATGCCACCTCCGTGCATAGCCAGTTTTTCCCACTGACTGAAAAAATATGGGAAACGGATAACGCGCAGGCCAGCCATGTTTTCCTTCCTCTTGCTGCCCGGCGTTCGCGGGGACAAAACAGTGACATCAAAGGAAACTGTCAGACGTCTGCTGAGTTCAAAAATAAACGCCGGTTCCGTGTCGTTTTCCCAGCGGGGAAAAGTGGAGGTCAACACAAGAACCCGAGGGCGATGGGTGGAACTATCTTTCATAGGCATTCAATTTGTCTTGCATTGAACTACCCCGCAGCAAGCTACGGGATATCTAAAACCGCAAGGAAAGAAGCAATCTTCAGGGAATAGCACCCGGAGAGATTTAACATCCAATATTCAGATCTCGTTTCTTCAGTCCAGATCTAATAGTCTTGGGATTACGGGCACAATGAAAAAGGCCGAATACAATAATTACATCTCGTTCAATTTTATAGTAGATGGCATAAGGAAATTTATGAAGCAGGCCTCTCCTGAATTCAAGATAGAGTTTTGGGTATTGAAACGGGTTCAGTTCTATCTCAGCAATGCACGTATAAAACATTCGTAAAAAATCGTCTCCGCATCCTGAATATTTCTCCTCATACCATGCATAACCCGCAACGGCATCATCTTCTACACAAGGGAGAAATCGCAAAGTATATTTCATTATTTCCTGTTATTTATCTTTGCTTTAAGTTCATCGAAAGAGATAAGATCACCCGGGTGATTGTCAAATACCGCAAGTCTTCGCAATAGTTCATTTTTGTGGCTATCAGGCATCTGCACAACAGATGCGTCTGCGGCAATGCTCTCCCATAAATCTTCAACAAAAAGAATCTTTTCGGGAATACTCAATTCTTTTATCTCGGGCATATTTAACAAATGCATTTTTTCCTCCATTTGTAATTTTCAGCACATCTTAAAATTGTGATCAACCAAAGTTAATCTATATTTACCACAACTGCTTATGATTGCAAGCGATTAACTCATTTTGAATTGCCGCTCAGTATCGCCAGTATTATACCGGTAAACTGGATACCCTCTGAAGCCGCAACCTTCTCTGCGTCTCATACCGGTGAAGACCTGAAGGTAACGCGAACCGTACACAGAATAATTTGAAAGCTACCTGGATTCCGGCCCAGTGACACTGCCGGAATGACGGAGTGGGTAATGACCCAGAGTAATCAATGCTTTGTCGAAACCATGATGAACAATAGTTTGTCAATATAAACTTACACACTTGCAGGAAGCTCTTTCGACCAGTCCTCAATTTTTAATCCATCCACTCGGGAAGACTCATCGGCATTGTTGGTCACAAAAATGAGGTCTTTGCTCAAAGCCTGTGCCGCAAGCAACATATCGATAGGGCCAATGATCTGCCCTTTCCTTTTTAGTTTTGTCTTTAACTTTCCGTAATGGACAGCATCTTCGTCATCGAAAGGCAGGACATGAAACAGGGAGACAAATTTCAATAAGGCAACTCGATTCTTTTCAACATACTGACTGTTTTCTACGCCAAACTCCAGCTCGGCGATGGTCAGAGAAGAAATATAGATGTCATGTTTTGATTTTTTATTAATTGTATTAATAAGTTGTGGCGTCTTTTTGTTGATCGCAAAAATACAGATGTTGGTGTCAAGAAGATACACTATAGACTTTCCCTTTTTTGATTTTTCCCCTGATCTCTTCCCTCTTTCATGAAATCGTCGGAAAAACCTTCAAGACCTTCCAGGAAAACTTCCCACGCCTTTTCATGCGGCACCAAAAGCACAGCCTTGCCGTGTTTTTGGATATAAACATCTTCCCCGGTGAATTGAAACTCCTTGGGTAAACGAACCGCCTGCGACCTCCCGTTTTGAAAAAGTTTTGCTGTTTGCATAACATTACCTCCAATTAAAATGTATATCATGGTATATATTTTGTCAAATTCATTATGCGCGACTGGCAGAAGTGAAAATTTCCGGACAAGATCAGTGAAAATAATTGTGCTTTATCCGGCAATGAAATATAAGAGCAATCACCTATACTGGATTCCAAGGTGAATAACATGCTGACAAAAGAAAACGGATTTGAACTTCCCTTCCACTGGACGCTTCCTGAAGCAAGTAAATATACTTTCACTTTCATTGCCCTTTTTGTATTTCTGATTGTCATTTACTCCAACAGCTTTCAGGGACAATTTGTTTTTGACGACACACCTAATATTATTGAAAACAGTAACATACACCTGCAATCGCTCAACTGGCCTGATATCAAGCAAACCTTTTATGGGATCCTCGGAGAGAAAATAAGCAGGCCTTTTTCTTACTTCACTCTTGCACTGAATTACCATTTCGGCGGCCTAAATGTTTTTGGCTATCACCTGGTCAACTTTATCATCCATTATCTCGCGGCCATATTTTTGTTCCTTTTCATTTTTAATACCCTCAAACTTCCGGCACTTCGCGAGCGCTATGGTCAGGCCGCCTACGGAATCGCCCTGCTGGCTACTGTCTTCTGGGCCACCAGCCCCCTGCAGGTAACAGCCGTCACCTACATCGTTCAACGCATGGCGAGCATGGCCGGCTTGTTTTATATCTTGTCCATGTTCTTTTACCTGAAGGGAAGAACCGCCGACAAGCCATGGCGCAGCATTCTTTATTGGGGATTGTGTATTGTTTCCGCTCTTCTGTCTTTCGGATCAAAAGAAAATGCCGTTCTTCTGCCCATCAGCATCTGGTTATATGATCTTCTCTTGATTCAGGGAGTTACGCGTAAAAATCTGATCAAAAACGTCAAAATCCTTGCTCCTTTGGTTTTCGTCTTTGCCGTCATCGGTTTCTGGTATGTTGATATTGAACATTACCTCAGCGGTGATGCATACGCGCACAGACCTTTTACCCTGGCCGAGCGACTTCTAACTGAACCTCGGATCATTGTTTTTTACATCACTCTCCTGTTGTATCCTGTCAGCTCGCGCTTAACCTTGATCCACGATATTCAGGTATCCACATCGCTTTTCAGCCCAGGGAGTACCCTGCCGGCCATATTTTTGATTTTATTTTTTCTGGTAGTCGCCGTATATCTTTCCAGAAAAAGACCGTTTCTTTCTTTTTGTATTTTATTTTTCTTTTTAAACCATGCCATTGAAGGCTCTTTTCTCGCATTGGAATTGATTTATGAGCATCGCAATTATATCCCTTCGATGTTTTTCTTTGCGCCTCTCGTAATCTTCATACTTTTTGTTATCGACTACTTTTCCTATAAGAAAGTCATTCAATTCACAGTCGTCACCGTTGTGACCTTTCTGCTTGTTGCGCAGGGTCATACTGTTTTTATGCGAAATCGTTTATTTACCAATCCCGTCCTGCTGTGGTCGGACAATTTAGAAAAAACTCCCGGGCTAAGTCGCACATACAATAATTTGGGCGCCGCATATTGGGACCTTGGCTATTACGATGAAGCTTATAACCTCTACTCCAAGGCATTGTTTTTAAACAGTTATAGCAACCTTTCAAACAGGGGCGTTAATCTGCACAATCTCGGCATGTATTATCTCAATGTAAAAAAGGATTACGATAAGGCTCTGAACTTTTATGAAGCGGCAATAAAGGCTTATCCCGGATACGTCTATTCATATAATGATGCAGCTATCTGTTTAATAAGGAAGGGAAACTTTGCAGAAGCTGGCAGAAGACTCATCTCTGCCTTGTCCAAATGGCCGAACAACGCACAATTGCGTCATTCTCTTGGGTTTGTTTTACTCAAAGCAGGTCAGTCTGATGAAGCCATCAAGCAATCCCGACGAGCGCTTTTCTGCGATCCGGAGTTATTCAATGCCTTCAGCGTTATAGCGCAAGCGTATTATGCAAAGGGCAACTACATGCAGTCCATTTTCAACTGGCGAAAATATATTGTGAAAAATCCAAATGATCTGGAGGCTAATCTCGCCCTGATGGATCTCTATGCGAAAACAAAAAATTCTGAAGCTCTATGCCGTACCATCGGTAAATTAATGATGTTGAACGGATCCATAAATTGGCAGGATTTCGTCGATAAACTGAATAAAGATAAAACCTCCCTGGTTTATGAGCCCGATCTTAAAAAGCTCATGGCTATCGTTCGTAATAATTCGTGTCTGTGAATTTTAGGAATAACTGACTTTTCTGTCTGTGGTCCGGTACCTTTATTGGATTTTACCGAAATTACGGCAGACTCCATTGTTTTGTCTCGTCGTCAGCTCCGGCGACAGCACCTCCCGGCTTGGCGCTGACGGTAATCAGTCCGGTATCAGCAAAATCATATGAAAAATCATTGCTTATGGGAACATTGGCCGCCGCTTTCATTGCAACGGCTTGTATACCCGGAACGGTCGCGTTGGACAGCAACAATTTTGCGTATGATAAATTCATTGTTGATATGCCTTCGGCCAAGGCACTTCTCAAGGCTATCTGCCTGGCCTGTCTTTGTATATCAATATACTTCGGCACCGCTACGGCTACCAAAATCCCCAAAATTACCAAGACAGAAATAACCTCGATGATGGTGAAGCCTCTTTGTCCTGATAGTATTTTTGTCGTTTTCCCCATTGTATAAGATATCTAAGCTTTTAAAAAGAAACCCAGATAGTCATGTTAAAATTTCAGGTTTTATAATGAGATATGTGTTGACACGGTTTGAATGTTTTTAAAATAACAATCCTGGTAAGGTGGAGAATGGAGTGAGGGATATCCCTCACTCCATTCTCCACAAACATCAAGAGATCACGGCAAAGCCCACAGCTTCGTTACCGAATCTGCTCCGGATACCGCGCCACCAGCTTTCGCGGAAACGGTAATCAGTCCTTCAACAAAAGTATAACCAAAATCGCTGCTGGCCGGTGCATTCGCCGTCGCTTTTGTTGAAACCTCTGTTATAGATGGTACTGTAGAATTTGACAAAAGCAATTTTGCGTAAGACAAATTCATCGTTGAAATTCCTTCTGCCAGAGCGCCTTTCATGGCTTTTGCCATTGCATCTTCCTGCAGGTCGATGTATTTCGGCACCGCCACCGCCGCCAGAATGCCCAGGATCACCAAAACGGCGATAATCTCAATCAACGTAAAACCTTTACTGTTCTTTAACATCTTCATTACTTTTCCTCCTTATTTATTTTTTTAAGTTTTGCGGCTTTTCAATCTGCCGTATTTCGGTTGTTTGTAAAGCACTTGCTGTGCCAAGTTTTTATTTACGGCGTCCAAATGAAATATTTATGTGTAAAAACAAAATATCAAGAGCTTTGTGTAATCCCTATGACCTAGATACCGTTGCAGACCGGTATCTAGGAAGTATTTGGAAAGACTGGATTCCCGCCTTCGCGGGAATGACAAAACCTCTAAGATATGACAAAATTTCTTGGAAATGACAAAACTCCGATTGAATGACAAAATAGTTGGTTTTATGTGGTTGTGAAAATCTATCATGTTTTTTCTTTAGATACTGGCATGCGTTGGTATGACGACGAAAATTACACAAATTTAGCATCTTCAAATATTGCAATGACCGCCAACCATCAACAATATTTGTAGCAAGGAACTTTTGTAATCAGCGCAGTTTGTCGAAAACATATTGTTCTCATCTATTACTGGCAATTTTGATTATTATTTTTTTCAGGGCATGGAATATGCTTTTCCAATTAAAAGTTTATTAATTTCCCTAAAACAGATGAAATCATCATCATGAAATTAAAAAAATCAAAAGGGTTTACGTTGCTTGAGACCATCTTTGTTGTTGTTATTATCGTTATTTTGATGGTCATCGCCCTTCCCCGTTATACGGATTTGATAGAAAAAGCAAAAGTAAAAGTAATTCAATATGTTTTGGGAATGGGATGTGAACAGGTAACCTTGGTCTATTCCAAAGACATTCTCATAAACGGAAAACCTCCTAGCATTAACCGCCTTAATGAAACACTAAACGACAAAAAAACTGAATTAACAAAAATTGGCGTTTTTACCGTCGATTACACTAATTTTGAAGACAAAGGAATAAAAGTAACGGTAAAGCATTCAAGTGTATTCGAAATGCCTGTGGGGGGACCTTTTGAAAAAACGATTTTGCTGGTAAGTGATGGTGGGTGAAGTAAGCTCACCTTGCGACAGGCTCAAGGTGACAAAATTGGTGCATCCTTCGACTGGCTCATGATGACAGAATATTACAACTAATTGTTTTTAATGGATGAAACGTCGATTTCGTACTTTTTGATGCGGTGCCAGAGACTTCGCTGGTTGATCCCCAGGAGTTTGGCGGCCCGCGCCTGAACTCCGCCTGCCTGCTTTAACACTTTTAAAATTATGTCTTTCTCGTAAGCGGAAAGGTGATCGTCAAGGTAAAATCCTTCCGAAATCGTAGGATTTTCTTTAACAACCAAATCGTCAGTTTCTTCGCAAAGCGTGACTATATCGGAAACCGAGTTTTGTTGCTGGTCGGGCTGGTTCGTCCGGCGCGTCAAGCCGACTGACGTGATTCTGCCCTGATCGGCCATGACGGAGGCTCTCTCCAGAACATTCCTCAATTCGCGCACATTCCCCGGCCAAGACCAGGTCATCAGTTCCCGCATGGCTTCCGGCGCCAGTTCGCGTTTTTCAGGCATTTTATCTAATATGTGTCGTGCAATCAGCGGAATGTCCTCCACACGATCCCGAAGCGGCGGAATATAAATGGGAAAAACATTTAAGCGGTAGAACAAATCTTCCCGAAAGGTCCCTTCTTTGACCATCTGGTGAAGATTTTTGTTGGAGGCTGCGATAAAGCGCACGTTCACTTTTATCGTTTCATTGCCGCCGACGCGTTGAAACTCCCGCTCCTGAAGAACGCGGAGTAGCTTTGCCTGTGTCTCCAAATGGATATCGCCAATCTCATCCAAGAACAAAGTGCCTTCATTGGCCAGTTCGAATTTTCCTGTCTTCCTTGCTGTGGCTCCTGTGAAAGATCCTTTTTCATGCCCGAAGAGTTCGCTCTCCAGAAGACCGGCCGCGATAGCAACGCAATTGAGTTTGACAAACGGTTTCCCCTGCCTGTTGCTCTCCCGGTAAATCGCTTCGGCGAACAGTTCTTTGCCCACACCGCTTTCACCCAAAAGCAAGACGGTATTGTCGGTCGGCGCCACTTTGATAACCTGGCTCAAGCACCCCCGGATGGCCCGGCTTTGGCCGATAATGCCGGGAAATCGATCCCTTGCATCCACTTTACTGATTAAATTGGCCACTTCACTAAATACATGATCGTAATAACGAAGTTCATCGCGGGCATAAGGTTTCGATTCAGCTTCCGGTTGAGACGGCGATTTTGGAAAAGATGGAGAGGATTCAACCTGATCGATGAATTTTTGCACGGGGCTCAAGACGGCAAAAGTAACGACAATGGCTGAAAAAGCGGTAAAGGCAATGATGGCCCCGCCAAGCAAAAAAAGTTGAAACGTTGAGGCTCTGCCGGCGTAGTACGCAATGATAAAAGACAGAACGGCGAATCCCGTAAAGATGAAAGGAATCAGGACAAAAAGACTGACGCGGACCGGAGAAGAACGCCCTGAAAATAGTTTTTTTATGCTCGACACGGTTTCTTTCATCGGAAACTCATTTGACCATTTTTGTCAAATCCCACATGGGCATGAAAATCGCCAGGGCAAAAAAACCAACCACTGCCGCGAGGCCAACCATCAATATCGGACCGATCGAGTCGGCAAGGCCTTTGACCGCATATTGAACTTCGTCATCATAATGAAGAGACACCTGACGCATCATGTCTTCAATGTTGCCGGATTCTTCGCCGATGGCCACCATGTCCACGACCATCGGGGTAAAATGCTTTGCGGAGCGCAGCGGTCCGGAAATTCCCTGGCCCTCTTGAATTTTGTCCCGGACACTGTCAAATTCCCGGGAAATGGCCGTATTGCCGATCGTGTCCGACACCACCTCCATGGTTTTCATCACGGGAACGCCGCTGGCCTGCATGATGGCAAATATCGCCGCAAAACGCGACATGGCCGCCTTCTGAAACAGGGGTCCGAAAAGCGGCATTTTCAGCAGAAAAGTATCCAGCGCATATCGCCCGGCCACGGTTTTAAAATAATAGCGTAAACCGACGATTGTAATCACCAGGCCGCCAATCAGGATATACCAGTAATTGGCCAGGCCCTGATACATAAGCATGGCGATTTTGGTGGGCAACGGAAGATCAATTCCGGCCTTGGCAAAGATACCAACAAACTTGGGAATGACAAAAGTCAGAAGGACAAAAAAAGCGATGACCAGAGCAATGACAACAATCATTGGATATTGAAGAGCAGATTTAATATCCGCTTTTATTTTTGCTTCATGTTCGACAATATCAATCAGACGCTCAAGGATCTCCGGGACGGAACCACTGACTTCACCGGCATTAATCATGCTGATATAAAGAGGCGAAAAGATGGACGGATATTTCTTCATGGCCGCAGTAAGTGTCAAACCGTCCTTGATGTCCTGGCTGATGGCTGTTGCGACCTTTTTGAGCACTTTGTCCTGCGTCTGGCTGACAAGCACCTGCATCAGCCGAATGATGGGAACGCCGGCCTGCATCATGGACCGGAACTGCTTTGTAAAAAGAATCAGATCTTTTGTTTTTACCGCCGCCCCGAATCTCAGAGACGAAAGAGAAGAAAGGCTGAAACCGCTCTTGTCCTGCTGGACAATCCGAACCGGGATCAGGTTGCGGGCGGCCAGCATGGTGTTGACCATTTCTTCCGATTCCGCTTCCATGGAATCGGAAACGGTCTTGCCCGTTTCGTTGATCGCCGAATAAACATAATTGGCCATCTTTTTTCCCTTATGTCATAACCGCCGACGTGGCTTCTTCCGGCGTGGTGATGCCGCTCATCACCTTTGCCGCCGCGTCTTCCACCAGTGTTCTCAGTTTTTCTGCCTCTATCGCCGCTTTTGTGATCTGCTGGCTGGAATATCTCTTCATGATCATGTCCTGGACCATCGCGTCGTTCACCAGAACTTCAAACAGTCCAGTCCGTCCCTTGTAGCCCGTATTTTTGCACTGCTGGCATCCCCTGCCCCGCGCAAATTTGGCGTTTTTGGCCTGTTCCTGCGTGATGCCCAGCGCGTCCAGCGCTCTTTGCGGGGGCTGATAGGATTCCTTGCAGTAGGGACAGACGGTCCGCAACAGCCGCTGGGCAAAGGAAACCAGCAAAACGGAAGAAATCAGAAAAGGTTCAATGCCCATGTCGATGAAGCGCGTCACGGCGCCCGCGGCATCGTTGGTATGAACGGTGCTCAGCACGCGGTGGCCGGTCTGGGCCGCCTGGACGGCAATCGCCGCCGTTTCCGAATCGCGGATTTCCCCGACGAGAATCACATCCGGGTCCTGACGGAGAATGGAGCGCAATCCGCTCGCGAAGGCCATCCCGGCCTTCCGGTTCAACTGGACCTGGCGAACGTTGTTGACGCGGTATTCGACGGGGTCTTCCAGTGTGATAATGTTGATGTCCGGCTTGTTGATGGCGCTGAGGATCGCGTAAAGGCTGGTGCTTTTGCCGCTGCCGGTAGGTCCGGTGCTCAGGATCAAACCGTAAGGCTTCACGCTCATGGTCTCTATTTTGTCCCGGTCCGAGGGTATCATGCCCAGTCGGTCCAGCGTATAGATGCCGCCGCTCATGTCGAGCATTCGCAAAACGAGGTTTTCACCGTAGATGGTCGGGATGGAGGAGACTCTGACATTGATTTCCTTGCTGCTCATTTTCAGTGTGAAGCGGCCGTCCTGGGGAACGCGGGACATGGTAATGTCCATATTGGCCAGTATTTTGATGCGGGCGACAATCGGCAGGAAGAGCGCCTTGGGCGGCGACGGAACCTCGATCAGTTTGCCGTCCACGCGAAAGCGCATCTGGACGTTGTTCTGCTGCGGGCTGATGTGGACGTCGCTGGCGCCGTCGCGGATCGCCTGCGCGAAAATAGAGTTAGCCAGACGGACAACCGGCGCTTCGCCCGCCATGTCCTGAAGGGTGGCCACGGAAACCTCTGTTTCCCTTTCGGGCGCCGCCTCTTCCTGGCCTTCTTCGGCAGAGCCCACCTCCATGCTTTCCATAATGCTGCCCAGACCGGACTGCGATCCATACAGGGAGCTGATCAGCTGATTAAGCTCCCTTTCCGAACAGACCACGGGCTCCACTTCGGAGTTGGTCAGCATTTCAATGTAATCCAGCGTGTTGATATCCAGGGGATCGACAATGGCGATGGTGAGCAGCCTGCCTTTTTTTCTCAGAGGCGCCACCTGGTGTTTTTGGGCGGCCTCAATGGGAATGAAATGCGCCAGAGAAAGATCCAGCGGGAATTGATCGGGATGATATTTGGATATATTGAGCTGACGGCTCAGCATATCGATGATCTGCTGTTCGTTGACCACTCCCTGGCGGGTGAGATACTGGCCCAGTTTGAGGCCGGCCTTCTTCTGCTCAACCAGTGCCTGCTGAAGCCGCTCCTCCGTAAGCAGACCGCTGTCGATCAGCATTTCTCCCAGGCGTTTTTTAACTTTCATTGAAGCTCCATTCACACAAACAGGGACATCGCCTATTTATTTTCCTGTTTTCCCACGGCAAGCTTGCGGTTGAAATAAACCGTGCCTGCGTCCCAGTTTGACATTATCTTTGCGCTCCCGACCAATTCCAGCGGCAGCCGGTTGACGGATTCCTGCGCCTCCTGCATGTCCGTAAAGCGCTTGTTCAGCACTATGGCAAATTTCTTCCCCTCGCGCTTATTCCAGAAAGAAAGAAACAGGAGTCCCGGGGTGCCGGCCTGGTCTTTATGTTCGATATACGAAGAATAAAGAGGTCCCAGTTCATTGCCGTTTTTCAGAGAAACCAGCATTGTACCCGGCGGGATGGCACGTGCCCTGCTCATGATCAGCGGCACCCAAACGTCTGCGCCAGACACAATTTTGCCGATATCCTTTATTTGCGGATTGGCCAAAAGAAATTGCCGCTGGGTGTCTCCACTGTTCTCTCCGTAAATATCTTCCAGAATACGCCACAGGGTCATTCTGTTCTTTGCAGAGACAGAACCTAAAAGCGGCGTGGTCGATTCCGAAGAGATGTTGTCACCCGCCGGCTGGACTGACGACACCGGCGCAGGTGTTTCCGGCATAACGGGAAGGACAGGCGCCGCGGAAACTGCCGCGGGCTGCGGGGAAGATTCCGTTTTTTGGACTATGGCCGCCATCATCCGGTTCAAGAATCCATTGCCGGGTTGCTCCGCCTGCCCGACGAGATACAGCAGGGCAAAAACAAGCACGGCCGCCGTCACCGCTCCCCACACAATCCATCTGCCGGCCCGGCTCTGCACGTTTGGCCTGCTCAGACAGTTCCGCACCAGAAACCAGCCTGCTTTTCTTTTGCCCTGAATGATCATCTTGAGCAGCGCCTGGTGGCACAGCGAAACGACCTTGCGGGGATAACCGCCCGTGGAAAAATAGATGGCCAGCAGCCCGCCCAAAGTAAACAGAGGGTATTTGAACTTTGCCTGGCGCGCGACCGAAATGCGGTATTCGATCATCGCTTTCATCTGCAGAAAGTTCAACGGCTTGAAACGATGGATGTAATCAACGCGGTCCATCAGGTTGGGCCGGGAAGCCAAACTTTTTTCCAGCTCCGGCTGAGCAAAAATGATGGTCTGGAGCAGCTTGGCATCGTTGGTTTCATAATTTAAAAATTCCCGCAAAATTTCCAGACACTCGTCGGGAATCTTCTGCCCCTCGTCAATAATCAGGACGATAATTCTTTTTTCATTCACGCCCTTTTCGTACAGGAAGTTCTTGATTTTCTCTTTGAGCTGCCATTCACTGTCCTCGGCAGTCATGTCGGGAATCCCCAGGATCGCGGCAACGGTCTTGATAAAGACCATCCGGCTTTCCACCGCGGGGTCCAGCAAAAGATAGGTATCGATGTCCGGCGATTCCGCAGGCGCCGGGGCGGACAAATTCTGGATCAGCTTGCGGCACAGGGTGGTTTTTCCCGTGCCCACGTCGCCGATCACCACGCTGAGCCCGCGCTTCAGACGAACGGACATCTCCAGCATCTGAAGGCAGGTATCGTATTGCGGCGCCGCGAAAAGAAATTCCGGTTCCGGCGAATTGGAAAAAGGTTCCTTGCTGAAATCAAGAAGATTGAAATAATCCACTCCCGGCTCCTCTCTCTAGTTGGCGCCTTTCTGCCCGGAAACCGGTTTCCCCTGAAGGTCCGCGGAAAACTTCTCATCGGCGCCCGCAACTTTCAAAATATTCGGCGTGATAAAAATCAGCACTTCTTCCATCCCTTCGGAACGGGTGTCGGCTTTGAAGGCCCAGCCCAACACCGGAATGTCTTTCAGACCCGGCCAGCCCGAATCGCCGGTCATCTGGCGCTGCTTGGTCAATCCGGAAATCACGATGGTTTCTCCATCCCGCACAATCAAAACGGTCTCCGTCGTCTTCTTGATAATGTAAGGATCTCCCATCTTGGATTGCCTCGAATCATCCACTTCATCTTTTTTCACGGCTATCTTCATTTTCAGACTTTTACCGTCGATGACATGGGGTGTAATTTCCAGCCGTAAAACGACGTCTTCAAATTTTGTTTCATAGGTGGGGTTTTGAACAGAGCTGCCGCTTGACTGGGTGACGTAGGGAACTCTTTCGCCATTTTCCGTATAGGCCGTCATATTATCCAGTGTCGTAATGGAGGGGCTGGACAAAATGTTCAGTTTGCTGTCCTCCTGCAAAGCCTGCAATTCCATTTCCAGTAAATTTCCGCCAATGACGCCAAACATCAGGCCAAGAGTGCCGAGAGGACCGGTTGCAGCATTCAGCATTCCCGCACCTGCGCTGCCGGCCGGAAAGTTTACTCCGAATCCCTGACCGCCGATGCCGCCCGTCGGAACGCCTTTGCCGCCTGTCATAATAAGACTTTCATTGCCACCAAGGTTTCCTCTGCTGTATCCTCCCCATTTTATACCCAGATCGCGGGCAACACTTTTTGATGTTTCCACGATGTTGGCTTTGATTAAGATCTGAGACCTCGGCTTGTCTATGATATCAAGAACCTTTTGAATTTTGATAATGTCTTGCTCGATGGCCGAAATAATTAAGGAGTTGCTGTTTGGATCCAAGAGAACTGAACCACGCTTTCCCTCTTTTGATTTTGAAAGCAATGATTCAATATTCTCTTTAAGAATCTTTCCCTTATTGGTTTTAGGATTTATCGAAACCGACGAACCCGAAGAACCAGATGAGCCGGACGAGCCAGATGAACCAGAAGAACCAGATGATTTAGAGATATTACTGGCAGGTACTTCATCATCAATGGCGTAATCGATGGGAACAACAATGGTTATTAACGGATCAAGCAATTGAACTTCACGCATCTGAGCTTTTTGTTTTATTTCGTGTTCGATGTCTTCGATCGTCATCACACGGATAATGCTGCCTTCCCACACGTAGGTCAACCCGTGGGTCTTCAAAAGCCCGGTAAAGGCCTGATCCCAGGGGACGTCACGGAAATCGACATTCACGTCGCCTTTCAGGTCATTTTTCACCAAGATGTTGTAATTGACGGCCTTGGCCATGGCTCGCAGCACCGCTTTGAGATCCGCCTGCCGCATGGTCAGATTGATCGGTTTGGTCGGAAGCTTTTGGGATTTATCTCCCATCAGCGTGGAGAGCTGCGTTTTTTTGTCGGGGGACGGCGGAAGGGTTATGGATTTCTGACGGTCCGCGGGAGAATATCCGCGGGAAGTCTCCGCCATCGTATCCCATTTTTCAAAAAACGGGTCTTTCTTTTTGCTTTTCAGGTCGCCCGCGCAGCCGATGAGAAATATCAGCACCAGAAAGCCTGTCGCCAGTCGCCATGCTTGTTTATGATTTTTGTGTAAGGTCAAGGCCTCAACCTCCTGTTTTTTCGCTGTTCCAGTGTCCCGCAGGAATCTCTATTCCTGAATCGGCACATAGGTTTCACCGCCCGTTGTGCGGTTGATGATCAGGACGCGCGAAGGCGTCACTCGTTTCAAAAGGTATCCCTCGACGTCAAGGGCCTGTCCTGCTTCGTATTCCCAGCCGTTGATGACCGCCATTTTCTTGTTTCCCGTTTCGATATAACCGGAATAAACTATTTTTGGCCCCTCCGGCGCGCCTTTTCCTTCTTCTTTTCTGGCAAACGTGCGGTAGGAAGCCTTATCCCAAAACGGATTTTTGTTCCAGGGCTCCTCCGCCCTTTTGGCCACATAGACGTCGGCCGCGGTTGCTTGATTTGCCATGATGTCGCCGGTCAATGCGCCAAGGGCAGCCTTTTCCTCCACCGGTGCGCCGGCCTTGATCGCCTTTTTGGCGGCAGGTCCGGCAATCAAGAGCTCATAGCCCGCGTACAGGACGGCAATGGCTGTAATCGCCAGAATGATTATTTGTCTGTTGTTGAGCTTCTTCATCCTTTTTGCATCCGTCTATTCGGCAAGGGCCACCCATATTTTCAATTCAAAATCCATGGCATCGCTGCTTTGATCCAGATTGATCTCCTCGATCCGGTCGATGTACGGCAGAGAGCCCAGTCCGATCATCAATGTCCGGAAACTGGCAAATTCTCCTTTCAGCATGGCCGTGTAAAGAAGGCTTTGCGAGCCGCCGGCCATGGTTTTCACATCCGGAATGAGGGAAAGGATGTTGATGCCGGCCCTGGCCGCCTCCGCCCGGAAAGAATCCTGAAATTCGTCCATGTTTTGCCGGGACAGTTTTGTTTTTGCCGGATTCGGGAGAATGCGGTCCTCTTTTGTCAACGAGGCCTGACTGATCAGCTGATGCATCTGCCGCAGCTCCTTCTGCTCGTCGATTTGCCTCTGAAGGCTTTCCACAGTTTCCGAACGCTTGACATTGTATCGATGCAGGGGAACGATCCCCAGCAAAATCACCAGAATAAGAATTCCGCCGCAGATGATCATGTATCCAACGTTTTTGGATGGAATTTTCTCCATTATTTTTTGAATCATCGCTATCCTGTTTTCGCGTTGATCACAAACTGCAGGACCTCACTCTTCCCGAAATTTGCGACGCTGCTTTTTTGCAGAACCACACCCTGCAGCATGGGTGAATTTTCCAGTTTCATGACATACTGCGCCAACTGCGCTTCCAGCGCGCTGCGCGAGCCCAGCACAACGCCCTGAAGGACAAGCGTTTCTTTCGAAACCGCGTCCTTTCCGGCCTCCCCGGTTTTCAGCCCGGCGGCGCCCGAAGCCGGCAGGGCCATCCGCACCTGGGTCAGACGGACATTTTCCGGCGTCAAAAAGGACAATTCGCCGATCAGCGCCAGCCCTTTGTATTTTTGCGAATACCGCTGGTTGTGCTGATTGCGCAGTTTCATGTCCTGAGCCATTTGAGCGATTTTATCCTTAGACAATTTCGGGCTGTACAGCAACAGCTCTTTTTCCAGTTTTCCTCTCTGATGGTTCAGCTGCTTTGCCTGGCCGGTCTGCAAAAAAATGACGATGAGGCAAACGGCCAAGCCGGCCGCAAACGCCGAAAACACGCCGCGGTTGATTCTCTTGCGGGCAAGTTCCTGCTTTTTCTTGACGTAGGTAAAAATGGCGTTCGGCGTGTGTTTGATGTCCGACAGGGCCAGCCCGATGGCCGGAATCAGCAAAGCTCTTTCGGCAAGAGACGTAAGATTGCCGGACGCTTTGATCGGTCCGGCCGGGAAAGGATCAAAAAATTCACTCACGGAGCCGATCTGTTCTTTCAGGTACGAAAGCAGAGGATAAAAAAATACGCTCACAACCGCGGATAGATAGACTTTTTCCACCTTTTCAAAACCGACGGAGGTGGCGTAGTATTCCATCGTTCTTTCGATCTGGCGAAGCAGGCGCTCCAGGACCGGCGTCGTCATTTCCAGGATGCCGGTTTCGGCCCAGTTGACGCCTCCTTCTTTCATCCACTTTTCCGGATCGGCGGCAATTTCATTCAACAGGGCTTTGGCGCGTTCCTTGTCTTCCCTGGAATCCGGCGGCGCTTCCGCGATGGCTTCGTCGATAGACTCCATCATGCTGCTGATGCTCGTCTTGATGCCCCGGGTCATCACCAGGTCATTTTCCCGGTAGATGTCGATCCTGGAAAAATCATTCCCGATATAAATGCAGGCATGGGCGCCTTCCGCGGCGGAAATCCACTCCGTCCGGAAATAATTTTGCGTGGCAAAAGGTGCGATGGTGAGTCCGGCCAGGCGAACGCCGATGGAGGAAAACAGATTTTTTGCTTTTTCCGGTTCGGATCTGGGCGCGCTGTACGCCATGACGGCATACTTGGGAATGCCCTGGTCGCTGATTTTTCCCTGAACCTCATAGTCGAAAAAAGCTTCTTTTTCATCAATGGGATTTTCTTTTTTGGCCGCCCAGTAGATGACGTTTTCCATCTGGTTGGCGGGGACAATCGGTATCTTCAGACGGAAAACATTCACTTCCGCGGCGGACATCATCGACCAGATATCGCAGTCGTCCAGCGACCCGGCAAACGCCGCAACCGATGATTTGAACAGGTTAATGAATTCAGGAGATTTTCTGGAAAGCGAATCCTCAAATTTGACAATCCTGTAATCGGCCAAGAGGGGTTTGCCGTCGGAGGTTCGCGTCATTTTGACCATGGTGACGGCATTGCGCCCGATATCCACACCCACTTGAAAAGGCTTCTTCCCCTTGAACAAACGGGAAAAATTGACGTTTATTTTCAAGGAAGGCCTTTGTTTTACAGAAGCCTGCGGTCCGGCGCCCGGCGCTGCCGGAAAAAGCTGTTTTTCGCCGCGAATAAGATTCAGCAGCTTTTCCGTTGAATTAATTTGTTTTGCGTTTGCCAAGGAACTCTCCTCAAAAAGCCTGTCGCCTCTGCAACAAAGCGATAACGGGCCTACTCCAATAAATGTTGCTGCTTGCCCTTTTTATCGATTTCTATTCATAAATTAGGCATTCATACAATACTCTGACAATTATTACAAATGATTATGTGCTCGAATAAAATAAAAACAGCCGCGGGATTTGGTCCCGCGGCTATCGGTTTTTATGGAGGCGGCAATGAGATTCGAACTCATGAATAACGGTTTTGCAGACCGCTGCCTTAGCCACTTGGCTATGCCGCCAAAAAAAATGGAGCGGGCGAACGGATTTGAACCGTCGACGTCTACCTTGG